>Ga0210398_10000204_pt1 | contig 73538 bp, 64 predicted proteins | sample IncBWC4OmetaG_FD_161047 | JGI IMG/M metagenome (GOLD analysis project Ga0210398, IMG submission 161047) | Forest soil microbial communities from Barre Woods Harvard Forest LTER site, Petersham, Massachusetts, United States - Inc-BW-C-4-O | ecosystem: Environmental > Terrestrial > Soil >... | reverse complement strand
CGGCCCAGAATAGGGCATTCGCCAGCCCGGATTTGCCTGCTCTCGCCACCGGCGCTGCTGTATACTGGCGGCTCCCGTAGTTGAGCCGACGGGTGCCGGAGACGTTGAGTGGCGTCGCCTTCACGTGCCGCAAGTGCGCTCGCGCCCTCCGTCGCGGAGAGTGCCGATCAAGCGCGCCGTCTGATCGCCATCCGGCTGCTTCCCTTCCTTTTCGTCCTCTACATCGTCAACTATCTCGGCCGCACCAACCTTGCGTACGCGGCGCTCGGAATGTCGCGCGATCTCGGATTCAGCGACCGCGTGTTTGGTCTCGGAGCCGGCATTTTCTTCGTGAGCTATGTGGCGTTGCAGATCCCCGGCGCCCTGCTGGTGGAGCGCTGGAGCGCGCGCGGCATGATCGCCGGCAGCATGATCGCGGCCGGGGCGCTCACGGCCTCAATCGCGCTGGTGCACACGTCCGGCCAACTCTACTTGACGCGCTTCGCTCTCGGCGCGGCGGAATCCGCCTACTTCCCGGGCGTGGTGGTCTACCTCAGCCATTGGTTCATTCGGGAGGACCGGGCGAAGGCGGCCAGCAATTTCATGGCGGCCATTCCGCTGTCGTTTGTAATCGGATCGCCGCTCGCCGGATGGATTTTGAGCCATCACTGGCTCGACACGCCGGGTTGGCGATGGGTCTTCATCCTGGAAGGCGCGCCCGCCGTGCTGTTGGGCGTGGTGGCGCTGTTCTACGTGACGGATTGGCCGCGGCAGGCGCGCTGGCTCGATCGCGGCCAGAAGCAATGGATCGAACAAAAGCTGACGGAAGAAAAGCCGGCGAACCCGTCGTCCATCACGGTGGGACAGACGTTGCGGTCGCGCGCCGTCCTGATGCTGTGCTCGGTGACCTTTCTCGGCTACTTTACGGCTTACAGTTTCGCCTTCTGGTATCCGACCATGCTGAAGCGCTGGTCCGGACTCTCGGACGCGCGCGTCGGCCTGCTCGGCGCCCTGCCCTACGCGGCGGGATTCGTCGTCATGCTCATCAACGGATGGCACTCCGACCGCACCCGCGAAAGGCCGTGGCATACCGCGCTTCCGCTCTTCATCGCAGCGGTTGCGATGCTTGGCCTCATCACCCTGCACGGCTCGACGGCGCTCACGCTGACGTGGTTTTCCATGGGCTCGATGACCACGGCTTTTCTCCCGATCTTCTGGACGATTCCGAGCGAAATTCTCACAAACTCCGCCGCCGCCGCGGCAGTGGGGCTGATTAACGCCGTGGGCAGCGTGGCGGGGTTTGCCGGCCCTTACGCCTTCGGATACCTGGCGACGCGGACGGGGTCATTCTCATATGGGTTGGCGCTGATGATGGTCGCGGGCCTGGCGGGCGGCATTGTGGTCTTGCTGCTTCCGAGGGCGCGCTCAGCCGGCTCGTCCGGGTCGAGGGCCAAGTGGAGGACGCCGTGAATGTCGTGCTGAGCGAGGTTGAAGCCCGCGTGCTTGGGGCGCTGGTTGAGAAGGAGATCACCACGCCGGACTACTATCCGCTCTCCCTGAACGCGCTGGTCAACGCCTGCAACCAAAAGTCGAATCGCGAGCCGGTGCTGGATCTCGGCGAAGGCGCCGTGCGCGAGGGACTGGACGGTCTGAATCGGCTGGGGCTCGCCGGTGCCGCCCGCGGCGCGGACAGCCGCGTGACCAAGTATGAGCACCGCTTGCAGGAAGCCTTCAACTTCGAACGGCGGGAAACTGCCGTCCTTTGCGTGCTTCTGTTGCGCGGACCCCAGACGCCAGGTGAACTGCGCGGGCGTACCGAGCGTATGCATCGTTTCAGCGATCTCGATGAAGTGCAGACGGCGCTGCGCCGCCTGATGGAACGCCAGCCGCCGCTGGTGAAGGCGCTTCCCCGGCAGCCCGGCACCAAAGAGTTGCGATACGCGCATCTGCTTTGCGGCGACGTGGAGTCCTGGGAGCCGCCGGCCGAATCGCAGGGGGAGGGTGGATCGGTGGACGCCGACAGGATCGCGCGCCTCGAAGGCGCGGTCGCAAGCCTGCAGTCCGAAGTCGAGGAACTGAAGCGCCAGTTCGCGGATTTTCGCACGCAGTTCGAATGAAGACGAAATGCAGGTGTTCAGGGTTCGGCCGTGGTGGGATCAATGACCGTTACGATCTCGGAAATTCGATTGGCCGGGAATCCACCCTGCGCGGCGTGTTCGCGAATCAAGTCGGGACTGGGTGCGAGGTAGATGCAGTAGATTTTGTCATCGGTGACATAGCTTTCCACCCACTGAATCTGGGGACCGAGGCCGCGCAGCACGCTGCACGACTTCTGCGAAACGCCGCGCAGTTCGTCAGGAGTAAGCTTGCCGGCGCCGGGAATCTCGCGCTCGATAAGGTATTTTGGCAAAGGGTGGTTCCTCCGTCTCTCCGGTCTCCGCTCTTAAGCGCCCCGAAACCGTCCCGGTATTGTACCAGTTTGAGGAGGGCGCCGGGGAATGCGAGAACTTTTTGTTGAATCGTCCGCGAGGGATTAAAGGCGACCATGCTCACCATCGTTGAGGCGGCATCCGCGGAGCAGGTGGTCGAGGCGCGGCGGCTCTTTCAGGAGTATGCCGCCGGACTCGGGGTCGATCTCTGCTTTCAGAATTTTGAGCAAGAACTCGCGGACCTTCCTGGCGACTACGCTTCACCCGCGGGCCGTCTCCTGCTCGCGCTCGATGGCCGCGAGAGCGCAGGCTGCGTGGCCCTGCGTCCATTGTCGGATGAAGTCTGCGAGATGAAGCGCCTGTACGTCAGGCCGCGATTTCGCGGGACGGGCCTCGGCCGGCGGCTGGCCGTCGAAATCATGCGCCAGGCTCGAGAGATCGGCTACAAGCGAATCCGTCTCGATACCATGCCGTCTATGAAGCAGGCCATCCCCTTGTACCGGTCGCTCGGATTTCACCCCATCGAGCCCTACCGCCTGAATCCTGTGGAAGGAGCGCTCTTCATGGAAGCCGAGCTTGGCGTTAGCAGCGTTGCGGCCGAGGGAGTGGAATAAGCGGACGCCCGGAGACTGGGCCGGCTGGAAAGGCTCCTCAAACTGCGTAGGCCCGCAACCCGGAGATCACTTTGAGGACGGGCTCGGTTGCGAGCTGCACTTCCTCCGCAGTCACGCCGGGCGCAGTTTCCCGCAAGAGCAGACCTTCCGGCGTTACGTCGATGACGGCGAGGTCGGTGACGATCGTATCCACCACGGCGGCGCCCGTCAGCGGCAGCGTGCATCGCTTCAGAATCTTGGGACGCCCGTCCCTGGTAGTGTGCTCCATGGCCACGATCACCCGGTTGGCGCCCGCCACCAGATCCATGCTGCCGCCCATGCCCTTCACGACCTTGCCGGGAATCATCCAGCTCGCGAGATTTCCCAGTTCGTCCACTTCCATGGCGCCGAGCACGGTCAGGTCCACGTGCCCGCCGCGGACCATGGCAAAAGAGTCCGCGCTCGAGAAATAAGACGTGCCGGGAATCTCCGTTACCGTCTCCTTGCCGGCATTGATGAGGTCCGGGTCTTCTTCGCCCTCGAAGGGGAACGGCCCCACTCCGAGCATGCCGTTTTCGGACTGCAGGATCACTTCGATGCCGGGCGGCACATAGTTCGAAACCAGCGTCGGAATGCCGATCCCGAGGTTGGCGTAATAGCCGTCTTGCAGCTCGAGCGCGATGCGGCGCGCGATGAGCTCACGCTTGTCCATAGGGTTGCCGGCGGACGGTGATCCTCGAAGGGCGAGCGAAAGCGTTACGCTCTCGGTCGAACCGTTCGCTTCTCAATCCGCTTCTCGTAGTCCTTCCCCTGAAAAATCCTCTTCACGAAGATCCCGGGCGTGACGATCGCGTCGGGATGCAGTTGGCCGAGATCCGCCAGATGTTCCACTTCGGCGATGGTGATCTTCGCTGCGGTCGCCATGACCGGATTAAAGTTCCGCGCCGTCTTCCGGTATACGAGATTCCCCCAGCGATCGCCTTTCCATGCCTTGACGAAGGCGAAGTCTGCCGTGAGGCCCCGCTCCAGCAGATGCTTTCTGCCGTCGAACTCGCGCACTTCCTTTCCGTCTTCCACCAATGTGCCTACGCCGGTGGGCGTATAGAAACCGGCGATCCCTGCTCCGCCGGCGCGGATGCGCTCAGCAAGCGTGCCCTGGGGATTAAGCTGCAGTTCGATCTCGCCCTTGAGCGCCTGCTCCTCCAGCCGCTTGTTCTCGCCCACGTAACTGCCGATCAGGCGGCTGATTTGCCGGGTCTCCAGCAGCTTGCCCAGGCCGAAGTCACCCACGCCCGCATTGTTGCTGATCACGGTAAGATTGCGGACCCCCTTCCGTCGTACCGCATCGATCAGGTTTTCCGGAATGCCGCACAGGCCGAAGCCCCCGACCATGATGCTCGCGCCGTCTTCGAGGCCGGCGATGGCCGCGTCCGCATCGGGAAAGAGCTTATTCACGGTTCTTCTCCGCGCCCAAGTCTGCGTTGTGCCTTCCAGCGCCCGGCGCAACGATGGGACGTGACGCGTTCGGGATGCATGAAGATTATCACGACAGTTTCGGCCTTCGGCGCGGATTTTTCGCGTGACATTCGCCCCTGATGTCCGTCAATTAAGAATATGGCACTTTTACAAAACTGGAACCGCATGAAACGTTCGATGCCCATGGCCGGCCTGGCTGCCATGGCGATTCTGACGGCCGCTTCGCTCGCCACGGCTCAGCGCCTTCCGCGCACGGCCGTACCGGATCATTACGACCTCACTTTTACTCCGGACCTCCAGAAAGCGCGTTTTGCGGGCGATGAGATCATTCAGGTGGAAGTGCCGGCGCCCACCCGCAGCATCACGCTGAACGCGCTCGATCTCGATTTTCAATCGGCAGACATGGCCTCGGGCGGCGTGACAGAGCAGGCGCGGGTCACCATGGACGGCGAGAAGCAGATGGCGACGCTGAGTGTCGAGCGCCCCCTTCCCGCCGGCCCGGCGCAGATCCACATCCGCTTCACGGGAATTCTGAACGACAAGCTGCGCGGCTTCTACCTGGCCCGTTCCGGCGGACGCAGGTACGCCGTCACACAGTTCGAGTCGACCGATGCCCGGCGCGCGTTTCCTTGTTTCGATGAACCTGCCTACAAGGCCACGTTCTCGATCACGCTGGTCGTCGACCGCGGTGATACCGCCATCTCCAACGGCAAGCTCGCGTCCGACAAGCCCGGCCCGGCCGACGGCAAGCACACTCTGACATTTGGCGTCACGCCGAAGATGTCTTCCTACCTGGTCGCCATGGCGGTCGGTGATTTTCAATGCGTGAATGGCGCTGCTGAGGGCACGCCGATCCGGGTTTGCGCCACGCCGGACAAGAAAGCGATGGGTCTCTACGCCCTCGAGGCCGCCGAACACATCCTTCAGTACTACGACCAGTACTTCGCCATCCGGTACCCCTTCGGCAAACTGGACCTCGTCGCCGCGCCCGACTTCGAAGCCGGCGCCATGGAGAATACAGCCTGCATCATCTTCCGCGAATCGCTGCTGCTGCTCGATAGCCAGCACGCCTCGCCCGAGGCGCGCCGCAGCGTGGCCGGTGTCATCGCGCATGAAATGGCGCATCAGTGGTTCGGCGACCTCGTCACCATGCGCTGGTGGGACGACATCTGGCTGAACGAAGGCTTCGCCACCTGGATGTCATCGAAGCCGCTCGAAGCCTGGCATCCCGAGTGGAACATCGGCGTCAGCCAGGCGTCCGCCACCGGCGGGGCTCTCGATGCCGATTCTCTCGACACCACGCGCCCCATTCACGCCCGCAGCGCCGAGACGCCGGACGAGATCGACCAGCTTTTCGACGGCATCGCCTATGGCAAAACAGCCGCCGTGCTGCGCATGCTCGAGTCCTACGAAGGCCCGGAGACCTTCCGCGCCGGCGTCAATGCCTACCTCGCCCAGCACGCTTACGGCAACTCCACCGCCGCTGATTTCTGGGACGCGCAGACGCAGGCCTCGAAGCTGCCGATTGACAGGATCATGCCGACTTTTGTCAACCAACCCGGAGCGCCACTCGTGAACCTGAGCGTCTCCTGCCAGGGAGACGCCGAGCAGTTGACGCTATCGCAGCAGCGCTACTTCTCCGACCGCGCCGCCTTCGAGAAGGGCACGAGCGAACTGTGGCAGTTGCCCGTGTGCCTCAAGTGGCCCGACGGCAAGGGCGGCTTCACCACACGTTGCCTGCTGCTGACCGAGAAGCGGAAGACCATCCCCGTGCAGGGCTGCGCACCCTGGATGTTCGGCAACGAAGGGGCGCACGGGTACTACCGCAGCGGTTATGACGAAGCGAATCTGCGCGCCCTGGCCGAGCACGCCGAAACCGGACTGACGCCCCCCGAACGCATCGCGCTCGTGAACGACGCCTGGGCGCTCGTGCGCATCGGCAAAGACTCCATCGTCGACTTCATGGGCCTGTCGGAGGATCTGCGCAGCGACCCGTCGCCTGATGTCGAGCAAAGGGTGCTCGCCCAATTCAACGAGATCGGCGACCGGCTTCTGGCCGAGGCCGACCGACCGGCGTTCGCCGTGTGGCTGCGAAGTTGGCTGAAGCCCGAGGCCGAGAAGTTGGGCTGGCAGGCCGCGCCGGATGAGAGCGGCGAAAAACGCAGCTTGCGCGCGGTTGTCCTCGGGGTTCTCGGGCAGGCGGGACGCGATCCCGAGACTCTCGACGAAGCGAGGCGGCAGGCCGAGCGCTATCTGGCCGATCCCTCATCCGTGGATCCGGCGCTCGCAGGGGTCGCTCTCAGGCTGGCCGCACTCAACGGCGATGCCAGGCTCTATGACGAAATTGTTGCGGCCCAAGGCCAGGCAGGCAGGAGTCCCGAGTACTACGCTCGTTGTTTTTCCGCCCTCGCCGCCTTTCGCGATCCTGCCCTGCTTCGGCGGACCCTGAACTACGCGTTGTCGTCGGATGTGCGTAGCCAGGATTTTGTGGGCCTGATTGACGCCGTTATGAACAACCCGAGCGGGCGGGATCTCGCGTGGGGCTTCGTCAAGACGCATTGGGGCGAGATCCAGAAGAAGGCGTCGTACGGGGGGCTCGCCGGCGTGGTGTTTGCGACCGGCGCGTTTTGCGACCCTCAGCATCGCGCGGATGTCAGCGACTTCTTCTCTTCTCACCCCGTTCGCGAAGCAGACCGGGCCATACCGCAGGCGCTCGAAGACATCCAGGGCTGCATCGATCTCAGGGCGCAGCAAGGGCAGAACCTGGCCGCCTGGCTCGAGAAGCAGGGGTCCACTTCCCAAACGGCCAGCCGTCTCGATCGAGTGGAATCGCTGCGCTGAGGCCGCCGTCAGCGCAGGTTTCGCCAGCGTTCGCGCAGCCGCTGCGCCTCATTGAAAGCAACCTCGAGTTGCTCGTCTTCCAGGTGCTGTTTCATCGCCTCCAGTTTCTGCGTAAACGCGTCCACTGCAATTCTCAGGTTGTCGGCGTTCGTCACCCCCACGTCGCGCCAGATGGCGTAAGGACTGTCGGCGAGGCGCGTCATATCGCGAAAACCGCCGGCCGCGAGTTCGAGCGGCAGTTCCGCGCCGCCTTCGCCGGCGAGTGCGGCGAGCGCGGTCGAGAGCAATTGGGGCAAGTGGCTCAACAGCGCCAGCGCGCGGTCATGCTCCTCCGCTTCGATCAACCGGGGCTCGGCGCCCACCGCGCGCACAAGGCCTTGAAAGGCCAGCACGCGTGGATCATCGAGGCCGCCGGGCGTGAGCGGCGTCACCACGTAACGAGTTCCCTCGAACAGGTCGGGGTCCGCGTTCCCGATCCCCGATTGCTCTTTGCCTGCCAGCGGATGTCCCCCGAGAAACAGAGCGCCCCCGGCGAATAGCTCGCGGGCACGATTCATGATGGCGCGCTTGGTGCTGCCCGTGTCGGTGACGAGCGCCCGGGGCGCGGCCGCCGCCCGGACGGCGCCGAGTTGTTCCAGGATCGCGCCCACCGGCGCCGCCAGGATCACAAGATCGGCGCCGCGAACCGCGGCCGCCGGATCGGGCTCACCTTCGTCGGCCGCGCCCGCAGCCAGAGCGCGCTTGAGAACCTCGGGGCGGTCGCAAGCCACGACCCGTCCGGCAAAGCCCCGGCGCTTGAGCGCGAGCCCCCAAGAGCCGCCGATCAGGCCGGCGCCGACGAGAGCGATCCGGGAAAAAAGACTCGGCAATCGTTCCATGGCAAGGGCGGATCAGAGCCTACATAGAAAGGCTACACGCTGCGGTCCACGGCCTCCGCGATCACGCGCAACTGTCTCATCAATTGCTCAAACTGTTCCGGAAAGAGGGCCTGGGGACCGTCGCTCAGCGCGCGATCGGGATCGTGATGCACTTCGACCAGTATTCCGTCGGCGCCGGCCGCCACCGCCGCCCTGGCCATGGGCAGCACCTTGTCGCGCCGGCCCGTGGCATGCGATGGATCGGCGATGATCGGCAGGTGGGAGAGCTTGTGGATGACCGGAACGGCCGAGAGGTCGAGGGTGTTGCGCGTGGAGCTCTCGAACGTCCGGATGCCGCGCTCGCACAGGATCACGTTGTAGTTTCCGCCCGACATCATGTACTCGGCGGAGAGCAACAGTTCTTCGAGCGTGGCCGCGATGCCCCGTTTCAGCAACACCGGCTTCGAAACCTTGCCGAGCTCCCTCAGCAGATTGTAATTCTGCATGTTGCGCGCGCCCACCTGCATGATGTCCACGTAATCGAGCATCATGGGGATCTGGGTCTGGTCCATGACCTCCGACACCACAACCAGGTTGTAGCGATCGGCCACCTGGCGAAAGATCTCGAGCCCTTGCTGTCCGAGACCCTGAAACGAATAGGGCGAGGTTCGAGGCTTGAAGGCGCCGCCACGCATCACCCGCACTCCCAGGCGCGCAACGAGCTGCGCGATGGCGTCCATCTGCTCCGCGCTCTCCACGCTGCAAGGTCCGGCCATCACCACCACTTGCTCGCCGCCCACCTTCACCCCGCGGCCCACATCCACGACGGTTCCTTCAGGGCGGAAATGGCGGCTGGCCAGCTTATAGGGCGCGACGACCGGATGGACTTCCTGCACGCCCTCCATCAGTTCCACCACCCGCGTGTCGAAGTCCGTCTTGGCGCCGACACCGCCGAGCACGGTCTGGAGGGCGCCCGTCGACCGATGAACGTCAAACCCCTGATCCATGAGGTTGCGGACCACGGCCTGGATTTGCTCCTCGCTCGCCCCTTCTTGCATCACAACGATCATTTACGCCTTACTCCTTCCCTTTCCCGGGTGCGCCGGCGTCCGGCTGGGGTTTCAGATCGGGCTCGCTCATCACGTGGTGCTCGAGCGACCGCGCCTCGTCAATGATGCGCTCAAATAAGCGCCTGATGGCGGCATCGTCGAGCGGGCCCGAGTTGGACTGCACCACGTGGCGCAGGATCTCGCGTTCGCGCTCGGGTTGCCACGCCGCCTGGTTCAACTTTCTCTTCAAGTAGCCGATCTCAACGGCGCACTGAGCACGCTCGTTGAGGAGCTTGCACATCAACTCATCGATCTCGTCAATCCGACTGCGCCAGCGTGCCAGGTCGTCCATGCCCGCAAACCTCGTTATCCCTTATCCCGGGCCAGCCGGAACCTGAGTTTCGAGCGTAGCGTATGAGCTCGCACGGATTCTAAAAGACATAGTGGGTTCGTTCCCAATTTAAGGCTGTTTATTTCGCGCTTCTTCCAGTGCTTGGGTCCCTTCCGCCCGCGTAAGGCCCAGGAGTTCGAGGACTGACACATGCGTTTGCTGATTCTAAAAGACATAGTGGGTTCGTTCCCAGTTTAAGGCTGTTTTTTTCGCGCTTCTTCCAACGCTTCGCCCTTCCACGCGCGTAAAGCCCAGGAGTTCGAAAACTGACACATGCGTTTGCTGATTCTAAAAGACATAGTGGGTTCGTTCCTCACTTTAAGCCCTTTTTCTCCCGCCTTTCAACCCGTTTTCAACCAAGACACGAAGTCGCGCACTGGCGGAGCCCCTCGGGCGGGATACCGCTCTTCGATGGCATGGACGACAGCGCTGCCCACCACCGCCGCCTCCGCCAGGGACTGCACCGCCCGCACCTGTGCCGGCGTGGAGACTCCGAAGCCGACTGCGAGCGGCAGACCGGTGAAGCGCCGCGCACGCTCGACCAGCGGCTGCACCGCTGCCGACAGGTCTTGACGCTCGCCGGTGACGCCGGTGCGCGAAACCAGGTAAAGAAATCCGGTCGAGGCCGCGGCCACGCGTTCGACGCGCTCGTCGGTGGAAGTCGGCGAGGCCAGGAACACCGTGTCGAGACGATGGCTGCGCATGACGGCAATGTAATCGCCGGCCTCCTCGGGTGTCAGATCGACGATCAGCGCGCCGTCGGCTCCCGCGCGGCTCGCGTCCCGGGCGAAGTTCTCGATGCCATATTGAAGCACGGGATTGAAATAGGTGAAAAGCACGATGGGCGCGCGCAGATTCCGGCGCCACAGCGGCAGCCGCTCGAGCGCTTTGCGCAGGGTGGCGCCGCTGCGCACGGCCCGCTCGGAAGCGCGCTGGATGACGGGACCATCGGCGAGTGGATCGGAGAACGGAATGCCGAGCTCGATCACGTCCGCACCGCCTTGATCAACGGCTTCGAGCAGACCGCCGGTGGCATCAAGCGAGGGATCGCCGGCGGTGAGATAGATGACGAGGCCCTTTTGGCCGCGCTCACGGAGATCGCGGAAGCACGTGGCCAATCTCGAAGTGGTAGCGATCGAATCCATCGACGATGTCCAGGTATACTCTGCGATCTCTGTAGTAGAAGCTTTCACCACAGAGCACACGGAGAAGGGCCCTCCTGCCACACCGGCAACCGTGAGGTTAACCGGTGAGTGGACCATCGCGTCCGCCCTGGCGGAGCAAGCTCTCTATAGGAGCTGAAGAAAGGCTTTGACCTCGAGCCGCGCCGCTTTGAGGATGTGAGCAAGAGTCGAACGTTTGACGGGCCAATGGGCCGGCACGGTCTTCAGCAACTCCTCGCCCAGCCTCTTCTGCAGCCGCAAGTGGCTTCCACGCTGCCGCACGAAGGTCCAACCATCCCGCTGCAGAGCCCGCACGGCCCGCTCATACGAAAGGCTCGGGACCTTGCTCACAACTCGATCTCTTGCACCAAAGCGTGTTCGGAGGTAACAAGATCGTCCTCTACGGGCTCCAGGTAAAGGTCAATAGCCTCCTGGATGTTGGCCAGCGCCTCTTCGGCGCTGTCGCCTTCGCTGATGCACCCTGGTAGCGCTGGAACGTTTACGGTGTAGCCTCCGTCCTCGCTGGGCTCTAGTACAACGCGGAGTTTCATTGTCAGGTGACCTCGCTACTCAGTCTAGCACGCTGTATGCGGGGCGATTACAACACTCCTGCCGACTGAAAAACCCCCAGGTCCTTGTCGCCACGCCCGGAAAGATTCACGATCACAATCGATTGCCGTGACATTCCTGGCGCGCGCTTGATGACCTCCGCCAGGGCGTGGGCGGATTCGAGCGCCGGGATGATCCCTTCGGTTCGAGCCAGCGTTTTCGCGGCCTCCAGAGCTTCGGCATCGCTCGCAGGCACGTATTCCACGCGGCCCGCGCGGAAGAGAGCGGCGTGCTCGGGCCCGATGGCGGGATAGTCGAGCCCCGCGGAGACCGAGTGCGTGGTGGAGACGAGGCCGTCTTCGGTCTGAAGCACGTAAGTGTAGGTGCCGTGCAGCACGCCCGGACGACCGCCCGCGAAACGGGCCGCGTGCTCGCCCAGATTGAGACCGCGCCCGCCAGCCTCAACCCCCACCATCTTCACGCCCGCGTCGCTGAGAAAATCGTAGAACAGGCCGATCGAATTGCTGCCGCCGCCGACGCACGCGAAAAGATAATCGGGAAGCCGCCCGGCGATTTCCAGAATCTGCCGGCGCGCCTCCTGGCCGATCACGCGATGGAACTCGCGCACCATCTCGGGATAAGGGTGCGGCCCGAGCACCGATCCCAGCAGGTAATGCGTGCGCTCGACGTTCGTCACCCAATCGCGCATGGCCTCGTTGATGGCGTCTTTGAGGGTCCGTGAACCCGCGTTCACGCCCTCCACCCTGGCGCCGAGCAAGCGCATGCGGAAGACGTTCGGGGACTGCCGCGCCATGTCTTCTTCGCCCATGTAGACTACGCATTCCAGGCCGAGCAGCGCCGCCACCGTGGCCGTCGCCACGCCGTGCTGTCCGGCGCCCGTCTCCGCCACCAGGCGGCGCTTGCCCATGCGCCGTGCCAGCAATCCCTGGCCGAGCGCGTTGTTGATCTTGTGGGCGCCGGTGTGCAGCAGGTCTTCGCGCTTGAGGTAGATTTGCGCGCCGCCCAAGTGTTCCGTGAGCCTGAGGGCATGAAAGAGCGGCGTGGGCCGCCCGGCGAAGTCGCGGAGCAAACGGCTGAGCTCGGCCTGAAACGCGGAATCGTGGCGGGCGGCCTGCCAGGCGCGATTCAGCGCCTCGACCGGACCCATGAGGGTCTCAGGCACGTAGCAGCCGCCGAACTCACCGTACCGTCCGCGGGCGTCGGGCCAGGCTTGAAGTGCGATACTCATCCGAGAATCGACCACCCCCGACCCCTCCTTATCCAAGGAGGGGAGCAACTCCTCCTCGTCCAGGAAGGGCGATTTACTTCCTCGCCGGGTCATCATCAACCGGCGCCAGGTCCTGATCAACCTCGCGCACGGCCGCGAAGAACGCTCGCAGCCTGAACTCGTCCTTGACGCCCGGGCTTGATTCCACGCCGCTCGCCACATCGACGGCGTATGGCCGCACCTGCCGGATCGCCTCGGCCAGGTTCTCCGGCGTGAGGCCGCCTGCCAGAATCACGCGGGCGTACCGGGCGGCCTCGCGGGCCTTCGCCCAGTCGATCGTCTGGCCCGTGCCGCCCTTGAGGTCCGGGTGAAACGCGTCCAGCAAGAACGCAGCAGCTTCGAGCGTCTTCAAAGTCCCGGGCTCGAAGTTCCGGTCAACGGCTACGGCGCGAATCAGCGGATACGGCCAGCGGAAGCCGTTCGCGCTCTCGGGGAATCGCGGCCCGTGAAGCTGAATCGTGTTCACACCCGCTTCGCGTGCCACGTCCAGCACATGCCCTGCGTCCGTCTCGTCCGCGAAGACGCCTATCGTCATTACCAAGGGCGCCACGCCGCGGATGATCTCCCGTGCCGACTCGGGCGCGATGTAGCGCGGCGAGGGCGGGTAAAAATTAAACCCCAACGCTGAAGCCCCGAGCTCCACCGCGAGTTCACTGTCTTCAACGCGTGTGAGCCCGCAAATTTTGACTCTCGTCATCGGCGTAGGTTCCCGGCGAGCGTGTCAGCAATTCAGCCAGCGCCTGCCCCGGATTGGCCTCGGTGATCAGCCGCTCGCCGATCAGCGCGGCGTCGAAACCGGCCGCCTTCAACCTCGTCAGGTCAGCCGCGGTGCCGATGCCGCTCTCGCTCACCGTCAGGACGCCGGCGGGTATGCTCGCCCGAAGGCGCAACGAGGTTTCCAGATTCACCTCAAACGTGCGCAGATCGCGATTGTTCACGCCCATGATGCGCGCGCCGGCCGCGACCGCGCGGCCGACCTCTTCATCGCTGTGAACCTCGACGAGTGCGGCCAACTCCAGGCCGTTCGCGAGCTCAATCAACCCGCGAAGTTCCGAATCGCTCAGGATCGCGACGATCAGCAGGAGCGCATCGGCCCCGGCGGCCTCGGATTCGTATACCTGGTAGGGTTCGAGAATGAAGTCCTTGCGCAGCACGGGGAGGCTGACGGCTTCGCGAGCTTCTTCGAGGTCGCCGAGGGAACCCTTGAAGAATCGCTCCTCCGTCAGCACGGAGAGCGCCACCGCCCCGGCCGCCTCGTAGCCGGGGGCGATTTCGCGCGGGCGGTAATCGGTCCGCAGCACACCTCGCGAAGGCGATGCCTGCTTCATCTCGGCGATCACGCCAAGGCCCGGCATCGCGAGAGCTGCAGCAAAGTCACGCCGCTCTGAGGCCCACTCCATTCGCTGTGCCGCCGCCTCACGGACGCGGTCCAGCGGAACCTCGGCTTTCCTGATTTCAAGGCGGGCCCGGCAAGCGGCGACGATGTCGTCCAGAATAGTCATGGGAAAGCCGGAGTCAGGAGGCAGGAGTCAGGAGGCAGAATGAGCTTTCGACCGAGTTACGTTCGTAGCCTGCAATCCTGTCGCGAGCCCGGAGTTTCAATCTTGTCGCAGCCCTGAATCCAGGGCCTTGTCTCTGACTTCTGTCTCCTGACTCCTGTCTCCTGCCTACTGATGTCTACTTCTCCACCGGCAGGCCGGCCTTCTGCCACCCGCTCAAGCCGTCCTGGTATACCTTCACCTTGGCGTAGTCGTAGCCCCGGCTTAGCAACATTCGAGCCCCGGCACGGCTCACCGCGCAGGCGTCCGAAGCGCCGCCTTTACCGCCTTCGTAGAGCACCAGCGTCTTGTCTTTGGGAAGGGCGGTCCCGTCGGTCTCGATCTTCTCGACCGGGACGTTGACGGCGGCCGGCAGATGGCCGTCCTTGAATTGCGCCGGCGGGCGGACGTCGATCAGCACGGGCTTCGAGGGCAAAAGCTGTTGGATCTCGGCGGTGTGAATGAGAGCGGGCTGCTGCTTCTTCAATTCATCCGGTGTGCACGTGAGTTCCGACTGCGACGCGAATGCCGGAGCCGTGCTGCCGAACGATCCCAAGCCGCCGTCGCCGCCGGCGCTCGGGGTTGAGCCGGCCGAAGCTGACGGGCCGCCCGATGCCGGGCTGGCTGCGGCGGCGAGTTGCTGGTTCACGGCCTGAAGGATCGGATCGAGACTCGTGTTCAGGAATTTCTGATGGTTGACGAAGAATGTGGGAGTGCCCTTCACGCCCACGGCCTTGCCGTCGTCCAAGTCGCTCTGAACCCGAGCCTTGATCGCGCCGCTCGCGAGGCAGCCGTCAAACTGTTTCATGTCGAGGCCGAGCTCGGAAGCGTAGCGGTCGAGCGCCGGCTCACTCAGATCGTCCTGCTCCTCGTAGAACTTTCGCTCGGCTTCCCAGAACTTGCCCTGCTCCGCGGCACACTCGCTCGCCTCCGCCGCCGTCTCAGCGTAGGGATGGATCTCGACCAGGGGGAATTGCCGGAAGACGAAGCGGATTCGATTACCGTATTGACCCAGCATCTCCGCGACCTGAGGGGCCACTCGCCCGCATCCCGGACACTCGAAATCTCCAAACTCAACCACGGTGACCGGTGCGCTGAGATTGCCGGTAGCGTGGCTGTCTGGCCGCACGAGCCGTTCGTCAAGAATCTGCTGCGAAACGGCGGCCCCCGTCCCAGGGTCCTCGAGCGGGCGGCTGATCAGGTACTTGAATGCCGGCACTTCGATTACCGCCATCAGCACCACAACCAGCACGAATCGCTTGCGCAGCCGGAACCGGCCGCTCTCACTGTCGGACTCAGGCGAGCGCAGATCGGCCAGGGACAGCAAAAAGATCAGGGTGATAATCACGGCGGAGCCCAGACACCAGGCGCACCAGGCGTGGATCACGAAGCCTTCGAGGTAGGTGAGATACAGCGAGAAGGCGAATCCCCCGCCCGCGATGGCGACGACGGTCGCCTGCGCCGAGCGCCGTAGAGCCGGCGCCGCAAGCCAGGCCTCGAACAGCACCGCGAGGAAGAGCACCCCGTACATCAGCACGCCGTAGTCAGGGGTCGGATGTCCCCCGAAGGATGCATAACGGCTGGCACGCACCACGTCGCAGCCTACGCCCAGGCACACCAGGGGATGGTTGGGCGAGGTGTACACCCAGTGGAGATAGACGGCGTCAAAAAAGCCCGCCAGAATCAGGATGAGCAGCAACACCTTGCGCATTCGACCCCCGCCTGAAGGCTTAGACCGCGGACCCGCGGCCATCGCGACGGCTGAAAGTTGAACTGTTTTTCAGGCCGGGCGCGCGGGACTTTAAACAGTCCCACAGTAACTATGGTAGCAGATCGACCGAGTCCGGTTGCTTCGCGGAACGGCGCTTTTCAAGCAGCGCTCAATTGCGAAGTGCAATTCGGGCAGCGCGTGGCGGCAATCGGAATACTCATTTTGCAGAAGGTGCAGTCCTTGGTACTGGGCGGCAGCGCCGGCGGCTTCGGCAAGAAGCGATTCACCCACTTGATGAGCACGAAGACGGCAAAGGCTACAATCAGGAATTCGATGATGGTATTCAGGAAAGTGCCGTAGTTGATCGTTACGACGTGGGCCGCCTTGGCGTCAGCAAGCGTGTCAAAGTGTTGCCGGGACAAGGGCAGAAACAACGTGGAGAAGTCAACGCGGCCGAGGATCATCCCGATGGGAGGCATGATCATGTCATTCACCAGCGAGGTGACGATCTTGCCGAAGGCCGCGCCAATGATAATACCGACCGCCATATCCAGCACGTTGCCACGCATAACGAAGGCCTTGAACTCTTTGAACATAGTCATTCTCCTTCAAGGTGTCTTGCGATCCTCGGCGCCACAGTTCCGCAATCGCCGCCGGTCCGTTCATCGGGGCTCTCCGCGCCCAAGCAGCTAATCCTAGTGTCCTTTCACCAGCAGGTCAACCGCAGGGAGGCGCCACAGAATGCGTGGAGTGGATTCACGCCGTCGCGGAAATCACGGTGGCTCGCGAAAGAGTTTCGGCATGGCAAAAAGACCGCAGCACCGAGCGGGCCCGCCCCTGAGCAATGTTCGAGTCAAATGCTATACTTCGCTGCTATGTTCAAATCATCTTTACGCAACATCCGGATGGTGACTCTCGCTCTGGCCGTTCTTGGGGCGGGCGGCGTCGCAATTCGCACGGGCTTGGGCGCGCAGGGCAGCTCGCGCCGGTTTGATCCCAGTCTTTTTGCGGGACTGAAGTGGCGGCTGATTGGTCCGTTTCGCGGCGGACGCGCCATCACGGCGGCGGGCGTCCCCGGACAGCCGGATACCTACTACTTCGGCGCCGTGGGCGGTGGCGTGTGGAAGACCACCGACAGCGGCCTCGTCTGGCGTCCGATCTTTGACAGCCAGCCGATCGCCTCGATCGGCGCCATCGCCGTGGCGCCGTCGGACCCGAATGTGATCTACGTGGGCACGGGCGAGGCCGACATTCGCTCCGACACCTCTTTTGGCAACGGAGTCTACAAGTCGACCGATGCCGGGCGCACGTGGCAGCATATCGGCCTCGACGAGACGCGCGCCATCGGCCGCATTCTGATCGATCCGCGCGATCCGAACGTGGTCCTGGTGGCCGCGCTCGGGCATCCGTTCGGCCCGAACCCAGAGCGCGGAGTCTTCCGGTCGACGGACGGCGGCCGCACCTGGAATAAGGTTCTTTACAAGGACGAAAACACCGGCGCCGTCGACCTGGCCGCCGATCCCGAGACGGGGCATACCGTATACGCGTCGCTATGGCAGGCGCGGCGGCCGCCCTGGAGCGTCTACGGACCCATCGAAGGCCCTGGCGGCGCGCTGTACAAATCCACCGACTCCGGCGCAACCTGGACCGAACTGCACAACGGGCTTCCCTCCGGCTCCCTGCATCGCATCGGCGTCGCGGTGGCGCAAGGGGGAAACCGCGTCTATGCCCTGATCGATACCGAGCAGGCTGAGACTCGCGGCCTTTACCGGTCGGATGACGCCGGAGCGAGTTGGAAGCACGTCACCGCCGACCCGCGCATCGACGGCCGGGCGTGGTATTTCAGCGGCGTCACCATTGATCCCAAGGATCCGGACAAAGTGTACGTGGCCAACACCGCGCTCTACCGCTCCACGGACGGCGGCGCCAATTTTACGCCCCTCAAGGGCGCGCCCGGTGGCGATGACTACCACTTTCTCTGGATCAACCCTCTGGACCCGCAGCGCATGATCCTGTCGAGCGACCAGGGCACAGTGGTCAGCGTTGACGGCGGTGACACCTGGAGCTCCTGGTACAACCAGCCCACGGCGCAGCTCTATCACGTGGCCACGGACAATCAATTCCCTTACCACGTCTACGGCGCGCAGCAGGACTCGGGCAGCGTGGAGGTGGCGAGCCGCACGGATTCCATGTCGATCAGCTTCCGCGACACCTGGGCCACGGCCGGCGGCGAAGGCGGCTACATGGCGCCCGACCCGGCCCACCCGGACATCGTGATCGGCGGCGACACCTATGGCGGCATCGACCGCCTGTGGAAGAGCACGCACCAGGCCCAGAACATTTCTCCGGCCATCGGCACCACGCCCAATTTCGGCGGCGGTGGCGGCTGCAACGCCGGCAATGGATTCCGTTTCACCTGGACTTCGCCCATCGTTTTCTCGATGAAAGATCCGCGGGCGCTCTACTTCAGTTCGCAGGTTCTCTGGAAAAGCCTGGACGACGGCACGAGCTGGCAGACCATCAGCGCCGACCTGACCCGGCCCGCGGCCGGTGCGCAGGCGGCGCCAGGGGCCGGGCCGGCGGATTTCACCAAGGTGACGGGCTGCGGCGTGATCTATGCCGTCGCACCGTCGCCGCTCCAGGCCGACGAGATCTGGGCTGGCACCGACGACGGCCTGATCCAGTTGACCGTGGATGGCGGTAAGACATGGAAGGACGTAACCCCGCCCGCCGTCGGCCCCTGGAGCACGGTAAGCCTGATCGAGGCTTCGCACTTTGACGCCGGGGCGGCCTACGCGGCCATCGACCGCCATACCCTGGATGACTACGCGCCCCACATCCTGCGCACGCACGACTACGGCCGCACCTGGCAGGAGGCGAACTCCGGGCTGCCGCCCGACGGATCGGTCCACGTCGTGCGCGAAGACCCGACGCGCCGAGGCTTGCTGTTCGCAGGCACCGATACCGGTGTGTTTGTCTCTTTCGACGATGGCGGACAATGGCAGGGTCTGCAGTTGAATCTTCCGGCCGCGCCCGTCCACGATCTCGTGGTTCACGGCGCCGACCTGGTGATTGCGACGCACGGGCGTTCCTTCTGGATTCTCGATGACATCGAGCCGCTTCGGGAGCTGAACGGCGAGATTGCCGACTCGGAGGCGTATCTCTTCAAACCTGAGGCGGCGGTGCGGCTACGTCCACGTCCGTTTGAAGGCACACCGCTGCCCGTCGAGGAGCCGAGCGCGCAGAATCCACCGCTCGGGGCCGTGCTCGACTATGCGCTGAAGCCGGAGCCACAAAGCGAGATCGAGCTCGAGATCCTGGACGCGCAAGGCAAGCTCGTCCGCCGGTATTCGACCGCCGACCTGGCCCCGCGTCCGCAGCGGACGCCGGTGGTGACCAGTAATTGGCTGGCGCAGCCCGGCGTCCTTACGAAGAAGGAGGGCCTGAACCGCTTCGTTTGGGACCTGCGCTACGCGCCCCCAACCGGGGGCGGCGGTGGCGGGTTCTTCTCACCGCGGAGCCCGATGGTGTTGCCCGGCGAATACCGGGTGCTCCTGACGGTGAACGGTCACAACTACGAGCAACCGCTTCGCGTTGAACTTGACCCGCGCGTGAAGACGCCGCTTGCCGACATCGTGCATCAGTTCACGTTCGAGCAGGAAGTGATCAGCGCCTCGGCCAACGCGCGGAGCCTGACCACGGCGGCACGCGACCTCAATGCCAAACTTGCCGGGCTCGAGAAGCCGATGGCCGCCAAGCCTGAGACGGCGGCGATCGCCCAGGCCATGCAAGCGCTCGAGGCGAAACTCTCTTCCTTCGCCGGCGAGAGCGGAGCGGGAGCGCCGGGCGGTTCGGGGTCCGCTAACCTGGGGAGAGCATCGAGCCTCCTCGCGCAGGCGTTGTCCGCGGCCGAAGGCGCAGACGCCGCCCCCACAGAATCGTGCGAGACGGCAGCGCACAAAGCGGAAGCGATGCTGGCGGCGGCCCGTCAGCAGTGGAACGCGATCAGAATACAGGATCTGGCAGCGCTGAACGCGCTCCTCGCCCAGCACAACCTCGGGCAGATTCAGGTCGTGGATGAAATGTGAGGCGTCCGGCAAAAGGGTTCTGGGCCGTCTTGCGACGGATCAGCCACGAGTGCGGCCGGGCGCCATCTCCGCTTTGAGGCGGTCAGCGAGAAACGTCTTGAGGAGGGACTGGTAAGGAATATCGCGCTTGTTGGCGAGCAGCTTCAGATCCGCGATCATGGTCACGGGCAGGCGCAGCGAGATCGTCCGGGCGGTAGGCTTCAGATTTGGGAAAACGGCGCGCTCGCCCTTCGACCAATCGATGTAGTCCATCGAGTCGTGGGTAGCCCAGAACTCTCTCTCTTGCTCTTCCGACTTGAAGACCGGAAGCGGCTTAAGCTTCCTGGCTCTCGCTTTTTTCGTAGCTCGCATAAAATCTCCGTTCTCGGCGCGTCATCAGGCGCGCCGAGACGATCCGAATCAGATAGCGGCGCACCGTGAACGCGACCAGCAAATACCGGCCCCGATCGGTCTGGCCGAAGGCACGCCAGCGGCGCTCTTCGTCTGAAGAATGGACGGGATCCTGCCGCACCGCGAAGGGCCGATTAAAAAACACCTCTTCGCACTCAGAGTCTGTGACGCCGTGCTTTTCCCAGTTTTTGTTGATATTGCCATCATCCCAATCGAAGCCAACGCATTCGGCCCATTCTTTCACGTATATAACCTTTATACTCGCCTTCCATCGGCTAAATCAACGGAAGGCTTAGGAGAACCTGACATGTCACCGAAGACCGAAGGCCTACTCGAATCCTCGTTGTACGTCGCTGATGTAGCCCGGTCGGCCGAGTTCTACCGGAGAATCTTCGGGTTTCAGGTCATCAGCGATTTCGGAGGCCGCGGCTGCGCGATGCAAGCGGGCGAGCGCCAGGTGCTGCTGTTATTCAAGAAGGGCGGCTCGCGAACCATTCCCACGCCGCACGACGGCGACGGCGAGCTCCATCTCGCGTTTGCCATCCCGGCTTCGGAGCTTGCCCGCTGGGAAGATTGGCTCGCGGAAAACGGGATTGCCGTGGAGGAGAAGCGCACGTGGGAAAAGGGAGGCACCAGCCTCTACTTTCGCGATTCTGACCGGCACCTGGTTGAGGTCGCCACGCCGGGCGTATGGTCGATTTACTGACTTTTCCTTTTTCGAATTTCGATTGACGGATTGGGGCACGTTGTAAACTGGAATCATGCCGAGCAGCAACGTCCTGAAGCTAAGGCGTACGGTTCAAGCGTCACGCGCCGCCATCCGTCCGGTGGACGGTCTGGCGGGCTATGCCATGCGCGTAGAACGCTCGCAAGGCCGGAGGTATCCCGAGCCGGCGCATCCCTATCGCAACGCATACGTGAGGGATCGTGACCGCATTATTCACTCCCGTGCCTTTCGCCGCCTGGAGGACAAGACGCAGGTGTTTTCGCGCCGGTTCTCCGACCATTTCCGCACCCGCCTGACCCACACGCTGGAGGTGACCCAGATCGCCCGCACCGTGACCGGGGCGCTCGGGCTCAATGCGGAACTCGCGGAAGCGCTGGCGCTGGTCCACGACGTAGGGCATCCTCCCTTCGGGCACACGGGGGAGGCGGCGCTCGACCGCCTGATGCAGCGTTACGGCGAGCGATTCGATCACAACCTGCACGCGCTGCGCATCGTGGAGCGCTTCGAGCAAAAGTACGCGGCCTTTCCCGGCCTGAACCTCACCTTTGAAGTTCGCGAAGGCATCATCAAGCACTCGCGCGACTACGATCCCGCCCTCTACCGCGAGCTAGCCGAGTATCGCTTGCCGGAGCGCCCGCCACTCGAGGCGCAATTGATCGACCTGGTGGATGAGATTGCCTACAGCACCGCAGACCTCGACGATGGCTACGAGGCGAAACTGCTGACGCTCGACATGATCCGCCAGGGCGTGCCGATGTTTGACCGCTTCCTGCGCCAGGCGGATCGCCGTTACCCCGCGGCTCCGGAGAAGCAGCGCTTCAACGAGGCCCTGAAGAGCGTACTCGACGCTCTGGCGACGGACCTTATCGATTCGACGGCCGCCGAACTGAGGAAACAGGACACCCGCACCGTTGCGGACGTCCGGGCGTCCGCCAGGCGGCTCGCGACCTTCAGCCCGGCGAAGGCGGCGGAGATCCGCGGCATCAAGGAATTTCTCCGCCGTCAGCTCTACGAACACCCGAGCGTCCATCGCGAGCGCCGGGGGATCAGCCGGCTGATCGAGAGTCTGTTCGAGTATTTCGTCGAGAATCCGCGCCGTCTGCCTGTCGCCTACTTCCAAAAGACGCGCGAGGAGCCGCCCCAACGCATCGTCTGCGACTACATTGCGGGCATGACAGACAGCTATCTGCGCGAACAATGGTCACGCTGCCTCGGGCGCTGACCTCCACCGTCAACGAAGCACGCCCGCACCGGAGCAAGGATCACAAGCGCTGCAAGCGGTGAAACCGCTTCACCATGACCACTCTTAATACCTACCTAACCGGCGCGCGCCGGTGTTATCCTGCAGCAAGTCTCGTTGCGGGAATTCTCAAACACCCGTCGAGACGATTCCGGCAGAAAGGGGGCTCCGGCGAATATCTATGAGGAGGACTAATGAAGACTCGACCTTATTCTCTCTACTATTCTCTGTATCTCGCGCTTGCCCTCGTGCTCGTCGGCATCCCTTCAGGCAGGCGTCCGGTTGCGGCCGGCAGGTCCCTGGCAATTGGGACGGCTACCGGCAAGCAAATCACGTGCCCGGCAGGTGGTCTGCAGGCCACCGCCTGCTATGACCTCAGCATTTCCTGCCCCGCGGAAGGCATCGCCCCGATCAATGCAACTCTGAAGGTTATCGCTCCTCCCGGGACAGCGATCGGTACCGTCACGTTTGCTGCCGGGGGCGGGGACACGACGTTTTACGACACCGCATATACCTACGGAGGAAGCGCAATCCAAGACGTTGTAAACGCCGGATACACGGCCGTTGAGATTGCTTTCGATCGAACCAAGGCGGGCTGGCTCACCGGCCCGGGCGGTCCGCTAAACCTGGCTTGCCGCTACGCCACCGCCAACCAGTGGATCTACAAGAACCTGCACCAGGGAGGAACAACCGCACCCTTCTGCCCCACGGGTAACAGTGGCTCCGCCGGAGCCATCGCTTACAGCCTCGCTCACTATGGTATGGGTTCGATCTTCGCCATGGTCGAGCCTACAAGTGGTCCCGTGTACTCGCGCGTGGACAATGGATGCATTTGCACCCAGCCGAGCAAATCGACACCCTGCGGCGGAGGGTTGTTGAGCTGGTGTTACGGTATGTCGGATGCGGAGAACTACGTCGATCCGGCTTATAACAACACTTGGTGCTCGAGCGCCGTACAGAGTCACAGCGCTGCCCACCAGACGCGGTTCTACGACGATAGCATTGACTCTGCCACCGCTTCCTACAGCTATCCCACCACCGACGTGCACGTGGTGTTCGGAGGACAAGACCTCACGGCCGCCGTACCCGAGGGGACGGACTGGGTGGATCTGATCTCCACCAAGAAGAGCATCGAGTGCGTGGCTGACGCACCCCACGACCTGCCCGACGCCCTGGACGGTGCTCAGAAGGTGGCCAGCGATCTGATCAATTACTGCAAGCTGCCCTAACGCGGAACAGCCGGGCCGCCCGTCTCCCCGAGCATAGCGCGGAGGCCGCTCTTGAACGCCTGTCCATCGGCAAGTGCGGCCTTCGCGGCTCCTTTTTTCGTTCGCTTCTTCACCCCCGCGCGTCATGCGTGTTAGATTAGTGTTATCCGCTTTCTGTGACACCCAAGCGGCTCAAAGGAACGCTTCGTGAAGCGCTACGGCGAACATCGCTTTCCCGGCAAACTCTTCGTCGTGGAAGGCATCGACGGCTCCGGCAAGTCCACGCAGATCGCCCTGCTGAACCAGTGGCTGCACGCCGAGGGCTTTGGCGTGGTGTTCAGCGAGTGGAACTCGTCGCCGCTGGTTCGCGACATCACCAAGCGCGGCAAGAAGAAGCAGATCCTCACGCCGGCAACCTTCTCCCTGATTCACGCCACCGATTTTGCCGATCGCATGGAGCGGAACATTATCCCCTTGCTCAAGGCGGGCGCCGTGGTGCTCTGCGATCGCTACATTTACACCGCCTTCGCGCGCGACGTCGCGCGCGGCCTGGACCGCGCCTGGGTCCGCGAGCTTTACAGCTTCGCGCCCAAGCCCACCGTCGCCTTTTATTACCGCGTGCCGCTGGACGTGGCCATGAGCCGGATTACGCACGGCCGCAACGGTTTCAAATTCTACGAAGCCGGCCTCGACCTCGGGCTCAGTGACGATCCCAACCAGAGCTTCAGGCTGTTTCAGGGCCGCATTATCAATGAGTACGAGCAGATGATCCCCGAGTACGATATCACCGTGATCGACGCCACGCTTCCCATCGAAGCACAGCAGGTGCAGATGCGGGGAATCGTCAAAGCGCGCCTGGCGCAGGCCCGGCGGTTGAGAGTTGCCCCATGAGAGAGACTTACGGATCGCACGCGCCCGGCATGGAATTAATCGACCTACCCGGCAAGATCATCGTGATCGAAGGTACGGACGGCGTGGGACGTTCCACGCAGATCGCCCTGCTCAAGCCCTGGCTCGAGCAGCAAGGCCGGGCCGTGGTCGACACAGGCATGACGCGCTCGGAACTCGCGGGCAAAGGCATCAAGCAGGCGAAAGAAGGGCACACCCTGGGGCGCATCACGCTGACGCTGTTTTACGCCTCCGATTTCGCGGATCGCCTGGAACGCGAGATTGTGCCCGCGCTGCGCGCCGGCTTCGTTGTGCTCACCGACCGTTACATTTACTCGCTGCTGGCGCGCGCCCTGGTTCGCGAACTCGACCCTGTGTGGGTCCGCAACCTGTACAGCTTTGCTCTGAAGCCGGACGCGGTGTTCTATCTCCGTATCGGTGTGGAAGAGCTCGTCCCGCGCGTGGTGTTTTCGACGGGCTTCGATTACTGGGAAAGCGGCATGGACTTGAACCCGAGCGAAGATATGTACGAGAGCTTCCGAAAGTATCAGACCAGCTTGCTCTCTCGTTTCGACAACCTTGCGGAAGAATACGGATTTGAAGTGATCGACGCCACCCAAGGCATCCGGAGCATTTTTGAACAACTGAAGCTCGGGATATCGCGAGTGTTGGAGGCGGGGGCCAGCCCCGCAGCCGCCGCCGAGGACGTGAAGCTCGAGGAGCCTTCAGTCGCCCCGCCGCCAGCCGCCGCGCCCGTTGTTACACCCATCGACGGCCACAAACCCCGCACTCGTCGCGCGCGCAAGGAGCATGGCGTTCAAGCCGTCGGCAAAGGCCGCGAGGCCGCGCACTGACTCACCCAATCCGCCGTCCGGCGGTACTCAGGCGATTCGAAGATCTGGCCGAGGTAGCGCTCGCAGGAGCGGGTCTTCGAGCTCCGCAGACTCAGCACCAGCTTCTCTACCTCGATCGCCAGCGGGAGGTGTTTTTCCAGAAACGCCCGGTGCGCCACCATCTCGAGCATGGTCCCGCCCAGCACCTGGAAATCATGCCAATCGCCGAGCCGGGACTGCAGGTCCCGCAGCCAGACGAGCGCCTCGCGACTCCCCGTCACGTCGAGCTCGGCCGCGACTTCCACGAGGTACCGAAGCCTCTTGGCTGCGATGCGCAGCGCGTGCAACCCGCCCGGGTCTTGGAGTGACGCGGCTGCCTTGGCGGCGAAGTGCTGCCACAACTCGTCCAGTCGTTCGGAGAATCGGCCGGCTGAAGTCGCTCCTCCCGAATCCGATTCCGTGCGGGCTTCCATGTCGGGCGCGATCGGCGCGGGCACGGCGACCGCGCGCTCGTCGGGAAATGTGATCACGCGCGCCACGTCCGCAGGCCCGCCGGGGCAACAATCCGTCAATTCCTGGCGCAGCCGGACGTAGAGATCGGAAAGGTTCAGTTTCGTGAGCTTGCGATGGGCGCGCTGCGCCGTTTTGGGGCGGAGTTTGCGCACGTAGTCGTGCGCCGCCTCCCAGGCCGCGCGATGCGCGATCCGCTTCCGAGCCAGGGCCCGCCCGATGCGCCAAACCATGACGTCCTGGTTGCGAAGCTCACCGAGCGCCACCCGGACGCGCTTGAGCCGCCTCCGCAGTTTCCGGATGCCGCCGGGAGCCGGAGCCGCGTAGAGGAAATCCATGAGACCCTGCAGACGGCGGCTCGCAACCCTCAGGCTGTGAACGGGCTCGATGGCCTCGTCGCGAAGCACCTTCGGTTCGAGCGCCACCAGCCGGTCGAGCTGCTTCAGCGCCAGTTTCAGGACGCGGCGCGAAACCTCCGGCGCGTTGAGCTCTTCGAAGGCGGCCCCCGGACCGCGACGGTTCAATCCGTCGGCCGGCGAGGCAGGAGGACGGCTGGCGGCGCCCGCGTGCGCCTCGGTGTGAGATAGCTTGGCCATGGGCAGCCCTATTGTAACGCGGGCGTAACATTGACGCCAGAGGCGCATTTCGCACATGCTCCCGGCTTCTGCTCCCGGCTTCTTGACCGCCGCCCGGCACTCGGTTAGCATAGGCATACGTTGAACACCAAATCGTTGCCCGCTCGCGCAATCCCTGACATACGTGTTGACGCCCTGCGTTCTTCGCGGGCGAAGGAGTGTTCGATCCGCCTATGAAAGCCAGCGTGCCTGTTCCCAAAGGCGTTGAAGCGTTGATCGGAATTCTTGACGGGAACCTGAAGCTGTTAGAGCGCTATTTCCAGGTCTCGGCGCATCTCGACGACGATACCCTGGAGATCGAAGGGCCGCCGGAGAACGTTCAGCGCGCCGAACGGCTGGTGCAGGATTACACCGACCTGGTGGAAGCCGGAGCCCGCTTCGAGGCTACCGAAGTGCAGTCGTTCCTGCGCATTCTTTCCGAGGATCCCACCAGCACCCTGAAGGGCCTCGCCGAAGCGGGACGGCCGCGCGCCATGGGCAGGAAATCGATCAGTCCGAAGAGCCTGAACCAGCAGCGCTACGTGGACGCCATCGAGCGCCACGACATGGTGTTCGGGATCGGCCCGTCTGGCACCGGCAAAACCTACCTGGCCATCACCATGGCGGTGGACGCACTGCTCGGACGCGAAGTCAGCCGGATCATCCTGGCGCGTCCGGCGGTGGAGGCGGGCGAGCGCCTCGGATTCCTGCCCGGCACGCTCGAGGAGAAGGTGAACCCGTACCTCCGCCCGCTCTATGACGCCCTTTACGACGTGCTCGATCCGGATCGCGTGGAGCGCTACCTCGAAAAGGGCGTGATCGAGATCGCGCCCATTGCTTTCATGCGAGGGCGCACGCTGAATGACGCCTTTGTGATCCTCGATGAGGCTCAAAACACCACCAGCGAACAGATGAAGATGTTCCTGACGCGCCTCGGATTCAATTCCAAAGCGGTCATCACCGGTGATGTGACGCAGGTGGACTTGCCGAACGGGCGCCGCTCCGGTCTGGCCGAGGCCGTCGAAGTGGTGTCGCGCGTGGAAGGCATCAGCTTCATCTATTTTAGCGAGCGCGACGTGGTGCGGCACAGCCTCGTGCAGCGCATTATCCGAGCCTACGAAGAGTTCGATAGCTCAAAGCAGATGAAGTTGAAGACCGCGGGCGGCAACGGCGGGGCCGCGAGCGAGGCGGTGTCGTAACAACACCCGGCCGTGCGCGAGGTCGCGCTTTCCCGGGTCTTTCCCATGGTGATCAACCGCCAAAACAAGATGAGGGTCGATGTGGGCGGCGCCCGCGACTTTGCGGCTCGCCTGGCCCGGACGCTCAAACTCGGACCAGGTCGCTTCGCCGTCTGCCTGGTGGATGACGACTCCATCCGCGAACTCAATCGCGCTTTCCGGAACAAGCCGTATGCCACGGACGTGCTCTCCTTCGCCTGGGCTGACGCGGAGGACGGCAGCGCGCGCCGGCAGGCTGCGGCGCCGGCAGTGGATCGCGAATTCGGCGACTACCTCGGCGACGTAGTGATTTCGGTCGAGACCGCGCAGCGCAACGCTCGCGGCGAGGGGCATTCGACCGGCGCCGAGATCCGATGGCTGATCCTTCATGGGCTGCTGCACTTGCTCGGCATGGATCATGAAAACGATCACGGCGAGATGGAGTCGCTCGAGCTCAGCCTCCGCGCGCGCCTGGGCCTCGACGGCCTCAAGGACGCTGCGGGGAAGCCTCGCGGGAAGCGTGGCAATGCCACGAAAACACCGGCGCGCCGCAGCCCGCGCGCATCGAACAACCCGCGCGCATCGAACAAGAGGACCCGCGCTGCGTCCGTCCGAACATGAGCCAAGACATCTCGGTTGACATCCTCGCCGTCGTCGCGCTCTCGCTGCTCGTGGGGTTAGGCTCCTTCGCCTCTTACCTGCGCCTGCTGATGCGGCGCTTGACGCCCGTGGCGGCGCGCAAGGTGTTTCCGCCGCCGGGCAACGGGCACGTTGTTGCAGACCGCGAGCGCATCGGGATCTCCATTTCGGCGCTGCACGGCGCTTTGATGCTTTTCTTCGCCACCGGACTGGCGCTCCTCGTCTTCACCCAGCGTCCTGACCATCCCTGGGAAGACCTCGGTACCACCCTGCTGATCGGCCTCGGCGTGATCGCAGTGTTCGATCAGTTGATCCCTTTCGTGCTGGTCGCGCGCCATGACGAACCCGAGAAGATTTTGCTGCAGTGGAGCGGCCTGTTGCGCGCGAGCGTCAATCTGGCGTTGTTTCTCACTTTCCCGATCCTGGTTTCGACCACTATCAACCGCCTGCTCGAGGCGGACGAGCCGGAAGCCGAGCCACCCACGCCCCAGGAGGATCTGCAGGAACTGCTGGAAGTGGGCGCGCAGGAAGGTCTGATCGCCAAAGAGGAAGGCGAGATGCTGCAGTCGGTCGTGGAGTTCGGTGACACCCAGGTGCGCGAGGTGATGACCCCGCGGCCGGAAATCGCCGCCCTCGACATGGACGCCTCCGTCGAGGATCTGCGAGCGCTATTCCGCGAGAAGCGCCACACCCGGTTTCCCGTCTACCGCGACACTCTCGACCAGATCGAAGGTGTGGTCAGCATGGGCGACCTGATGGAACTCGCCCCCGACGCCCAGGCGCAGGCCACGCTGCGCGCACTCGTGCGCCCCGTCGATTTCGTGCCCGAGACCAAGCGCAGCAAGGATCTGCTGAAGGAACTGCAGAAGTCTACCAAGCAGATCGTGCTCGTGATCGATGAGTATGGCAGCGTCACCGGCCTCGTCACCATCGAGGACCTGATCGAGGAGATCGTGGGCGAGATTCGCGATGAGGTGGAGCCGCACGAACGCGACATCGTGACGGAGGCGCCGCACAGTTACCTGGTGGCCGGCCACACCGAGATCGCGCAACTGGCCGAAGCCGTGGGCCGGCCGCTCGAATCCGGGGATTACTCGACGGTGGCGGGCCTGGTGCTCGCTCACCTCGGACGCGTGCCGCTTCGGGGCGAAAAAGTGGAAACCCAGGGCCTCGTGATCGAGGTGCTGGAGGCGAACGCCCGCGCGGTGCTCAAGGTGCGGGTGCGACTCGCAGCGGACCGGGGCGGGGCAGAGCCGGCTTTGCCCCCGCCCCATCAGGCGAGGGCGGCGGCCCGTGAAGGCAGGGCCTAAATGTGTAGCCTACTCCAAATATGAGCGAAGACGTTTTCAAATCGGGCTTTGTGGCCATTGTCGGGCGGCCGAACGCGGGCAAGAGCACGCTGCTCAATGCCCTGGTCGGTGCCAAGGTCTCCATCGTGACGCCCGTGGCGCAGACTACGCGCAACCGCATTCTGGGAATCGTCAACCCGCCCGGCGCCCAGGTGGTCTTCATGGACACGCCCGGCATCCACAAGCCGGTTTCGCGCCTGAACGAGCAGATGATGGCTTTCGTGCGCCAGGCCCTCGAAGAGCGCGACCTCGCCGTGCTGATCGTCGATGCCTCCGAGCCTTTCGGCAAGGGCGACGAATTCGTGCTCGGCCTGATCAAGCAGTACTCCACCCGCGCCATCCTGGCCTTGAACAAGATCGACCGCATCGCGAAGCCCAAGCTGCTGCCGCTGATGGAGCGCTACGCCCATCTGCACGATTTCGAGGAGATCTTCCCCATCTCGGCGCAGCACCAGGACGGTCTCGCCGAGCTCATGAAGGCGGTAGTACGCCTGCTACCGGAGGGTCCGCGCTACTTCCCGCCCGAACTCTACACGGACCAGCCGGAAAGATTCCTGGCCGCCGAGATCGTGCGCGAGAAGCTCATCCGCCACACCCGTGAAGAGCTGCCGCATGCCACCGCGGTGCTGGTGGAGAAATTCGAGGAAGGCGACAGCCTCACGCGCATCCACGCCACCATTATGGTGGAGAAGGAATCCCAGCGTCCGATCGTTCTCGGGTCGGGCGGCGAGAGGATCAAGCAGATTGGCACGGAAGCGCGGCTCGACCTGGAGCGTTTGCTGCCGCCCAAGGTCTACCTCGAGCTTTTTGTGAAAGTGGAGCCGCACTGGCGGGACGATCCGGCCCTGGTGGCGGCGCTCGACTATCGCGGCGACGAGGGCTCCTGAGGCCCGGGCCGCGGTTTCCGCGAGATCAGTTGTTGTTCTTAGCCTCGCCCGAGGCGATGCCGAGCGACTTCATCTTGCGATAAAGATGACTGCGCTCGAGCCCCAGGGCTTCGGCGGTCCGGCTGACGTTGCCCCGATTCTCATCGAGCTTGCGGAGGATGTAGTCGCGCTCGTAAGCGGCCCGCGCTTCCTGAAGGCTGAAAAATCCCCCGGAGGCGGCCGAGGCCTTGGCGCGGCCCTGGTCCTGCTGTAGAAGTCCGGCCGGCAGATGGCGGCGCTCGATGCGCTCGCCCGCCACCATGATGGCCAGGCGCTCGATCAGGTTCCGCAACTCGCGAACGTTGCCGGGCCAGCGGTAAGCCATCAGGGCTTCGAGCGCCGGCTCGGCCAGGCGCTTGGGACGGCGGCCATAGGCGCGCGCGAATTCAGCCAGGAAGTGCTCGGCGAGCGCGGGGAGATCCTCCGCGTGCTCGCGCAGCGGGGGCACGTAGAAGGGAATAACGTTGAGCCGGTAGAAGAGGTCTTCGCGGAAGTTCCCCTTCTGAATCTCCGCGCTCAGATCTTTGTTGGTGGCGGCCACCGCGCGCACGTCCACGGTCAGGCTGCCGGCCGAGCCCACCGGCGTGAAGCGCTGTTCCTCGATCACGCGCAGCACTTTGGCCTGCGTGCGCAGGCTCATGTCTCCGATTTCGTCGAGAAAAAGGGTGCCGCCGTCGGCCTGCTCGAACTTGCCCGTCTTGTCTTCCACGGCGCCCGTGAACGATCCCTTCAAGTGCCCGAAGAGTTCGCTTTCAATCAACTCTTCGGGGATGGCGGCGCAGTTCACCTCCACGAAGGGCTTGTCGTGGCGCAGGCTGAGCTGATGCAGGGCGTGAGCCACGAGTTCCTTACCGACCCCGCTCTCCCCGTACACCAGCACGCGTCCGTTGGTGGGCGCGGCCAGCCCCAGTTGCTGGCGCAGCGCCTTCATGGGGACGCTCGAGCCGATGATGCGTTGCCGGCCCTCGATCTCTTCCCGCAAGCTGCGGTTTTCCGCCGCCAGTGAGCGCTGCTCGAAGGCGTGCCGCAGCGTGAGCAGGGTCTTGTCGATCGAGAGGGGTTTCTCGATGAAGTCGAAGGCTCCGAGCTTGGTGGCGCGCACCGCGGTCTCGATGGTGCCGTGGCCGGAGATCATCACGACAACGGGCGGATCCTCGAGCTTGTGGATTCTCTCCAGGGCCTCGAGTCCGTCCATGCCATTCAGCCACACATCCAGCATCACCACGTCACAGCGCTTTTGTCCCAGCCAGTCGAGGGCGGCCTCGGCGCTCTCGAGCGCCTCCACGCGATATCCTTCGTCGCGCAGCACGGCGCCCAGCGATTCGCGGATGCCGGGCTCGTCGTCGACAATTAGAATGGAGTGTTTCGCCGCCATAAGTTGGAATGTCGCGGGCGCCGTATCGCCCCTAAACTCTCGACAACTCAGCCCCCACCACGCGCTCGACCGGCAGCTCGATGATGAACATGGTCCCGAAGGGACGGTTCTCTTCCACGCGGATATACCCGTGGTGCTCGCTCACGATGCGGCTGACGATGGCGAGACCGAGGCCCGTGCCTCGCCGCTTGGTCGAAAAGTAAGGCACAAACAGCTTCTCTTTGACCTCGGGTGAAACGCCCGGACCGCTGTCCGCCACCGTCAGCTCCACCATTTCGCGATCGGGATCGAGCGCGGTGCGGACCCAGATCTCGCGCAGGGGCGAATGCTCCAAGGCTTCGGCCGCATTGTCGATCAGGTTCACCACCACGCGCTTGATCTGTTCCGGATCGGCCTGCACGCGCGGAAGATCGGCCGCCAGCTCCCGATGCAACCGGATGCCGTTGAGGCGACCGTCAAAGACGCCGAGCGCCTCTTCGATGATACCGTTCAGCGCCGAAGGCACCGGTTGCGAAACCGGAAAGCGGGCGAAGGCCGCAAACTCATCGACCAGCGCCTTGAGCGCCGCGGCTTCGCGCCCGATGAGGGTGGCGCTCTCGGCCACCGCCGACGCGAGCTCCGGCGCCGCAGCGCCCGGCCCTGCGCGTTCCACCAGCCGGCGGAGGCGGTCGGCGGACAGTTGGATGGGCGTGAGCGGATTCTTGATCTCGTGCGCCAGGCGCTGCGCCACTTCGCGCCAGGCGGCTGCCCGTTGGGCCCGCAGCAGCTCCGTGAGATCCTCGATCATCACCACGAAGCCAGCCGCTTCCTGCCGGATGCGAATGGAGGAAACCGTAAGGGCGACGGTCGCGCGCCGTGCGCCCAGGTCCAGTTCCATCTGGCGGCTCACCACTCCCTGCCTCGCCGCCCGGCGGAGCAGGCGTGCCACCTCGCGGGCGTCTTCCGCCGAGAACAGATCGCCCAACTGCTCGGCCGAGACCACGCGCTCCTCGCCAAGCAAGGTCTGCGCCGTCGAGTTGACTTCGTTGATGCGGCCGCGCGCGTCCGCCGAAACCACTCCGGTCGGGATGTTCTCCAGAATGGCGCGCATCACGTTCGAGCGCTCCTCGAGTTCCCGGTTGGCGTGCTGCAGGGCCTGAGCCGCGCGATCGATCACACGGCGGCTCTCCGCGGTCTGCGAGGTCATCTCGTTGAACGATTGAATCAGCCTGCCGAGCTCCCCGTCCGCCCGCGCTTGCACCTGGTAACCGAGGTTGCCGCGCGATACCTGGTCGGTGGCCTCGGCCAGGGCCTGGATCGGCACCGTGACCTGCTTCGAAACAAACATGGCGTACCAGGTGGCGGAGAAAAGGGTCACCAGCGTAAACAGGCCGAGCGCCGAAAGGTCGATCCGCTTGACCGCCTTGATTTGGCGGTTCAAGGCATCGTAACGCCGCGCCTCGAGCTCGATCTGGTCAACCCGCTTCTGCAGGTCGAGGGGCAGTTGCCTCGCGCTGACCACGATGGCCAGGGGCTTGCCGGCGTCATCGTTGACCGCTTGCGCCCCCACGAAGTATTCCGTGCCCTGCGACTGCCAGCGCGTGGCTTCGCCTTGTACCGCCGGAGCCGCTGACGTGAGGCGCGGAAACAGCCGGATCACGTCCGCCGACGCCGGCCCTGCCCCGCCCGTACGCGCCACCAGCCTCCCGTCCGGGGTGCAGATCATGGCTGAAACCAGGCCCAGGTCGCCTGAGCGTTGCGCCAGGCTCCCGGGGAGTGCGGCGGAGTCCTTGAGCCGGATCCCCCGGGTGATTTGGGCGTCCGAAGCCAGGTGCGACGCGTCATCGAGGGAGCGCTGCTCCGCCTCCACCGCAAGCTGCTGGGAGATGGCCTGCGCGTCCCGGCGCACGGTGTCGAACGGGATCCCGAACCATTTGTCGAGGCTGCGATTCAGCAGTCCGTAACAGAAGACGAACAGCACGCAGACCGGCAGCAACGAGAGGCCAAGAAAAGCCACCACCATCTTGACCTTGAATTGCGAGCCCAACTGCTGGCGCCTGCGCTCGAGGTGCAGCTTGAGCAGGATTCGCAGCAGGATGAAGCCGAAAATAACGAACGCCACCACAATGAAAGTGGAAAGGGCCAGCAGCAGGATCGTCTCCTGCGCGTTCTCGGGATGGATGAACTGCAGGTTGAACGAATTCAGGCTCCAGCCCACCACCAGCAGGATCGACACAAAGATAAGAAGAAGCGTGAGGATGATCTTGCGCCGGGGTTGATGCTTTGCGTCCATCGTTAAGACTCAGCTTGCGTCAAAACTCAGCTTGCCGCCGTTAGAGGCACGGGTCCGCCTTGCGGCAGAAACGCTCCCAGGGGGCAGCTCTCGCAGCGGGGTTCGTTGCGCCGGCAATAGCGCTTCCCCGCCTCGACCAGCAGAGCGTGAAACTCGTTGTAGACGGCCGCATCACGCTTCAGGCCACGATGTATGGACCGTTGCGCCTCGGCGTAATCGGCATCTCTGCCGAGCACCCCGTGCCGGATCAGAATGCGGCGCGTGTACGCGTCGGCAACAAAGAAGGGCAGTCCGCCGGCATAGAGCAGGATCGCATCGGCGGTCTCGGGACCGAGACCCTTCAGTTGCAGCAGCGCCTGGCGCAGATCCTCCCCGGGCAGGGCGAACATGCGGTCGAGCGATCCGCCGTGCGCGTCATCGAGCCAGAGCACAAAATTCCGGATGGCCCGAGCCTTCTGGCGGTAGAATCCCGCCGGCCGGATCAACGACTCCAGCAGGTCTGGTTGGATCGCTCTGAGGCGCGCCAAATCGAGCATGCCAGCGTCGCGAAGCCGGGCGATGGCCAGGGCGGCATTGCGCCAGGTCGTGTTTTGCGTGAGGATGGCCCCCAGAATGACCTCGAGGCGCGTCTCGGCGGGCCACCACCCTTGAGGTCCGAACTCTTCGAGCAACCTCCGGTAGTAGCGGCGCAACTGACCCTTCCCAGCCGGGGTAGTCGCGATGCTGTCACGCCGTCCGGCCCGGACCCGGGCAGGTCCCGAACTCTCCTGCGCTCCTGCCGGTGCGCCGGGCCTGCCGTAAGTTGACGCGTCGCTTGGTTGTAACATGCCGCTCCCCTAGTGTAACGTGAATATTCAGCGGAGGATTAACATGGCGCTCGAACTGGGTAAGGCGGTCACGCTCGAAAGTCGGCGCAGCTATCTGCACACCCTGCATGTGGAGACCGCATCGCGCGTGGAGTTTAAGGACGTTACGGCGGCGATTCAACAACTGGTGGCGGACTCCGGGGTCCCGAGCGGCGTTTGCTACGTCTTGACCCCTCACACCTCCGCGGCCGTGCTGGTGCAGGAGAATGACGACGCTTCGGTGCAGAAAGACCTCGGGGACTTTCTTGGCGCCCTCGTGCCCCGCGACAAGAATTATCTGCACAACGATGGCAATTGCGACGCCCACCTCAAAGCGTCCCTGATCGGCTGCTCTCAGACCCTGCTGATTGAGAATAGCCGTCTCCTGCTCGGACGCTGGCAGGGCGTCTTCTTTTGCGAATTCGACGGCCCGCGGCGCCGCGACTTGCACGTCAAGATCGTAGCGGACTAGCGCCACCCTCGAACTCTCGGATTCACCATCCGGGTAGAATTGCGGCGCGATCGGCATGAACAACCTAGGGGTTTACGTCCAGATTCCGTTCTGCGCCTCCAAGTGCACCTTCTGCAACTTCAGTTCGAAGGTGGCTCCCGCGGTTGAGCTTGAGTCCTATCTCGCGAGCCTCGAACGCGAGATTGAGTTGCTCTCCTCCAAAACTCAGACTACCCGCGCCGGTGGGCCGCGCCGCTGGGCCGATCTGCTCGATCTTGCTGTCGATTCGCTCTATTTCGGCGGGGGCACCCCCACCCTCGCGGGCCGCGAGAGGCTGGGAGGGCTTTTTGCGGCGCTGGGACGGCGGTTTCGCTTCACGGACGCGCCCGAGGTGACGCTCGAGATGACACCGGGGTCGGCACACGCCGCAATGCTCGCCACCTGCCGCAGCTTCGGGGTGAACCGGCTGAGCATCGGTGCGCAGTCCTTCGAGGATCGCGAGCTCCGGAGCGTGGGCCGCCTGCATTCGGCGAGCGAAAGCGCGCAGCAGGTGCGCCTGGCGCGCGCCGCCGGATTCGAGAACATCAGCCTCGATCTGATTGCGGGCCTGCCCCATCAGACGCGCGATTCATGGCTCGCGAGCCTCCGCAGGGCGATCGAACTCGAGCCCGAGCACGTCTCGATTTACCTGTTTGAGGTCGACGAAAAAAGCCGCCTGGGGAACGAGGTGCTGCGGCACGGTGAACGCTACCACGCCCCCGAAGTGCCCGATGACGATCTCATGGCTGCGGCCTACGAACAGGCGCAAGGTGTCCTGGCCGCCGCCGGATACGTGCAGTACGAGATCTCGAACTTTGCCCGGCCCGGGTTTGAGTCCCGGCACAATCGAAAATACTGGCGCCTCGATCCCTACCTGGGCCTGGGCGCGGGAGCGCACTCCTACGACGGACACGCTCGATGGTCGAACGAGATTTCGGTGAGCGACTACGCCGCCCGCCTGGCGCGGGGCGATTTGCCCGTCGTCGAGTCGCACGCTCTCGCCGAGGCAGAGCAGATTGAGGAGTTTTTCTTCCTCGGGCTCCGCGAGCGGAGCGGCGTCGATCTCGCCGGTGCGGCGGCGCGCTGGGGACGCGATGCCCTTGAGCCCTGGCGGCCGCGCATTGATTCGCTGCTCGAAAGGGGCGTGCTCGAAGAAAGCGGCGGACATCTGAGCCTGGCGCCCGAAGCCTATCTGGTTTCGAACGAGATCTTCCAGGAGTTTCTGGGCTGACGAGCCCCTCGCCTTGCGCTCGCCGCCCGTTCCTGATTTCATGGACCCATGGCTGAGACCATTGATCTTCGCAGCGACACCGTAACCCGGCCCACGCCCGCCATGCGCAAGGCCATGGCCCAGGCCGAAGTGGGTGACGATGTCTATCGCGAGGACCCCACCGTCAACCGGCTCGAAGAACGCGCGGCCGAGATTCTGGGCCGGGAGGCGGCCCTTTTCGTGCCCTCGGGCACCATGGGAAACCAGATCGCGATCCGGGTGCACACCGACCTCGGACGGGAGGTGATCTGCGAGGAACGCTCGCACATCCTGAATTACGAGATGGCCATGATGTCGGCCTTCTCGGGCTGCCAGCCGCGCGCCCTGCGCGTTCCGGACGGCATCCTGACCTGGGCCGCGATCGTGAGCGAGGTCCGGGGACGCAGCGATCATCGCGCCCGCACCGGCTTGATCTCTCTCGAGAACACCTCGAACCTGGCCGGGGGCAGCGTATACCCCGAGGAAGTATCGGACGAGATCTGCGATCGCGCGCACCAGGCGCACCTGCCGGTTCACCTTGACGGCGCGCGGATCTTCAACGCCGCCGTGTACCTCGACCGTCCGGCCGCCGCCATCACGCAGAAGTTTGATTCCGTCATGTTTTCTCTCTCGAAGGGACTGGGAGCGCCGGTGGGCTCGGTGCTGGCCGGCTCGCGGGACTTCATCGAGGAGGCTCGCCTGGTGCGCAAAATGCTGGGCGGCGGCATGCGCCAGGCAGGGGTGCTGGCCGCGGCGGGCCTGGTGGCGCTCGAGGAAGGTCCCAAGCGCCTTCACATCGATCACGAAAACGCCCGCTTCCTGGCGGAGGCGCTGGCGGAGATTCCCGGCATCAGAATCACACCGGCTAAAGTGGTCACCAACATCGTGATCTTCGAGGTCACCGGGCTCGCATCCGCCGAGCTTTCAAAGCGTCTGGCGGTGCGCGACGTTCTGGCGAGCGCGCTGTCGCCCACCACGATACGGATGGTGACGCATTATGACGTGGATCGCGCCGGATGCGAAAGGGCGTTCCGGGCCCTACGGGAGGCGATAGGCCCAGTCGCGCGACAGACCGTTCATTGAAGCTCGTTCGGCAGCCCGCCAGACGCCATGGCGGCATCACTTCTTCTTCGCCTTATCCTTCTCCGCTTCCACCATCGCCAGGGCCTTGAAGTAATGCTCCCGATACTCACCGTCGTCCGGATCGAGGCGCATAGCGATCCCATATTGGCCCGCTGCCGCACCGATGCCGCCGAGCTTTTCGAGCGCGTATCCAAGGCCATTGTGCGACTCGGCTTCGCTCGGGTCGTGCTTGATGGCCTCCAGGTACTCGACGCGCGCGCGCTTCCAGTCTTTCAGCAGAAGAAAAGTGATGCCGAGCTCGCGATGCAGATCGGCATTCGCCGGGTCGAGTTCCGCCGCCTGGCGCAGCCCGGCGATCGCCTGCTCCGAGTGACCCGCCCCGCGTTCGTCGACGGCGTGCCGCACGAGATCGCGCAACTGCTCCCGGGTTTTAGCAGCGTCGAGGGCTGAAGGCGGATCGGCCGGCGGCTTCGGCTTGAGGTCCACGCGCCCTCCCGGCTTGAGGGAGATGAAGAACTCCTGCTCGGCCTGGCCCGGGCAGTCCACGTGCAGATAGTGATCCCCCGCTTCGACTTCAGCCAGACTCAGCCCGCCCTGGCTGCCGGTCTTCCCCTGGACAATCGAATCCAACTCCACGCTGCACGCCGGAGGGAAGGCTTCGAGCACCGCCTGACCGGATTCCACTGGCCGATCGCTCGCAGCCCAGGCGTCCGGTGTGTGCCCGAGCGCGAGGATCCCCAGCAACACCAGCAGCGCCGCAAATCTGACCGCTACGCCCGGCCCGAAACGCATGAATCAAGAACCCCTTACGGATGTTACCCCCGGCGCACGACTTACCCCGGAAGTCGGGCATGCCGGCCCGCGTGTGCTATATTTTTGGTAGACGAAAGTTGCGATCGCTTGGTTTCCGGTTGGGCCGGCCTCGGGAGTGAAAGCTTGAATCTCCAGTTTTCTGACGAACAAGAAGGAATCCGCCGCACTGTGCGCGAGTTTGCCGACCGGGAGATCCGTCCCCACGTCATGGAATGGGACGAGGCCCAGCATTTTCCGCGTGAGATCCTGCCCGAGCTCGCCTCCCTGGGGCTGATGGGCGTTCCCTTTCCCTCCGAGTACGGCGGAGCCGGCCTCGGCTACGTGGAGTATGCCCTGGTCATCGAGGAATTGGCCCGCGTCGACGGCTCCGTGGCCATCAGCGTGGCGGCGCACACGTCGCTCTGCGCGGGACATATCTATATTGCCGGCACCGAGGAGCAGAAGCGGAAGTATCTCGCGCCCCTCGCGCGCGGCGAAAAGCTGGGTTGCTGGAGCCTGACCGAGCCCCACGCCGGAAGCGACGCCGGGGGCACTCGCACCACGGCGCGCCTCGATGGCGGCTCCTGGGTGCTGAACGGCGCCAAGACCTTCACGTCCAATGGCACCTATGCGGACATCTGCGTGGCCATGGCCGTGACGGACAAAAACGCCAGAAAACACGGCATCTCCGCCTTCATCATCGAAAAGGGCACGCCCGGATTCCGTCCCGGAAAAAAAGAGAACAAAATGGGACTGCGCGCGAGCGACACGGCCGAAGTGATATTCGAGGACTGCCGCGTGCCGCTCGAGAACTGTCTCGGCGAACGCGGAAACGGGTTGGTGGACAGCTTGCGCGTGCTCGATCGCGGCCGGATCTCCATCGCCGCGCTGGGCCTCGGAATGGCTCAGGGGGCATACGAAGCAGCCCTGAGCTATGCCCGCGAGCGGCACCAGTTCGGCAAGCCCATCGCCGAGTTCCAGGCGATCCAATGGAAGCTCGCCGACATGGCAACCGAAATCGAGGCGGCCCGCCTGCTGACGCTGCGAGCGGCGCAGCTTGCCGACCAGGACTGCCGGGTCACGCGCGAAGGCGCCATGGCCAAGCTGTACGCCGGTGAGATGGCAGTGCGAGTGGCGAACGAAGCCGTCCAGATCCACGGCGGTTACGGGTTCATCAAGGACTACCCTGTGGAGAAGTTCTATCGTGACGTCAAGCTCTGCACCATCGGCGAAGGCACAAGCGAGATCCAGCGGCTGGTGATTGCAAGGGAAGTCCTCAAAAAGCAGTGACGAGTGACAAGTGGCGAGTTTCGTGCCATCGGGTCATTGACTCAATGACTCATTGACTCAATGAATCAATCTGACGATATCCAGGCATGGGCCCGGCGTGTGGTTGCCGGCGACCGCCGCGCCATCGGACGTGCGATCTCCGCCATCGAGAGCGGTGAGCCCGAGGCGGGTGCGCTGTTCAAGCTGCTGTTCGCGGAGGCGCGTCAGGCAGACGTGGTGGGTATCACGGGAGCGCCGGGCGCCGGCAAGAGTACGCTGGTGGAGAAGCTGGCGGCCGATTATCGGCGCGACGGACGCCGGATCGGCATCGTGGCCGTCGACCCCACCAGCCCGTTTTCCGGCGGCGCCATCCTCGGCGATCGCATCCGCATGCAGAACCTGTGCACTGACCCGGACGTCTACATCCGCAGCATGGCCACGCGCGGCGAGCTCGGCGGCCTGGCGCCCGCGGCGCACGATGTGGTGACGGTGCTCGAAGCGGCCGGCTGCGCGACCGTACTGATCGAGACCGTGGGCGTGGGCCAGGATGAGGTCGAAGTGGCTCATCTGGCCGACGCTACCGTACTCGTGCTCGCGCCCGGCATGGGTGACGATGTGCAGACGTTCAAGGCCGGTGTGATGGAGATCGCCGACGTGTTCGCCATCAACAAGGCCGATCGTCCGGGCGCCGGGCGGGTGGAGCAGGAGCTGCGCGCGATGCTCTCCATTTCGCCCCGCGCCGACGGCTGGCGTCCGCCCATCGTCCAGACCGTGGCCACCACGGGCGACGGCGTCGCCGAGCTGCGCAAGGCCCTCGACGAATTCCGAGCCTTCGGTGAGAGCACCGATCTCAGCCTGAATCGGCGGCGCGGCAAATGGCGGGCGCGACTGCTGGCCTTGCTGCGCCAGCGTCTCTTTGAGCGCGTGTGCCGGGAGCAACTGGGCAACGGAAAGGTGGACCGCTGGGTCGAGGACGTCATCGAACGCCGTTCCGACCCGCATGCCGCCGTGGATGCGATTGTCCGCGCTTCCACGGCCGGCGCGTCCGAATGAGCATGCCGGCCAAAATCCATCACGTGGGCATCGCGGTTAAGTCGCTTGACGAGGCCGTAGCTGTATTCCGCAAGCTCACGGGCGCGGAGCCTGCTTCGGTTGAGGAAGTGGCCGATCAGAAGGTCCGCGTCGCGATGTTCCAGCTCGGCGAAAGCCGCATCGAGCTGCTCGAGGCCACCGCGCCGGACTCGCCCATCGCCCGTTTCCTCGAAAAAGGCGGACGCGGCGTGCACCACTTGACCTTGACCGTCCGCGATCTCGACCAGACGCTGGCTTCGCTCGAACGCGACGGGTATAAGCTGATCGACCGGCAGGCGCGCGTGGGCGCAGGCGGCGAACGGATCGCCTTCGTGCATCCTTCGAGCACAGCCGGAGTCTTGATTGAGCTGATCGAGGAATCGTAGGGACAGGCTTGGTGTGTACGGTGCCTGCCCGAAGCACGTCATTTCAACGTTGGACGGCGGAATCGCAATCTTATGAAACTTGGCGACTTTGAAATCCACCCGCTTTCGGACGGCGCCTTCGGGCTGGACGGCGGGCAGATGTTTGGCGTGGTCCCAAAGGTCCTTTGGGAAAAGAAAATCCCGGCCGACAGCCACAATCGCATCAAGCTTGGCCTCAACTGCATCCTGGTGCGCACCGGACGAGAGACCGTGGTGATCGAAACGGGCATCGGCGATAAGTTCGACGCCAGATTTGCGGACATCTACGCGGTCGATCACTCCACGAACCTGCCTGGCGAGCTCGCGACGCACGGCCTCGCGCCGTCCGACATCGATATTGTGATCAACAGCCACCTCCATTTCGACCACTGCGGCTGGAACACGCGGCGCGACGGGAATCGTACGGTTCCGACGTTCCCGCGGGCGCGCTATTACGCGCAACGCGGCGAGTGGGAGCACGCTCTCGAGCCGAGCGAGCGCGATCGCGCCAGCTACATCCAGGAATTCTTCCAGGCCGCCGAACCTCAAACGGTGTTGCTCGACGGCGATCAGGAGATCGTGCCCGGCATCCGCGTCCAGGTGACGCCCGGACACACGCGCGATCTGCAGGTGGTGTGGATCGAGTCCGGCGGCGAGCGCGCCTGCTTTGTTTCCGATCTGGCGCCGACCACCGCGCACCTGGCCTACCCCTGGATCATGTCTTTTGACCTGTATCCGCTCGAGACGCTGGCCAGCAAAAGGCGGTTGCTGCCGGAGTTGGTCAGGAGCCAGGCCATGGTGATTTTTGGGCACGACGCCGCCATGCCGTGGGCGCGCCTCGCCGAACGCGATGGGAGGCTGGTGGCAAACCGGGTTGAGGGGTGACGGGGATGCCCCGGGGATGGCCGTTTCAAGAAAGATGCCAAAATCGAGGAACGAACCCACTATCTGCTTTAGAATCAGCGAGGGTCTTGTGGTCCGGCGGTAGCGCTGGCCGAGGCCTTGAGGTAGGGATGCCAAAAAAAGACCCAAAGCCGGTGAAAAGCCAGGCCGAGATCGGGATCATCGGGGGCAGCGGGCTCTACAGCATGCCGGGCCTGACCAAGGCCAGGGAGGTCCGCGTCTCGACGCCTTTCGGCAAGCCCTCGGACGCCTACGTGCTCGGCGAGCTCGAAGGGCGCCGGGTGGCGTTCCTGGCGCGGCACGGTCGCGGACACGTGCTTCTGCCGGGCGAGGTTCCCTACCGGGCCAACATTTACGGCCTGAAGAAGCTGGGCGTTGAGCGCATCATTTCGGTAAGCGCCGTGGGATCGCTGCGGGAGGAATTCAAGCCGCTCGACATGGCTGTTCCTTCGCAATTCTTCGACCGCACGCGCGGCCGCATCGCGACTTTCTTCGGCCATGGAATCGTAGCCCACGTCGGCTTTGCGGACCCCGTGTGCGCCGGCGTCCAGGACGCGCTGGCAGCCGCCTGCGAGACTAGCAGTGTAGTCTGTCATCGCGGCGGCACCTACGTCTGCATGGAGGGCCCGGCGTTTTCCACCCGGGCGGAGTCCAACACTTACCGCGGCTGGGGCATGGACCTGATCGGCATGACCAACCTCACCGAAGCCAAGCTGGCCCGCGAGGCGGAGATATGCTACGCCACGCTCGCCATGGTGACGGACTACGATTGCTGGCATTCAGAGCATGCCGCCGTCACCGTGGACCAGGTGATCGACTATCTGAATCGCAACGTCGAAAATGCGCGGAAGATCATTCGCGCCGCGGTGCGCAATCTGCCGCGCGAGCGCGCGTGCAAGTGCGGATCGGCGCTCGCCCACGCCATTCTGACGGACCGGCGCAAGATTCCGTCGGCGGCGCGCAAGAAGCTGCACATCATCATCGGCAAGTACTTGAATGAGTGACGACCTCCGGCCCGGTCCTGAGATTCCGTACTCCTCGTTTGCCTACACCAATTGAGAAAGGATGCACATGCCAGTTCTTGTAGTGGGTTCGGTCGCGTTCGACTCCTTGAAGACGCCCTTTGGCGAGGTTAAGGAGATTATCGGGGGCGCCGCCACCTATTTTGCCGTTACCGCGAGCTACTTCGCGCCCGTCAATGTCGTGGCCGTGGTCGGCGACGACTTCGGCCCTGAGCAACTGAAGGTCTTCGAGGGCCGCAACATCGACACCACCGGTATCGAACGCGCCCCGGGCCGCACTTTCCGCTGGAGCGGGGAGTACACCGGCGACATGAGCGAGGCCAAGACGCTCGACACCCAGCTCAACGTCTTCGAGAGTTTTCAGCCGAAGCTCCCGGCCCCTTACCTCGAGAGCGACTTCGTTTTCCTGGCCAACATCCAGCCGACGCTGCAACTCGCCGTGCGCGAGCAGTTGCCGCACGCGCGCCTGGTTGGCCTCGACACCATGAACTTCTGGATCCATGGCACGCCCGATGATCTGCGCCGGGCGCTCGGCCACGTTGATGTGCTGATCATCAACGACAAGGAGGCTCGCGTGCTTGCCGGCGTCGATAATCTGCGCCGGGCTGCGGCCGCCATCCGCCGGCTCGGGCCGCGCATCGTGGTGGTGAAACGCGGCGAATACGGGGCCTGCCTTTTTCAGGGCGACGCGATTTTCTTCGCGCCCGGCTATCCGCTCGAAGAGGTCCATGACCCGACCGGCGCTGGTGACACGTTCGCCGGCGGCTTCATGGGGTACCTCGCGAGCGCCGGCGAAGTGAGCGATGCGAATTTGCGGCGCGCCCTGGTCTACGGGTCCGTGATGGCCAGCTTTTCCGTGGAAGAGTTTGGACTGTCGCGGCTGCTGCGGCTGAGCCGGGCCGAAATCGAGGCGCGCTTCAACGAGTTCAAGAGCATGACGCACTTTGAGGTCTGCTGAGGTGCCCGAAACCGCACCGCCTCGAGACGCTTCGCCGCCCGCCGATCCCATTCTGACGCCTCGGGCGGCGTTGCCTCCGGCGCTCGGGATTCTGCTCGTGGCGGCGTCGAGCCTTCGTTTCTTCTACGCGCGCAGTCTGACCAATCTTTACGGCGACGCCATCGCGCACATGGAAGGCGCGCGCCGCCTGTCGGATTCCCTCACGCCGGGCTGGGAAGAGCTCGGCAGCTCGTGGCTTCCGCTTTATCACCTGATCGTGGCGCCGCTCGCGGCAAACGACCACTTGTGGCGCACAGGGCTCGGAGGCAGCCTGGTCTCGATTGCGGCGTTCGCCGTCGCGGCGTGGTTCGTGTTCCGCCTGGGGGCCGCCATGAACCGCAATCTGGCGGCGGGCTGGGTGGCCCTGGCAGGATTCCTGCTGTGCGCCGACATGCTCTACGTGGCCTCGACGCCGCTCACGGAGCCCTTGAACATCATGTGGGCGGTCCTGGTGGTTTGGGGGCTCTACCGTTTCCAGCAGAGCGGGAGCCTGCTGGTACTGGCGGCTGCGGGTGTGGCGGCTTTCTTCGCCACACTGACGCGGTATGACGGCTGGTACCTCGTGCCTTTTGCCGCGCTCTTCGTACTCCTCGCGCGTCCACGCGGCCTGATGGAACGGTTGCGCGACGCCGTGATCTTCTCGGCCCCGGCAGCCGCCGGTCCACTGCTGTGGGTGCTGCATGACTGGCGCCGCTACGGCAATGCGCTGGAGTTTTACAACGGACCATACTCCGCCAAGGCCATCTATGCTCATCAGCTTCTCACCACGGGTTTCCACTATCCGACCGAAGGCAGCATCATGCTCTCGGCGCGTTATTACCTTGAGGACCTGAAGCTCATGATGGGCGCGGTCTCGCTCGAACTCGGGATGCTTGGCCTTGCGGCCTGGGCGATTGACGCGCGCGCGCGTCCGCGCCGGGCCGCGGCCCTGCTTTTCCTGGTACCGCTCGTCTTCTACGTTCAGTCCATGGCGAGCGCCGCCGTGCCCATCTACGTGCCCACGCTTCCGCCGCATACGTACTACAACCTGCGTTATGGCCTCGAGATGTTGCCGGCGGCGGCCCTATTTCCCAGCTTTCTGATCAGCTCCCGCCTGCCGCGCGTGAAGCAGTTGGTCGCGGCTGCGGCTGTGATCGCGATCCTGATCGTACAATTCGGCTGGAGCGTGCGCGGCGGCGCCGCGAGTATCGGGAATGTCGAGGAGACCCTGCTCAATACACCCTGCCGCACGCGCGCCGATCAGGCCCTGATCGATCTGCTGAAGCAGAGGTACGCGGGCGGCGTCATCCTCACGGCGAATGGAAAGCATCCGTGTGTGATGCCGACACTCGACATCCCTTATCGCCGGACGCTGACCGAGATCAATCGGCGCTATTGGGGTATGTTGGCGCTCGGGCCCGCAGGCTGGCCCGCGGGATCGCCTCCGGCAGAGATCGGCTGGATTATTCGGGGGGAAGACGACCCGGTGGATCAGCTCATGCAGCAGTACCCGGACGCGTTCAACGGCTTTACTCTGGTGGCCGACTACCGCTTTCCAAAGGAAGATCGTGTCCGGGTCTATCGTAAGGCCGCGAGTTGACTTTCCCTGGCCGGTGTCAGGTTCCGATCAGATTGGAAGCGGCCGAAAAGCTTACGATGAAAATCCCTTTCGCCAAGTATCAAGCTGCCGGCAATGACTTCATCATCGTTTCGGCACAGGATCTCGAATTCGGACGCCGGGACGGACGGGCGCGCACGCGGCGCCTCGCGTCATTAGCCCGCGCGATCCTGGCCCGTCACACCGGTGTCGGCGCCGACGGCCTGTTCGTGACCTCGTCACCGGCCGGCCGCACTCATGCGCTTGCGGTTCGGATTTTCAACGCGGACGGAGGCGAAGCAGAGATGTCAGGCAATGGCATCCGCTGCGCGGCCGCATGGCTGGTCGAACAGACCCGCCGCTCGACCGTTGAAATCGAAACACTCGCCGGCTTGAAGAGGGTTCAGCTTGTGGGCGTCCAACGCGGTGACCGCCTGTTTCGCGTCAACATGGGCAGTCCGATCCTGCAGCCGGCTAAGATCCCGTTCGCCGGTAAGGGCGCGAAAGCGCCCGTCAAATCCTATCCGCTGCCCGTTTCGCGCGGCACCGAAGCGGTGACCGTAACCTCGATGGGGAATCCGCACTGCTCGCTTTTCGTCGCGAGCCTCGATAACCCCGACTTCGACTGGCGCGCGCTCGGCCTGGAAATCGAACGCCATCCGCTGTTTCCCAACCGCACCAACGTGGAGTTCGTGCGAGTGCTTTCGCGAAGCGAAATCGAAGTGCGCTTCTGGGAACGCGGTGTGGGCGAGACTGCATCTTCGGGTACCGGAAGCTCGGCCGCGGTCGTCGCCGCGGCGCTCAACGGCCTGACCGGGCGAAGGGTCACCGTGAAAACGCGAGGAGGCGAGCTTGAGGTGAACTGGACCAAGTCCGGGACAGTCCATCTGACCGGACCTGTGAGGATGGTCGCGAGCGGCCACTATGAGTACGACGAGGAGGGTAATGCGCCGCCGCGATAGACACCGGGCGTGTTCGCGGCAAGGTCAAAGCGCAAATCAGGACGACCGGATCAGTCGCGCGACTCGGGAACGCTGAGCGCGGAGATCCGCTGCAACTCGAGCACAGCGGCGTCCAGACCCTGGTCGCGAAGCAGCCCGAGCATGCGGGCGTTCAGTTCCTGCGCGGCGGAATCCTCGGCGCCCGCGGCGCTTCCTTGCTCAAGGGCGTGCGTCAGCCCTTCACCACCGCTCGTCCCAAAGGCATTCAACAGCTTGCCGGTCGCGGTGATTTGGGAGTGCCGGGCCTTGTCAATCTCGTGGCCCACCTGGGCCGAATTCGTCCCGAGCCGCGAGCCATCTTCCAACTCGGCATAGGAGAGATCGGCCACAAGGCGGGTCATGGGCTCGGCCGTGGGGGTGCTCTGGGCAACGCTTGGTTGAGGATTGGAGCCACCCGCGCGCGTCGCGCGGACGCTTGCCACATTGGTCACCTGGAAATGCTCGGAGGCGCCCGCAGCCAACTGGCCCGTCAACCACCGGTCATCGCGGTTGACGACCGCGCTGCCCGCCTGCTCGCCGAACTCTGCCTGCCAGCGGATTTCGACCGCCACCAGTCCCTGGCCGGAGACGTTTTGAACGTCATAGTGAAAGGCCGTCATGCCGGCGGGAGAACGGTCAAAAGCAAAATGGACAATCCTCACCGGCGCATCGGCGGGAATATTGAATTGGACCGGGGTTGGCGTCTGCGCAGGGGCCTGGCCTGCGCGCGCCGTCCGAACCGCCAGGGTAGCGACAAAAATGAAGAAGAAGCAGCAATTCAGCGCGGAAAACATTTCGAAACGTCTATGATTAACCATTGATTCCAACTTCCTTTCGGCTTCTCACCTTCTAACTTGAATAGCACGCCCGGACCAGTTTTGCAAACCGGGCTTGAGCCAGCCTGGCACCACACGATGCCGGTGCGGGGCGGCCGGCATGCTATAGTACGCCTCTTGTCTCGTCCGTTTTCTAAGGAGTACCGGTGACAAAAGCTCCGCGAGCTTGCTTTGCTGCAGTTTTTCTGTTGTCTGCTGCCATCCTCCCCGCTGCCGAGGCGCCGCCGATTCGCTATCAGTTGGACCTGCGGCAGCCGGCCAGCCATCTGGTGCACGTCCGAATGACGGTTTCCGCTGCGCCCGCTTCCCTCCAGATCCAATTCCCGGCCTGGAACGCGCTCTACCAGATCCGTGATTTTGTGCGGCACGTACAGGGTCTCGGGGCAACGTGCGACGGCGCGCCTTTAGACCTGAGCCCGGTGGACGTGGACACGTGGCAAGGCGGAGCCCAGGAGTGCCGTGAGTTGGTCGCCAGCTATGACGTCTTCGTGAATGAAGAGAGCGTCTTCTCGGCAGTTCTCAACGAGCGCCACGCGTTTCTGAATCTCGCTCAAGTGCTCTTCTACCTGCCTTCGGACCGCCAGCGCGGCATGACGGTGGAGTTTCTGCTGCCGGAGGGCTGGAAGGTGGCGACTCCGCTCGAAGAAGGCGCCCGGGGCGAGTACACCGCCGCCAACTATGACCGGCTGGTCGACAGCCCCGTTGAGGCCGGCAGCTTCGACGATTACTCTTACCAGCAGAGCGGCGCGGAATACCGCGTGGTGGTGTACACGGAAGGCGCCAAGTACTCCTCGAAGAAGCTGCTCGACTCGATCGAGACCATCACGGCCACGGAAACGGGCCTGATGCGGGACGTGCCCTTCCGCCACTACACTTTCTTCTTCCACTTTCTGGCTTTCGGCGGCGGCGGAATGGAACACGCGTACGGGACCGCCATCGGATTCCCCGCCGGCCGTCTCGATTCGGACTGGCTGGAGCTCGAGTCCACGATCGCCCACGAGTTTTTTCACCTATGGAACGTGAAGCGCATCCGGCCGCAGGGCCTGGAGCCGGTTGATTACGTCCACGGCAATGACACCCGCGATCTGTGGCTGTCGGAAGGCGTCACCAGCACCTACGAGGAGCTGGCGCTGGTGCGTTCCGGAATCGCGAGCCGCAAGGAGTTTTACCAGCGCGTGGCGGACCAGATCGCGATGCTGGAGGAGCGTCCGGCGCGCCGGTTTCAGAGCGCGGAGGTTTCCGGCCTCGATGCGTGGCTCGAGGGTTATGGCGATTACTTCCGTCCCGAGCGCAGCATCTCTTATTACAACAAGGGCGAACTGCTGGGCTTCCTGCTGGATCTCGGCATGCGGCAGGCAAGCCGGGATCACTCGAGCCTGGACGATCTCATGCGGGCCTTGAACCATGATTTCGCCGAGCAGGGGCGATTCTTCCAGAAGAGCGACCTCGTTGCCCTCAGCAGCAGCCTGACCGGCGGCGCCTTTGACGCGCAGGCGTTCTTTCGCGATTACGTCAGCGGAACCGCGGATCTCGATTACGACCGCTACCTCGGCTATGCGGGCCTGAGCCTTAAGCAGACCGCGGTCGAGGCGCCGAATTGGGGCATCCGGGCAGCAGCAGGCTTCGGCGGGGGCAGGGACATTCAGGTGGAATCGGTGGACCCGGGAAGCGCCGCCGCTGAGGCCGGGGTCCGGGTGGGCGACGTGATTACCGCCGTCGATGGCAAGCCCCTCAGCGTGCCGCTTGACCGGCTTACCGGGGTGAAAGCGGGCGAGCAGGTCGAACTCCAGCTTCAGCGCCGATCGCGCCAGCTCAGCGTGAAGTTTCAGCTCGGAACATCCACCGGGACCCGGTTCCGCATTGAGGAGAACCCCGAGGCTACGCCGGACCAGGTGTCGCTGCGCGAGAGTTGGCTCGGGCGGGGCGAGCAAGCCCGCTAGGCATCGATTCCGGCGGGGCGCGCCGGATCATTGCGGCGGATCACCTATGTTGCGAGCGATCTTCCTCTCGCTGCTGTGTTTACTGTTCATCTTTTTCGGGGGCACGCCCCTTGTCGTTTACGCCCTGATCACGGGCAACACCGATCCCCTCTACAATCTTGGAGTATTCTGCGTGCGCCTGGCGCTGCGCCTGGGCGGAATCCGCCTCGACGTGCGGGGAAGGGAAAAGATCCCGCCGGGGCGCGCCCTGGTCTTTATGCCCAACCACGCGAGCAATATCGATCCTCCCGCCATCGTCACGTGCCTGCCGCCCGTGCTCGTTCTCGGCAAGAAAGAGGCGTTCCGGATTCCGGTGCTCGGCCGCGCCATGCGCATGCGCGGCTTCATTCCGGTCGACCGCAAGAACCGCGAGCAGGCCATCGAGGCCGTGGAGCAGGCTTCCCAGGCCCTGCGGGAGGGAAAATCGTTTCTCGTCTATCCCGAGGGCACGCGCAGCCCTGACGGGCGCCTGCAAGCCCTCAAAAAGGGCGGCTTCATCATGGCCATGAAGGCCGGCGCTCCTATTATGCCGGTGTCGATCTCCGGCGGACCCCACATCATGCGCAAAGGTGAAGCCGCGATTCACCCGGGCACGATCCGCATTACGTTTCATGACCCAATTCGTACCGACAACCGTCACCTGGAGGATCGCGATGAATTGATGGAGGAAGTCCGCCAGGCCTTGCTGAGCGGGCTGAGCAAAGAAGAGTGGCCGCTCGACGAGGAGGGGAACTCCCCTCCTTGACTAAGGAGGGGCCGGGGGTGGTTGTGACGAAATAGCTGGGAGAGCCCACTAGACTAGTTGTCGCGGCGGTCTATTGGTTGCGCCACCCGTAGCCTGATGCTAGACTTCGCTACAAGATTCGGGGCACAGTGATGGAAGAAGAACGACAACTCCTGCAGTTTGGCGCCTTTGAAGTTGACCCTCAGAGCGGTGAACTTCGCAAGAACGGACGCAAGCTGAAGGTTCAGGAACAGCCTTTCCAGATTCTCGTCGCCCTGTTGCAGCAGCCGGGCGAACTGGTCACCCGCGAGGACCTCAGGGCGAGGCTTTGGCCCGGCGACACGTTCGTCGACTTCGACAATGGCTTGAACATCGCTATCCGTAAGCTTCGACAGGCCCTGGGCGATGACGCGGAGAAGCCGCGCTACGTCGAAACCTTGCCGCGCCGGGGGTACCGGTTCATCGGGCCGGTGGAGCGGCCAGCGCAGCGCGAATCTTCCACTCCTGCCTCGGACCGCGTCGTCTCCATCACGCAGGGACTCGATTTGCAGGGCGGCAGCCCGGGCCGGCGGGAGGCTGGCGCTACGGCGCACGGTGGCGCTGCCGTGCCTCACTTGGCGGAATCGATGAGCCCGCCGCGTCCGTCTCCGGTCCCCGTGGCGCCGCCGAGGCGTCTTGAGCCCTCCGGACTCCGGATGCGCTACGCGATCGGGCTCTGTCTCCTGCTTGTGGCGGGCGGAATGGTTTACTTGAGGCTCAGCTCGCCCGAGCCCCGGTCCCCGGCGGGGAGAAAGGCAATGGTCGACGCCCTCCCGCTACAACCTCGAAAGTCGGTGGCCATGCTGGGTTTCAAGAACCTCTCGGCCAGACCGGACGCGGCCTGGGTGTCGACCGCATTGTCCGAGATGTTTTCCGCCGAGCTGGCCGCAGGCGAGCAACTGCGGACGGTGCCCGGCGAAAACGTCACCCGCGCCCGAATCGACATGTCGCTGCCGGACTCGGACAGCTACGCGCCCGACACGCTTTCCCGTATTCGACGGACGCTCGGCGCGGACTACGTTGTCGTGGGCTCGTACTTCGTCACGGGACAGCATCCCGGCGCGCGCGTCCGTCTGGATCTGAGACTGCAAGATACCGCCTCGGGCGCGACCCTGGCCACCCTGTCCGAAGCCGGAACCGAAGATGATCTTGATGATCTGGTATCAAGCCTGGGAGCCCGCTTGCGCCAGAAGCTTGGACTTGGGGTCGTCAGCGCCCAGGATGCCGGCAGCGTGCGCGCGGTTCAGCCCTCGGGCGAGGAAGCCGCCCAGCTTTACGCCGAAGGACTGGCGAAACTGCGCATGTTTGACGCGCAAGGCGCCCGCGACCTGCTGGAGCAGGCGGTGGCCATCGATCCCAACTATGCCCTCGCCCACGCGGCCCTGGCTGAGGCATGGTCGAGGCTGGGCTATGGCGAGCTCGCGAAGCAGGAAGCGAAGAAGGCCTTGGACCTGTCCGGCCAGCTCCCTCGAGCCGACCGTCTGTCGATTGAAGCCGGCTACCGCGAATCCACTTCCGAGCGGGAGAAGGCAGTGGAAATCTGTAGCACGCTGTTTTCTTTCTTCCCGGATAACGCCGACTACGGCCTCCGCCTGGCGGCGAACCAGGTCAAGGCCGGGAAGGGCAAAGAAGCGCTCGCCACCGTGGAAGCGCTGCGCAAGATTCCCGCGCCTGCCGGCGCCGATCCGGCGATTGATTTGATGGAGTCGACGGCGGCTGATCAACTCGGCGATTTCAGGCAGGCGGAGTCCGCAGCCTCTACCGCAGGCGACCGGGCTCAAGCCGGGGGCGCCCGGTTGCTGGTCGCTGACGCGCGCGCGCGCGAGTGCCAGGAACTCCCCCTGCTCGGGCGCTTCGACGACGCCCGCACAGCCTGTGAAAGCGCTCGCGAGATCTACGCGCACGCCGGTGACCGGAGCGGCGCGGCCGCCAGCATGGGCTTTCTCGCTTCGGTGCTCGCCAACCAGGGTCAGCCGGCAGCGGCCCGGCTGATGTATGAACAGGCCCTGACCGTCGATGATGAGATCGGAAACCAATCCGGGGCGCTCTGGCAGCTTTACGGGCTGGCCAACTTCGCCTGGACCGGGGGTGATTACTCCGGGGCGCGGGCGCGATACCAGCAGGCTCTGGATGTCGCCCGTAAAATCGGCAGCCGGCCGGACGCGGCCGATGCCATGGAAAACATCGCCTTCATGGAACTTCTTGAGGGCAACCTGGTCCAGGCCCACAGCCAGTTTCAGAGCGCGATCGAGGAGTACCGCGCCCTCGCGAATCGAGGCGGCGTGGCTGGAGCCCTCAACAACCTGGGCGCGACGCTGTATTTTCAGGGTGATCTGGCCGGGGCCTCGAAAGCGCTCGATGAGGCGCTCACGACCGATCGCGAAACCGGCAACAAGCCCGAAAGCGCCGACATCCTGGCCTGGTCCGGACGCGTTCGGATGGCGCAGGGCGACCTGGACAACGCGCGCCGGAACTACGACGAGGCGCTCGCGGTCTGGAACGAAATGGGCGCGAAAAACTACGCCGCCACCTGCGGCCTGCGGCTTGCCGAGCTCGACATCGAGACCGGCCGGGCGCGCGATTCCGAGGAGCCTATTCGCCGCAGCCTGGGCGTCTCGGCGCAGGAGCAGCGTGTCAGCGTACAAATCGAGGGGCACAGCCTGCTAGCCCGGGCGTTGTTGCAGGAAGGTGATGCGACCGCGGCCCGGCGGGAGATCGCGCTCGCTCTGCCGCTGGTGGCCCACACGCAAAGCCAGGCAGCGCGCCTAGGGTTCTCCATCGCCGCGGCGCAAGCGCGCGCCGCCTCTGGAAATGAATCCGACCTCCTGGCCGCCGAGCGGGATCTGGAAAGCGCGCTGGCCGCGGCCGACCGCGCGGGGTTTCTCGGTTATGAGCTCGAGCTTCGCTTGGCGCTGGGCGAGATCGAAATGAAAGCCGGACGTCCCGCAGGCATCGCGCGCCTCACCGCGCTCGAGAGGGACGCTCAAGCCAGGGGATACCTCTGGATCGCCCGCAAGGCTGCCACGGCGCGGTCTGAGGCCGGGAAGACGAACCTCAGGGCGAGCACGGGCGCTTAGGGCGCGACGGGCCGGACTGACCAGGGGGGAGACATGTACATTCCGCGAAGCCAACCCTCAGTGCGGGCGCTGCTCGTGGCCGGTTGGCTGTTCGGCCTCGCCGCCTTCGCGCAGCCGCAGGTCCTGCCGGGGAAGTCGAAGCAGGCGCCGCCGCAGAGCAACACGACGATCATCTTGAGCTTCGACGGCCTCTCGAGCGATGGGACGGCTTTACCGCCTGACACCAATGGCGCGGTCGGCAACAGCACTTCGAACCAGTTCGTAGAATCGGTCAACCTCTCTTACGCGATTTACAACAAGACCACGGGCGCGCCAATTCAAGGGCCGTTGCCCGGCAATACGCCGTGGCTGAATTCAAGTTCGACTCCCCATTGCGCGGCCAACAACGACGGACAGCCTATCGCTCAATTCGACAAAGCCGCCGGCCGCTGGGTGATCACCGAGCAGGTGCTCAAGGGTCCGCCTTATTACTTCTGCGTCGCCGTTTCCGCCAGTGCGGACGCCACCGGAGCCTACTATCCCTACGAGTTCAGCTTCAAGAACATGCTGCCGAACAAAGGGGACTACCCTTACTATGGCAAGCTGGCGGTGTGGCCCGACCCCACCTACAACGGCTACTACGCGTCTTTCGATATTTACAAAAGCGGAAACCTGAACGGACCCATCGGATCACCCATCGGGACGCTGGCCGTGGCCTATGACCGCATGAACATGCTGAACAATGCCTCGGCGCGAACTCCGGTCTTTTCATTCCTGCCCAGCCCCAACTTAGGATTGCTGCCCTCCGATTACGACGGGACGTCCGAGCCTGCAGGCGAGCCGAACTACTACCTGGAGCTGGATCCGACGGGTAATGCGGACCTTAATCTGTTCAAGTTCGCCGCAAACTTTAGCGGCTCATCCAACTTCACGGGGCCGACCTCCATTAGCGGTTTCACCTACAGGGGCTGCAGCGCCAAGAACCCGAGTTGGGCGATAGCTGTGAATCAGCCGTCGCCAGGTTCGAGCCTCGACACGTTCGGCGATCGCTTGATGTACCGCAATGCCTGGCGCAGGATCGGGGGCACCGAATATCTGGTGGCAAACCACACCGTCATTCCGCCCGGCGGCAGCGCCAAAGCAGGCATCGCCTGGTACGACATCATCAATCCCAACAGCAACCCCTCGGTGCTGTATTCCAACACGTTTTACGACTCGAGCCCCACCGGGACGAGCTATTGGATCGGAAGCATCGCCATGGATCAGTTGGGCAACCTTGCGCTCGGCTTCAACGCCTCGGGCTCCGGGGTCGACCCGAGCGCCTACTACACCGATTGTGTGGTCGCGAGTGGTGAATGCAACATGGAAGCTCCGCAACTGGTGGTCCCCGGCGGCGGGGTTCAGGAGAACTCCTCAGCGTGGGGGCAGTACAGCAGCATCAGCGTTGACCCTGCTGACGATTGCACTCTCTGGTTCACGACCGAGTACATCGCAAGCACGAGGTCGTTTCCAAACTGGAATACCCACATCGTTGCCTTCAAGTTCAACTCCTGTCCCTGACCGGTGGTTAAGCTCTCATTCAGCGGGCGAACCTGTTAATCTGTCTTTTCATGCGCTGGATCTTCCCGAAAACCAGGCCCGGGGACGCCGAGACCGCGACGCGTCTCAGTCGCGAGCTGAACCTGACGCCGCTGGTCGCAAGGCTGCTGGCCGTGCGGGGCTACGGTGACCTCGCGGCGGCAGAGCGCTTTCTGCGGCCAAACCTCGATCAGCTTCACGACCCGCTCCTGATGGCCGACATGGGGGCGGCAGTGACGCGCTTGCGCCAGGCGATCGCGCGTCAGGAAAAGGTGCTGATTTACGGCGACTATGACGTGGACGGGACGATGGCCGTGGTGGTGTTGCTGACCGCGCTTCGAGCGCTCGGAGCGCTGGTTGAGGTCCACATCCCGCATCGGCTTACGGACGGTTACGGAATGCGCAGCGAAGTGATCGAGCGCGCTGCGGCCGACGGCGTCCGTCTGGTGGTGAGCGTTGATACCGGCGTGCGCGCGCATGACGCCATCGGACGCGCCCGCGAGCTGGGTCTCGATTGCATCGTTACCGACCACCACCTTCCCGAAGATCGCCTGCCGCCGGCTTGCGCCATCCTGAATCCGCACCGGACCGATTGTGCTTACCCCAACAAGAATCTGTGCGGCGTGGGCGTGGCTTTCAAGCTGGCTCAGGCCCTTCTCGGGATGCCTGGATGCGCGGGCGCGGCGGGCGGCTCCACGAAGTTGCTCGAATCCTACTTGAAGGTGGTCGCCCTCGGCACGATTGCGGACGTGGTGCCGCTCACGGGCGAGAACCGGGTGATCGCCCATTTCGGACTCGCGGGACTGCGGCGGGCCGCCGCGCCGGGCTTGCGCGCCCTGATCGACGTCTCCGGCCTCGGCGGCGGACAGGTTGTGACGGCCGGCCATGTCGGTTTCCGGCTGGCGCCGCGATTAAATGCCGCCGGACGCATGCAAAGCGCACGCGACGTCATTGACCTGCTTACCGCCACCGATTCAATCCTGGCGACCGGGATCGCGGAGCGTCTGGATCGCCTGAACCAGGAACGTCAGCAAGTGGAGGAAGAAATCACGCGGCAAGCGATCGAGCGGGTGGAAGCGCAGCCCGGTTACGGCCAGCGCTACTCGATTGTGGTCGCCGGAGAGGGCTGGCATCGGGGCGTGATCGGCATCGTCGCGCAGCGCGTGGCGGAACGGTATCACCGGCCAGCCCTCATTATCGGCGTCGAGGACGGCGAGGGCGTGGGCTCGGGACGATCGATTCCGGGCTTTCATCTCCTGAACGCTCTGCAATCGGTCGGCGACGTCTTTACGAGGTTTGGAGGGCACGCCCAGGCGGCAGGATTCACCCTGCCGTCCGGCCGCGTCGGGGAGCTTGAAGCGCGATTCGAGGCCTTCGCCCACACTGCGCTCGAACCCGACGATCTGGAACCGGTCCTGCGAGTGGACGCCGAAATCACCCCGGCGGACCTCGATGGTCCGGTCTACCAACAGTTGCAAGCGCTTGGCCCTCACGGCATGGGCAATCCCACCCCGGTGTTTGCGGCGCGCGGATTGCGGATCTGCGGTCCGCCGCGCGTACTCAAGGAGAAGCATCTAAAATTGAGGGTGGCGCACGGCTCGCGCACGCTCGACGCCCTCGCCTGGAATTGGGCTCCGCGCGCTTCCGAATGGACGCAGGGCCAAACCGTGGACGCGGCATTCACGATCGATGAGAATACCTATCAGGAGATCACCTCGCTGCAGCTCGAGCTGAAGGACATGAAAGCCGCAGGCGCCTTGGAGCGCGGCACATTGCTGTCGGTCTGATTCCGCGAGCTTGCTCTTTAGGCCTACGAGACTAAGCCCAGCAAGCTGGGCTGACGGAAAGCGGTAGCAAGCTCCCGCACTCCAAGGCGCCAATCCAACAACGTGGCTGAACCCGTTCCATCCCGATCCGCGACCGCGCAATCCACCGTGCGGGCGCGCAGTTCCGTCGGCCGGAGGAAGATTCTCCGCAGGCTGCTCCTCGTCTTTTTTGCCCTGGGCGTCGTGGCCGTGGTGGTGGCTTACCGCATCCGCCCCCGGCATCCGGTGGCGCTGATGGTGGCGCCCCAGCCTCTGCCCGAGAATGCGCAGCAGGCGGCGGCCGGCTACAGCTTCACGCGCTCGGAAGGCGGGCGCGAAGTCTTCACGGTCCACGCCCGGCGCACGACAGATTACAAGAACGGTCAGGGAACCATCCTCGAAGGCGTCCTGATGGAAGTGTTTGGCCGCACCGGTGACCAGCACGATCTGATTAAGGCTGACCGTTGCGATTACAACTCCGGCAGCGGGAACTTCTCGTGCGCCGGTCAGGTCGAGGTTGAGCTCGACGCTCCGCGCGGGGCGCAAGAGCTGCCTTCCGCGCCGGCTGCGGGCGATTCCGGCACGCTGCACGGCCGCCAGCCCGTTTATCTCAAGACCTCAGGCCTTGTTTATAACCAGGCGACGGCGCTGATCTCCGGCCCGGCGCACGTCGATTGGCGCTACGGTCCTGCGACGGGATCGGCGGTGGGCCTCGCCTACGCGACGCGGGACGGTTCGATCGATCTGGAGCGCGACGTGACGGCCACCCTGCCGGTGCGGAACCCTCCTAACTCCGCCGGCCTGCGCACGACTTCGGTTATGCAACTAGCGGCGTCTCACCTCCATTACGCCAAGGAGCGGCGACAGATTGAGCTCGCGGGCCCGGTTCATCTCACGGAAGGTGACCGAAAGGTCGATTCCGGGCACGCCATCCTGGACCTCGACGCTCGAAACCGCCTGACGCGGGCCCTGCTGGACGACGGTATGCAGGCGGCGGACACGTCCCAGGGGACGTCGCGCACAGCCCAGGCTGCGGCGCTTGAAGCCCAGTTTGATCCCGCGACTGGCGACCTGACCGCCCTCAACTCGTCTGGCGACGTACACCTCGAGTCACAGCCTAAGCCCGGAGCTGGAATCACGCGTCTGGCCGCCGACCGGGTCCACGTGAGCTTCACAGGCGCCCATTTTCATCCAGAGCAGGGGGAAGCGTCCGGCAACGTACGTGTGGCTTCGGAACCCGGCTCGGCGCAGTCTGGAGCCGTCCCGACGCAGTCTGGAGAACGAACGGCGGACGCCGCCGCGCACGCCCCGGTTCAGGGCTCATTCTCCCGCGAGAATCTTGAGACCGCCGATTTGGATTTCGCTTTTCGTCCCGCCGACGGCACGCTCGATGAAGCTCACACCGTGGGGCCCGGTAAGCTCACCCTGACCTCCGCTGACCCCAAGACCGGAAATCGGATCATCACCGCCAGCCGGTTCTTGATGGCCTTTGACGCCCGGAGCCGCTTGAAGGGTCTGCGCGGCCAGGGCCCCACGGAAATCGTGTTTGAGCCTGCCCTGAACGCGCCGCGCGCCACGGTAGCCATGGAGAGCCATGGAGACAGCCTGCAGGCGAGCCTCGATCCTGCGTCCGGCGGGCTCGAATCGATGGAGCAGGCCGGCCATTTTCAATTTATGGACGTGGACCGGCACGCCACGGCCGACCGCGCCGACTACTCGGCCGATGGCGACTTCATGACGCTCACCGGCAACCCGGTTGTGACTGATCCGAACACGCGCATTCGGGCCGACCACGTCCTGATGCACCTTGCCACCAGCACCGCTGAAGGCTCGGGACACGTGAGCTCCACGCACCTCGGCGGGTTTCCGGGGGAAGGACAATCCGGCCCGGCCGTGAAGCCTTCGAACGCTGCGTCCGCTGCCGGCAACGGAGATCCCGACGTGACCAACGTGCTCGCCGAGCGGGTGACAGCAGATCGTAACCGGCAGGTGTTCCACTACGAAGGGCACGTGCGGGCCTGGCGTGGAGCGCACGTCATTGAGTCGCCGGCGCTCGACATTTACCGCGCTGATCGCCACGTTGTGGCAGGGTCCGGCGTGGTGACCTCGGACCTCGAGCCGTCGCCGCCCTCGAGCGGCGCGGGGCAGCACGCCCAAGGGTCCGGAGCATCGCCTTCCAGCCGTCAGAAAGCGAGCCCGAGCGGCGTGACGCGCGAGGCCAGCGCCCGGGACGCCCGTAGCTTGGACGCCAAAACCCGGGACGCCGAGACTCGGAACAAGACATCGCCCTCCGGGTCCGCCCCGGGTGGGGCGACGCGCCCGGTCACCATCCGCGCCGATCGATTCGAGTACTTCGATCTCGCGCGCAAGGCTGCCTACCGGGGCCACGTGCGGATGGACTCGTCAGGCGCCACCCTGGAATGTGACCGTCTCGACGCCTACTTTACCGAGCCCGGACCCGGCGCGCCTTCGCAGCTCGACCATGCCGTGGCGGACGACCATGTGACCCTGCTCAAGCCCGGGCGGCGCGCCACCGGCAATCATGCGGATTATTTTGCCCGTGAAGGCAAGGTGGTCATGACCGGAGGTCCGCCGACCCTCTATGACACGGAAAAGGGCTTCACTACAGGTCGAAGTTTGACTTTCTTTACCCGCGATGATAGTTTGATCGTAGACGGAGGGTCTGGATTCCGGTCTCTCTCCAAGCACCGCTTGTCGCAGTAGCCTGCCATGCCCGTCCTCTCAACCGTCGATCTGACCAAATCGTACAAGGGACGTAAAGTAGTTGATGGAATAAGCCTTAGGATCGACCAGGGCGAAGTCGTCGGGTTGCTCGGCCCGAACGGCGCCGGGAAGACCACGTCGTTCTACATCATCGTGGGTCTGGTGCGGCCGGATGCCGGCCAGGTCCTGCTCGACGGAGCGGACATCACGGGCCTGCCTATGTACCTGCGCGCGCGGGCGGGCATCAGTTACCTGCCGCAGGAGCCTTCTATTTTTCGAAACCTCACGGTGGAAGAGAACCTGATGGCGGTCCTCGAGACGTTGCCGTTGAGCGCGCATCAGCGCCGGGAACGGCTTGAGGAGTTGCTCGAGGAACTCGGGTTGCAGCAGGTCCGCCGCAGTTACGGCTACATGCTCTCGGGCGGCGAGCGCCGCCGCGTGGAAATCGCTCGCTCGCTGGTGATCTCGCCAGCATTCATTCTTCTGGACGAGCCTTTCTCCGGCATCGACCCGCTGACGGTCATCGATCTTCAGAACATCATCCTGCAGTTGAAGAATTCCGGAATCGGCATCTTGTTGACGGACCATAACGTCCGCGAGACTTTGCAAGTGACGGACCGGGCGTATATTATCAACGGTGGGAGGATATTCCGGGCCGGCACCCCGCAGGTGTTGGGCAACGACGCCGAGGTCAAGCGTATTTACCTTGGAGATAATTTCAGGCTAGCAATTTAATGGAAGGAAATCGCCCCAAACTCGGTCTGAGTCTCAACGTCGCGCAGCGGCAGATTCTGACGCCAGGACTGGTTCAGATGGTGACCGTCCTGGCTTTGAACAGGCTGGAACTGCGCGAGATGATCAACACCGAGATGGTCGCCAATCCGGTTCTCGAAGAGCTGACCGACGAGGCGCCTTCAGCCGAGGAAGTCCGCGAGAAGGTCGAGGCCGAGGGCGAGGCTCCGCTGCCCCCCACACCGACGAACGGCGAAGCGCCCTCGCCCGAGAAACAGGATTCCTTCCAGGAAGTCGACTACGGCTCGTTCTTTGACGATTATCTCGATCCCGGTTACAAGTCTCCCGCCGCCGAATCCATCGAAAAGCCTTCCTTCGAGAATTTCCTGTCCCGGCCCACGTCGCTTGCCGATCACTTGGAATGGCAGTTGAATCTTTCCATCTGCACGGACGAGGTCCGCGATGCGGCCTATTCCATCATCGGCAACCTCAATGAGGATGGCTACCTGACGGCGACCGTGGACGAGATCGCCGAGACCGGCGCACACAAAAAAGAGGACGTGGAACAGGCGCTGAAACTCATTCAGGAGCTCGATCCGCCGGGAATCGCCGCCAAGGACCTGCGCGAGTGCCTGCTGCTGCAGCTGAAGGCGCTGGCGCCCGCCAGCCCGATGGCGGCGCGCATTATCTCCGAGCACCTCGACAAGCTGCAGAACAAACAATACAAGGAGATCGCCCGCGCCCTCGACCGCCCGCAACCGGCGGTGGAACGCGCGCTCGACTTGATCCGTACTCTCGACCCGCGCCCCGGCCAGCGCTACAACGCCACCGAAGCGCGGCTCGTGGAACCGGACGTCGCCATCGTGAAGGTGGGCGACGATTATAAGATCATCATGAATGAGGACGGGATGCCGCAGCTCCGCTTGAGCCGGCGTTACCGCCGCATGCTGGAACAGGACGGCACTTCACGCGACGTGCGCACCTGGGTGAAGGAACGCTTCAACTCCGCCCTGCAGCTCCTCAAGAACATCGAGCAGCGCAAGCAGACGATTCAGCGCGTGTGCCAGGTGATCATCGAACGGCAGCGCGAGTTTCTGGACAAGGGCGACGATTACCTGCGGCCCATGATGATCAAGGAAGTGGCGGAGACCGTGGGCGTACACCCCTCCACCGTCAGCCGCGCCGTCGGCAACAAGTACGCCGAAACTCCGCAGGGGGTCCGCGAGCTGCGATCCTTCTTCTCCGAGGCTGTGCAGGGCCCGGCGGGCGCTGAGTTGCCCCTGGTCAGCCTGAAGCGCGCCGTGAAGAAGATGATTGAAGATGAGGACGCCGCCCACCCTCTCACCGACGACCACATCACCCAGCGTTTGCACGAGATGGGCATTTCCGTGACACGCCGTACGGTAGCGAAATACCGTGAAGATATGCATATTCCGAGCACTCACCACCGGCGGAGGAAGGCATGAACCTTCCCGTTCCTCCCCTCGCTTCTGGGCTCGGGGCCTGGAGGTCAGCTCATGCAGATCGAGTACACCGGGCGCCAGATCGAAGTCACGCCGGATCTGCGCCAATACACTGAAGAACGCCTGGGCAAGGTCGCGCGTTTGCTGCGCGATCGTTGCACCCTGCACGTCATCCTCACGGCGGAAAGGCACCTGCGCATCGCCGAAGTCACCCTTAAGTTCCGCGACCATTCTCTGGTGGGAATGGACCAGACGCCGGACGCGCGAAATTCGCTCAACGGCGCCCTGGATAAGGTCGAAAGGCAGGTACTGCGCCTGCTCGAACGCACCCGGACGCGCAAGCGGCGTCCGAAGCCCTCGTCCGCCGTACTGCTCAACGTGCTGGCGCCGGCCCGCACCGATCATCAGGAGCGCGAAGCCCTTGAAACCGAGCGCATCGCCATCAAACCGCTGAGCATCGAGGAGGCGATCGATTCCTCCGAGCTGCAGCGCCGGGGCGCGGTGGTGTTCCGCAACCTTGAAAGCGACCGCGTGAACGTGATCTACCGGCGTCCCGACGGCAAGCTGGCGCTCATCGAGCCGGAGCCTTAGAAGCAGTGGCAAGTGGCGAGTGACAAGTGGCAAGAGCCGGGTGACTTGTCACTTGCCACTTGTCACTTGTCACTTTCTCCATGAAGCGATCCTCCGCCAGGAAGCCCCGATCGCGATTCGTGCTGATTACCGGGCGCAGCGGGTCCGGCAAGGGCTCGGCGTTGCGGGCCTTTGAGGACCTGGGCTACTACTGCGTCGACAATCTGCCCTCCAACCTCATCCGCACCTTCCGCGACCTCTGCTTCGCGCCGGGCAGCAGCATCGCCAAGGCCGCCGTGGCCGTGGATGTCCGCGAACGTGAAGCCATCAGCCAGCTTCCCGCCCTCTACGACAAGCTGGTCAAGGAGCGCCCGCGGCCGGTGCTGGTGTTTCTGGACGCTTCCGACGAGGCCATCATCCGGCGCTTCGAAGAGACTCGCCGGCCGCATCCGCTCGGGCGTGACCTGCCACTGCAGGAGGGCATCGATCGCGAGCGGCGACTGCTCAGGCCCGTCAAGCAGCGCGCCGACGAGGTGTTGGACACCACTCGGCTGAACGCCCAGGAGCTGCGGCAGCTCATCCAGGCGCGCTTCGGCGGCGGCGCGAAGCACGAAGTGATGCCCATCTCCGTCGTATCTTTCGGCTACCGGTTCGGACTGCCTCAGGAGGCCGACCTCGTGTTTGACGTGCGCTTTCTCCCCAATCCCAACTACGTGCGCGAGCTGAAGAAGAAGACCGGACGCGACCCCGAAGTGGTGCGGTTCATGTCGAAGCTGCCCGGCACGCGCGAGTTCCTCCGTCGCGTCCTGGACTTGCTCGTTTACTTGCTGCCGCTTTACATCCGCGAGGGCAAGAGCTACATGACGATCGCCGTCGGCTGCACGGGCGGCCGCCACCGCTCCGTGATGATCGCCGAGAAGCTGGCGGCGTCGCTCGCGGAGGCGGGATACCAGACGAAGGTGACGCACCGTGACATCGCCCGGGCGGCTTAGAAAGCGTGTGTGAAAACCAATGGCTTGCGCGGCGCGGCTCTGCCGCCCTGCTCCGCGGAAAGGCTTTGGCTTTCCGGGCAGGCCGCCAAAGCCTCTAATTTCTATAGCGCTGCTCCGCAGGGCAGGGCGGCAAAGCCGCAGTTCTCAAACATACTCTTAGAGACGTGCGGGTGTTCGGGGTGAAAAATGGGAACGGTAAGAGGATCGAAATGAATCCGGGCCGTCTGTTGGTTTTGGCCGTCATATCGCGCGGGTGTGGCACACTGGATGGTCCAGTGAACCGGCCGGCGCTTCGGTTTTCAGCGCCCAAACGGGCGGGGATATGAGTATGTCACGGGAATGAAGGAGAGGTAGATTCTTTGTCTGACTTCCGCGGACCGAAAGGTTCAATTGGTTTTGGCTTGGTCCTACTGGTTGCCACCGCGCTCTGGGCGGCACCGGCTGCAGCGCAGTCAAACGAGTTCGCCCCGCCCGTTGCCTACGCGACTGGCACCGGACCGTTTTCGATAGGGGTGGCTGACTTAAACGGCGCCGGCCCGCTGGACCTCGTCGTTCTAGACCTCGGCGGCGGCGGCATCAATACTGAGGGCATCAGCGTGCTCCTGGGCAACGGAGATGGCACGTTCCAGGCACCGCAGACCACAACCTTCGGAGAAACGAGCGTGGAGTACCTCGTCGTTGGCGACTTTAACGGCGACAGCAACCCGGACCTGGCAATCTCCGAGGGTCAGGCCGACACCGTCATGGTGCTGCTCGGCAACGGCGACGGGACTTTTCAGTCGCCGGTAACCTATCCGCTTGGCGGCACGTCCACCGGGATGGCCGTCGGCGATCTCAATGGAGATGGGAAGCAGGACTTGGTGGTCGCAAATATTGCAGGAGGAGCGAGCAACAACGGCAACGTGGCCGTGCTGCTGGGGAACGGTGATGGGACCTTCAAACCTGCCGTCAATTACGAGGCCGAGAAAGGCCCTCTCGTCGTGGCCTTAGACGACTTCGACCACGACGGGGCCCTCGATATGGCGGTGGTCAATACGAGGTCTAACGGCAGTTCCGGCCAGGGAAGCGTGAGCATTCTGCTCGGCAACGGTAATGGCACATTCCAAGCTGCCACGAACTATGCCACGGGAAAGGGTCCGGCATCGATCGCCGTCGCAGACTTCTACGGCCACGGCAACCTGGACCTCGCCGTGCTCGTTTCCGGCGCGGAGCTCGACTTCTTCAAGGGAAATGGGGATGGGACTTTTGGGGGGATGACGACGTTGGCTTTGGAGCCGTTTGCCGCGCAGGTTGTGGCTGCAGACGTGAACGGCGATGGGGTGCCCGACCTCGTGGTGCCCGACAGCCAAGCCGCCAAGATCAGCATACTGCTGGGCCACGGCGACGGCACCTTTCAGCCCGCGACTGACTACCCGGCAGGGCCAGATGCCATCTACGCCGTTGTCGCGGACTTCAACGGTGACGTACGGCCTGACCTCGCGGTGAGCAACGGAGTGTCTAGTGAGGTGAGCATCCTCCTCAACCTCGGGGCCGTGCCCTCTGTGAGCCTTTCGCCCACGAGCCTCTCCTTCCCGACCCAGACCATCGGGACGACGAGCGCGGTCCAGCGCGTGACGCTCACTAACACCGGCACCGCAGCCTTAACCATCTCGAGCATTACCGCGTCGGGGCCATTTGTGGAGAGGAACGGGTGCGGCTCAAACATCCCTCTGGGCGCAGGCTGCAACATCAACGTGCAGTTCCGGCCGCTCGCTCGGGGCCCGGCAAGCGGGTCCATCACCGTGACCGACAACGCTCCCAACAGCCCACAGACGGTGGCGCTCACGGGGACCGGCACTGTAGTGAGCCTGGCGCCTTCGAGCATCGCCTTCGGCAACGTGGCCGTGGGGCAAAGCGCCAGCGCAACGGTGACGGTAACCAATCTCGCGCACAACGCCACACTAACGATCTCCAGCATCACAGCGGGAAGCACTCCGCCCTTCAGCCAGACGAACAATTGCGGCAGCACCTTGGGTCCCGGGGCAAGTTGCGCCGTCACGGTGACCTTTGCGCCGGTGACGTCGGGCGCTTTCGGCGGTTCATTAACGCTGAAGGACAACGGGGGAGGCACTATTCAGAGAGTGCCGCTCTCCGGGACAGGCACATAGGTGCCGCGCGGGAGGTCTTCGAGCGAAAAAATTAAAATTGTTACGAACGAAGCCAATAGGTTACTGAAACTAAACGACTTCCATTTTCCATATTCCTTGAAAGCCATTAGGTTGCTGAAAATAAAGATGTTACCCGTTTAAAGCCAAGAGGTGTTTGATTCTAAACCCTTTAGTCCAAAAAATGGGGCCAAAAATGCGACGATGAACGGCAATTTCGTGCGAAATCGGTCACTTTTGCCCTCATCTGCATCGAGTTCGAATAGAGAATCTGCATGAGTCCAGTCCGGCGCTTGCTCACCTTCATGCGTCCCTACACGGCGCGATTTTTCGCCGCCGTGCTGCTGATGATCGTGGTTGGGGCGTGCGAGGCGCTGACCGCGCTCCTCATCAAACCGATCTTCGACGGCGTCCTGACTCCCCAGCAGCAGGCGACCTCGCGCATCGCCCTGTTCAAATGGCCTTTTTCCAGCCATATCCTGTACCTCAACCAGCTGCTGCCGGGCCACATCCACAACATCTGGACAATGGTGGCGATGGCGATCGTCGGAGTGACCTTCGTCAAGGGGCTCGCCGAATTCCTGGCCACCTACTTCATCAACTACGTCGGCCAGTCCGTGGTCAAGGACCTGCGCAATCAGCTCTACTCCAAGATCATCGAGCAATCGATGGCCTTCTTCGCGAGCAACCCCACCGGCCGGCTGATGTCGAGCGTAACCAGCGACATTGAAAAGGTGCAGAGCGCCGTCTCGCAGGTCGCAGCGGATTCACTGAGGGAAACCTTCACCCTGATCGGCCTGCTGGCCGTGCTGTTTTCCCTGGACTGGAAGCTGGCGCTGGTCTCCCTGCTGCTGGTACCGTTTGTGGTCTTCCCCTCCCGGACGATCGGACGCTACATCCGCACCACCAGCCGCTTCAGCCAGGACAAAATGGCGGAGATCAACCACATCCTGCAGGAGACGTTCAGCGGCATCCGCATTGTCAAGGCCTTCGGGATGGAGTTGTTCGAAGTCACCAAGTTTCGCGCCGCTACTCGCCGCCTGCTCAAGGTGAATCTGCGCTGGGTGCGCGCCACCGCGGTCAGTTCGCCGCTCATGGAAGTGTTGGGCGCAATCACCATCGCGGGCCTGCTGCTTTACGCCCGCAATGAAATCCTGCACAACATGCAGACCATGGGGGGATTCGCGGCTTTTCTATACGCTCTCATCAAGATGTATGAGCCCGTGAAGCGCCTGACCGGCGTGAACAACGCTTTCCAACAGGCCGTGGGCGCCTCCGAAAAGGTCTTCCACTACCTCGACGTCCGTTCCGAAATAACGGAAAAGCCGGGCGCAGTCACGCTGCCGCATTTTGAGCGCGAGATCACTTTCGACGGCGTCGAGTTCGCTTATGAACCGGGCCAGCCTGTGCTGCAGGGCGTGAACCTGCGGATTCGCCGGGGCGAAGTGGTGGCGGTGGTGGGCGCGAGCGGAGCGGGCAAGACCACTCTGGCCAACCTGATCCCGCGCTTCTTCGACCCCACCGGCGGCAGCCTCCGGGTGGACGGCCATGACCTGCGCGACGTGACGCTGGCCAGCCTGCGCGCGCAGATCGGCATGGTGACTCAGGAGACGATACTCTTCAACGATACTGTCTTCAACAACATTGCTTATGGACGCATGTCGGAGCGGCATTCCGTGGTGGAAGATGCGGCCCGCACGGCGCTGGCCCATGACTTCATCAGCGCCATGCCCGAGGGGTATGGTACGCTCATCGGCGAGCGTGGACAGCGCCTTTCGGGCGGGCAGCGCCAACGCATCGCCATTGCGCGCGCCATTCTCAAGAATCCGCCGATCCTGATTCTGGACGAGGCCACTTCAGAGCTCGATACGGAATCTGAGCTTCTGGTGCAGCGCGCTCTCCAAAACCTGATGGAAGGCCGCACCGTGCTGGTGATCGCGCACCGGCTTTCCACCGTGCGGCGCGCCGACCGCATCCTGGTGGTCGACGACGGCAGAATCTCGGAAGAGGGCACCCACCAGGACCTGATCGCGCATGGCGGCATTTATCAGCGTCTGCACGAACTCCAGTTTGTAGACAGCGAACCCTGAGATGATTCGCAGCATGACGGGCTACAGCAGCGAACGCCGTGAAACGTCGGACTTCTCTCTTTCGGTGAGCCTGAAGAGCACCAACCACCGTTTTCTGGACGTTCAGTTCCGCCTGCCCGCCTCGCTCGAGCCCCTCGAGGGCGCGCTCCGCCGGGCGGTGAAGGAATCGGTGGCGCGCGGGCATTTGGAAGTCACGGTCGGTTTCGACCGGACGGGCGTGCAGACTCTGCGCTTGAATGAGCGCCTGCTTCAGGGTTACGTCGCGGCCTGCGAGGGTCTGCGCCGGCATTTCGGGGTGATCGCCCCTCCTGACCCGGTGGCGCTCCTCCGCATACCCGGCATGATCGCGGCTGCGGGCGACGACCTGCCGCCCGAGATTATGGAGCGGCTGCGCGCGGACCTTGAGAGCCTGCTCGGGCAGGCGCTCACCGAGCTCAACGCCATGCGCGCGGTGGAAGGGCGCGCCCTGGAGAACGATCTGCGGGCGCGCCTCGAACGCGTGCAGGCGCTCGTCGGGGGCGTGCGCGAGTTCGCGCTGCGGGCGCCCGAGCTCTATCGCAAACGCCTCGAAGACCGCATGCGGGACCTCCTCGCCCCGGCGCCCGGCTCCGCCGTGTTAGAGCCTACCAGACTAGCCCAGGAAGTGCTCTACCTCTCCTCCCGCTCGGACATCACGGAAGAGCTGACCCGCCTGGCGAGCCACCTGGAGCAGGCGGCGAACCTGCTGAACGAGGGGACCGAGGTCGGCAAGAAGCTCGACTTTCTGCTTCAGGAGATGAACCGGGAGGCCAACACCATCCTTTCCAAGACCACGGACGTGCCCGAAGCCGGTCCGGAAATCGCGCGCCAGGCCATCGAAATGAAGACGGAGATTGAAAAACTCCGCGAACAAGCTCAGAATATTGAATAGGGACGCGAGCGGCGTATTGACTCGATTGAAAACAGGCTCCCGGCCGGGGAGCGTCATCGTGATCTCTGCTCCCTCCGGGGCGGGCAAGACAACGCTGGTAACACGCCTGCTGCGTTCGCTGCCCGGTCTGTGCTTCTCGGTATCTCATACCACGCGAGGGCCGCGCTCCGGCGAGCGCGAGGGCCGCGAGTATTTTTTCGTATCGCGGCGGCTGTTCCAGGGCATGGTGCGGCGCGGCGAGTTTGTGGAGTGGGCGGAGGTGCACGGGCACCTCTACGGCACTTCGTGGAAGGCGCTGAGACGCGCGCAGTCGGACGGTCACGACGTGCTGCTCGACATCGACGTGCAGGGTTATCGCCAGGTGCGGCGCCGGTTGCCCGAAGCCGTCAGCGTTTTCGTGCTGCCGCCTTCGTACGAGGAACTGGAGCGCCGGCTGCGGCGCCGGCACTCGGATGTGCCGGAAGAGATCGCGCGCAGGCTGCGCGACGCCCGGCGGGAGGCCCGCCGCTGGCGCGAATACGACTTTCTGATCGTGAACGACGCGCTCGAGTCTGCGGATCGCGCTTTGCTCGCAGTCGTGATGGCCGCGCGAACGCGCCGCGTGGTGCAGCAGCAACGCGCCCGTGAGATCGTAAATAGTTTTGGAGGATGATGAGGGATGGAAGTACCGCCCGCTGTTGACAGCAAGTACCGCTTTATTCTGCTCGCCGCCAAGCGAGCGCGCCAGCTCCAGTCCGGCGCGCGCCCCTTGATCCAGACGTCGACCAAGAAACCCACCAAGGTCGCCCAACTCGAAGTGTCGGGCAACCTTGTGCCTTTCGAGAACCTGCAAGCCGAAGGATCCTCCGATGGCAAGGACCCTGCCGGGAAGTAAGCTATGCGCGTAGCCCTCGGAGTCTCGGGCGGCATTGCCGCCTACAAGGCGGCCGAGCTCGTGCGTCTGCTCGAGGAGCGCGGCCTCGAGGTTCAGGTGGTGATGACGGCGGCGGCGCGCGAGTTCGTGTCGCCGCTCACCTTCGCGGCCCTCTCCGGCCGCAAGGTCATCACCGGGATGTTTGAGCCGGCCCCCGGCGACGCCAACCTGGAGAGCGCGATCGAGCACATCGCGGTCGCGCAGTCGATCGACGCGCTGGTGGTTGCTCCCGCCACCGCCGGCGTGCTGGCCAAACTGGCGCACGGCCTGGCGGATGACTTCCTGACCACGCTGGCGCTTGCCACGCGCGCTCCCATCGTTGTCGCCCCCGCCATGAACGTCAACATGTGGGAGAATCCGGTCACCCGCGAGAACGTCGAGGTGCTGCGGCGGCGCGGCGTTCGCGTAGTGGATCCGGACGAGGGCTACCTGGCCTGCGGCATGGTGGGCGCGGGCCGCCTCGCCTCCCTCGGATCCGTTGTGGAGTCGGTATGCGCGGCGCTCGGACTTGCCGATGACCTCGCGGATGAGACGGTTCTCGTGACCGCGGGGCCGACCGAGGAGCCCATCGATCCCGTGCGCTACCTCAGCAATCGTTCCTCCGGCAAGATGGGCTATGCGGTGGCGGAGGCGGCCCGGCGCCGGGGCGCGCGCGTCATCCTGGTGAGCGGTCCCACCCGTCTCGAGGCGCCTTCCGGCGTCACGGTGCGGCGCGTGCGCACGGCGGAAGAGATGGCGACGGCCGTCTTCGAGAACCTGGCGGCCGCCGGCATCGTGATCATGTGCGCGGCGGTGGCCGACTTTCGTCCGGCCCAGGTTGAGCCCGTGAAGATCAAACGCGCCGCCGGCCCGCGCACGCTGGAACTCGAACCTACCGAGGATATCCTGGCGGGGATCAGCCGGCGTCGCCGGCCCGGCCAGTTCGTGGCAGGTTTTGCCGCCGAGACCGATCGCCTTCTCGAGAACGCGCGGGCTAAAGTACTATCGAAGCAGCTCGATCTGCTGGTGGCGAATGATGTGACCGCCGAAGGAGCGGGCTTCGATGTCGACACCAACATCGTGACCCTCGTCTTCCCGGACGGCCGGACCGTGCCGCTGGAACGTATGAGCAAGCTCGAGGTTGGCATTCGCCTGATCGACGAGATCGTGACGTTGCGCAAGGGTCGCGAAGCCGCGCACGCCGTGTGAATCCGGCTGCCGGACGCGCGGGAACCGAAATTCCTTCCAAGGCCAGGGTGCGATGATTCCGGATCGCCTCAAAGACGAAATCGCCGCCCGGCTCGATTTCTATCGCGATCTCGGAATCGAGGACTTCTTGATCGAACAGCGGAAAGCGGCGGGCTTTGCTGAAGCCGCGCCTGCCGAGGACCCAGCCGCACCGGTCGCAGCGGAACCGGTCGTCGGGATTCCCTTGCCGGAGGCCGAAACCCCGGGTACGAGGGCGAGCCAGCGACCTGCCACAGCCGCGCGATCATTGCATCTGTTCGCCGCGGAAAGCCCGAGGCCGCGCGATCGCGAAACCCTGGAGGACGTCGGGCGCGATCTCGGCGATTGCCAGCGTTGCAAGCTCGCGGCCGGCCGCAAGCACATCGTGTTTGGTCAGGGGAATCCGCGCGCGGAGCTGGTTTTCGTGGGCGAGGGTCCGGGCGCCGATGAAGATGAGCAAGGACTGCCGTTTGTGGGGCGCGCCGGCCAGTTGCTCAATCGCATGCTGCAGAGCGTCGCAATCCGCCGCGAGGACGTTTACATCTGCAACGTGGTTAAGTGCCGTCCACCGGGGAATCGCACACCCGAGCGCGATGAGGTGGACGCCTGCTCGCCTTTTCTCTTCCGGCAGATTGAAGCGATCCAGCCGCGGCTGGTCTGCTGCCTCGGCGCGCCTGCCGTCCGCACGGTGCTCGGGCTGAAGGAAGGAATTCTGAAACTGAGGGGCCGCTTCTACGACTTCGGCACCGCCAAGGCGCTCGCCACCGTTCATCCTGCCTATGTGCTTCGCAATCCCAGGGAAGAGAAAATCCTGCGCGAGGACTTCACGAAGATCCGCGATTTCTTGAAGACAGCCGCGACGCCCTAGCGCCGCGGCCGCCTACTGCCGCGCAGGAGGCGGGGCCAGGTTTGCCTGCCTGCGATGCAATCCCGTTCGAGAATCGAATCTAATCTCCCGTGCCCGAAAGCGAAACCGTTTGCGGGCTGCCGACGCCGGTGTCTGCCACGGAGAGCGACGCCGTGCGCGCCCCGGTCGCCTGCGGAGTAAATGTGACGGTGATCGTGCAACTGCCGTTGGCGGGTACCGACTTTCCGCAGGTATTGGTCTCGGAGAAGTCGCCGGGATCATTGCCCGTCATGCCAATCGACGTGATGCTGACCGAAGTGGTACCGAGGTTGGCCAGGGTGACGTTCTGGGAAGCGCCGGACTGCCCCACACTCACGGTGCCGAAACTCAAGCTCACGGGAGACAGGCTCACATACGTCGCGGTGCCCGTCAGAGTGATCTTTTGAGACGAGCTGCCGGCGCCATTGTCGGCCACGGTGATCGACCCGGTCAGCGTGCCCGACTTCGTGGGCACAAAGGTCACATTGATCGTGCAACTCGCGCCCGCCGCTACGCTCGACCCGCAGTTGTTCGTCTGGCTGTAATTTGCCGGCGCGCTGATGCTGGTGATCGTCAGGCTGGCGTTGCCGGTGTTCGTGAGGGTCACAGGCTGAGACGGACTGAAAGTGCCCACCACCTGCAGGGCGAAGGTCAAGGCCGTCGGGTTGAGAACCGGCGCTGCACCGACGCCGGTGCCCGTCAAGGCCACCGTTTGAGGGCTCTGGGGAGCGTTGTCGGCCACGTTAAGCGTACCACTGAGGGTGCCAACACTTTTCGGCGTGAAGGTCACGCTCACGGTACAGTTCGCGCCCGGGGACAGCGACGAAGGACAACCATTCGTGCTCACCGCGAAGTTCCCGGTCGTGGTGACGCTCGTAATCCCAAGCGACGAACTGCCTGTGCTATAGACGACTACCGTTTGAGGCTTCGTGGTGCTGTTGTAGTTCTCGTTGCCGAAATTTACGCTGGTCGTATTGAAGGTGATCTGCGGACCCGAACCGGTCGGGTTCCCCGTGCCGGAGAGAGCCACCGTCTGCGGGCTGGCGCCGCCTTTGTCGTTGAGGTTGAGCGTGGCGCTTCGTGATCCCGTGCCGCCCGGAGTGAAAGTCACGTTAATCGCGCAACTGGCGCCAGCGCCCAGGGACGAGCCGCAGTTGTTGGTCTGCACAAAGTCAGTAGTGTTGCTTCCCGTGAAGGTTACCGAGGTAATGGCGACCGAGCTGGTGCTGACGTTGGTCACGGACACAACCTGAGGAGCGCTCGTGGTGCCCAGGTTCACACTCCCGAAGCTCAGGCTGGACGGAGTAACGTTCATCGCTGTGGCAGTGCCGGAGACCGTAACCTTCTGCGAGGCGCTGCCCGACGAATTGTCGTCGACCTGCACGCTGCCACTCAGATTGCCGGATGCGGTGGGCTCAAAAGTCACATTGACAGTGCAGTTCGCCGCAGGCGCCAGGGTCGACGGACAATTGTTGGTCTCACTGAAATTCGACGGAGCCGTGATGCTGGTGATGGTGAGCGAGGAATTGCCGGTGTTCGTCACGGTCACCGCTTGGGACGCGCTGGTTGTGCCCACCAACTGCAGGCCGTACGTCAGCGTCAGAGGAGCCCCAGTCGCCACGGGGCCGATGCCGACGCCGGTCAGCGGCACGGTTTGGGGGCTTCCTGGAGCGTTATCGGTCACCGTCAGCGTGCCACTATTGGTTCCCACTGCGTTTGGCGTGAACGTGATGCTGAAGGTGCAGTTGCTGCCGGCCGAGAGCGACCCCGGACAGTTGTTCGTCAACCCGAAAGGACCGCTGATCGTCGCGCTGCTGATCGTCAAGGTGGCCGTGCCGGTGTTGGTGAGCGTCACGGTCATGGCCTTCGACTTCAAATTGTAGTTCTGATTGCCGAAGTTGAGGCTGGTGGGATTGAACGAGGCCACCGGGCCGCTACCCGTGGGATTACCGGTTCCGGACAGCGCCACAGTCTGCGGGCTGCCGCCGCCGTTGTCGCTGAAGTTGAGGACGGCGGAGCGCGAGCCCGTGCCGCCCGGCGTGAAGGTCACGTTGAGGGTGCAACTGCCTT
>Ga0210398_10000203_pt1 | contig 73691 bp, 52 predicted proteins | sample IncBWC4OmetaG_FD_161047 | JGI IMG/M metagenome (GOLD analysis project Ga0210398, IMG submission 161047) | Forest soil microbial communities from Barre Woods Harvard Forest LTER site, Petersham, Massachusetts, United States - Inc-BW-C-4-O | ecosystem: Environmental > Terrestrial > Soil >... | reverse complement strand
CTGGGCGATGACGCAGAACAACCTCGGGAACGCGCTCTGGTGCCTGGGCGAGCAGGAGAGCGGGACGGAGCGGCTGGAGGAGGCGGTGGCGGCCTATCGCGAGGCGCTGAAGGAACGGACGCACGAGCGGGTGCCGCTCGACTGGGCGATGACGCAGAACAACCTCGGGAACGCGCTCGGGAGTTTGGGGGAGCGGGAGAGCGGGACAGAGCGGCTGGAGGAGGCGGTCGTGGCCTACCAGCAGGCGCTCGAAGTGTTCACCAGCGATACTGGACCGCACTATCAGTCAATCGCTCAGAGTGGCTTGGCCAGGGCCACCGAGCTGCTGGAGGCTCGAAAGCCCAGAGGCCGGTAAAGCCGGAGCCTTGCCGAAGGGCAAGCGGCCTCCGAAAGCAGAGCGAACAGGGTGTGTATTCGATGTGACGCGCCAATCATCCGCGGCAGCCCCGTTTCAGCAAATTTTAACGCCGCTGTGACTATGGTTTTGCGTTGCTGCTTTGCACGGACCTGGTGTCTCATAGGGGGAAAGGAGAGGTACGATGTCCCGTGTTCTGCGTATGGTCCGCTTTTAAGCAGCCTTGGTCATCGCGTCGTTAGGACCATCGGTTGCACTAAAGCGCACAACGGTTCTGAATATCTGCGCAGGCGCCGCCATCGCCCCCGCCAGGATCGTCAGGATCGCAGCAACCGTCACCGCGGTCCCTCAGCGAATTCCTTGTGCGTTTCTCATGTAGCCTCCCCTGTAGCCTGCTAAGGTTCCACTTGAAAACTCACGTTGCTGGTGAGGGTGCCGCCCGGCGTTACCACCTGGATCGGGCCGCTGGTTGCGCCGGTTGGCACGTTGGTCCTGATGGCGCTGGCTGACTCCACCGTGAAGGTCGCGGCGGCGCCGTTAAAAGTCACGCTGCTGGCGCCAATGAGTCCCGCGCCCAGAATCAGGACGGGCGTTCCCACCCTGCCGGCCGCAGGCACGGCTTCTATGAAGGGACTGAGGCCCATCATAAGGCTGTAGATGGTGCCGTTGTTGCTGGGCGCGCCTTGCGAGGTTGCCCCGTAAAAAATCCCGTTAGTGCCCTGAAATAGCCCTCCGTCAGGATAATTCCCGTCGCTGTGGTCGAAGCTGTGGAGCGTGGTCAGCGTGCCCCCTGGAGTGACGTTGAAGACGGTCCCCCAGCCGTAGTCGCCGCCTTCGTAGGTTGTCCCGTAGAAGTTCCCGTCCGTGCCCAGCGCAAGCGCGGCGTAAGGCACGTTGCCATCCCGGCAATCCGGTTGCGAGCAGAAGCTATAGAGCGTAGTTAACTCGCCCGCCCGGTCGATTTTGAAAACCGTACCGTAATACTGGTTGGCCCCTCCGGAGGCCGTCGTTCCATAGAAATTGCCGTCCGGGCCGAGCACCAGCCCAACGCGGGGGTAGGCGCCGTCCGCGCAGTTCGTCAAGACGCAGAACTTGTGAAGGGTAGTCAGGACGCCCTCCGGCGTCACCCTGAACACGGTCCCATCGCCAGGCTCCCGGCCGCCACTGACGGTGGTCCCGTAAAAGTCGCCACCCGGGCCGAGCGCCAGCGCACCCCATGGAGAAGCGCCGTCCGCGCAGTTCGGTTGGGAGCAGAAGCTGTAAAGGGTGGTCAGCTTCCCGTCAGGCGTGATCTTGAAGATGGTACCCCAGCCGTGCGCCCCATTAATCTCCGTCGCCCCATAGAAGTTCCCGTCCAAGCCTTCCGCAAGCCCGGCGTAGGGGTACTGACCGTCCGTACCCACGAAGGTGTGGAGAGTGGTCAGGGCGCCTCCGGGTGTGATCTTGAAGACGGTGCCGCAGCCATGGGTGCAGCGGACGGTCCCGCCGCCCCACGTGGTGCCGTAGAAGTTCCCGTCGGTGCCGAGCGTGAGCCCGGCCCAGGGGGAGACGCCGTCCGCGCAGTTCGGTTGAGAGCAGAAGCTATAAAGCGTGGTCAGTTCACCCTGTGCCGTCATGCGGAACACATTGCCAGCGCCGTTGGTCCCGCCGCTGGTGGTCGTGCCGTAAAAGGCGCCGTCCGGGCCCTGCACGAGCGAGGCTGTGGCGTAACTGCCATCGGCTCCGTTGAAATACACCAGGGTATTGAAGGTCTGCGCCTGTAGGGTAATCGCCGCCGTCACGCAAAGGACGCTCGCTGCGCAGGCGCTTTTCCACCAATTGAGTTTGTGCACGGTACCCTCCGTTACAAGGCTCGGCTTGAAGTCGCAGCCAGAAGTATACACCTGCAAATCCGAACGTTTCTTGAGGCAGCGCCCCCCAACTTATCCCAGTCCTGAAGTGTCGCCGTGAGCCCCGTTTCACCAAATCTTAACGCTGCTGTGACTATGGTTTTGCATTGCTGCCTTGCACTGACCTGGTGTCTCATAGGGGGAAAGGAGAGGTACGATGTCCCGTGTTCTGCGTGTGGTCCGCTTTGTCGCGGCCTTGATCATCGCCGCGAGTGTGGCCAAGCCTGTGCTTGCCGACGGCAATCTCCAGCATGTTCAGCACATCATCATCGTCATGCAGGAGAACCATTCCTTCGACAATTATCTCGGGGTGCTCGCTTATGCGCCGGGCAGTCCCTATCACGCGCCAAACGGAACCTGCGCCGCGTCCGATCACACCTGCGTGGATTCCCTTTCGTGCACCAGCAAAAACGGGGTGTTGACCTGCACCAACTCGAACAACAATAGCAGCGGAAGCGCGGTGGCGGCCTACCACGCTCTGACGCGATGCACGGACCCTAACCCTGACCACTCCTGGGTGGGCACGCACTATGAAGTGAACTGGCAAGACCCGAACAGCGCCTTGCAATCTCCGCTGATGAACGGCTTTGTGCTCCAGAACGAGCTGAGCGCGCCCGGGGACACCCAGACCATGTCTTATTACGACCAGGTCGATCTGCCGTTCTACTACAATCTGGCCGAGAACTTCGCCATCAGCGACCGGAACTTCTGCTCGGTGCTCGGTCCGACGTTTCCGAACCGCTCTTACCTGATGGCCGCCACCTCATTCGGGCACCTCACCACCAGCGACAGCGTCCCGCCCGTCGTCGGCTACCAGCCCATTCACGGAACCATTTTCGATCTCTTCGACAACAACGGCGTCACCTGGGCCGACTACTTTCAGGACCTGCCGCAGGATGCGAGCTTCCGTCCGTATGACACGACCCACAACCAGCCCCTGGCCTTGTTCTACGCGGCGTTGGCTGCCGGGACGCTGCCGCAGGTGTCATTCATCGACCCGAATTTCGGGACGCTGGGAACGGAGTTTGAGAATTCCGAGGAGCCGCCGAGTGACATTCAACGTGGACAGGAATACGTCTCCGAGGTGATCAACGCCGTGCGCAACAGCGCCTACTGGCCGAATACCGTCATCTTCCTGACCTACGATGAGCACGGCGGGCTCTACGATCACGCCCATCCGCCCGAGGCCCCGCAGAAGGGCGCCCTCACGCCGGACGGTGTGTATCCGGGTCAATGCGAAGACCTCTCGTTCCCGCCCTTCAGCCTGCTGCCGGGCGGCGGCGCCGAGTGCTCCTGGAATTTCGTCAGCGACACGGATACAACCCTGATCGATGCCGAGACTCTTTGCCCGGAGTTGGCCAACAATCCGACGGGGCCGTTCCCCGCAAGCTGTGCGGCATTTAATCAGCTCGGCGTCCGCATTCCGCTGATGGCCATCTCGCCGTTCTCCAAGGCGAAGTACGTATCGCACACGGTGGGCGATCACGATTCGCTGCTGGCGCTGATCGAGAAGCGCTTCCTGAATGGCAGCTCCGGGCCTCTGCACCTGACCAAGCGCGACCAGTATGCGAACGACCTCGAGGACATGTTCGACTTCGACACCTCGCCGTCGCTGAACACGCCCGTGACGCAGGCGGGTCCGCCGCAGAATGATTGCACGCCTTGATGCAGGCTCACGCTGAGCGCGCCCCGGGGCTGCGATCTTTCGGCCCTACGGGCCTGCCGGGAATTGTCACGGGAACGTCGTCCCACGGCTCACGCCATGGGCTAAAATCTTCCGCCCCTTCCGGGGCTGCGATCTTTCGGCCCTACGGGCCTGCCGGGAATTGTCACGGGAACGTCGTCCCACGGCTTACGCCATGGGCTAAAGTCTTCCGCCCCTGCCGGGGCTGCGATCTTTCGGCCCTACGGGCCTGCCGGGAATTGTCACGGGAACGTCGTCCCACGGCTCACGCCATGGGCTAAAATCTTCCGCCCCTGCCGGGGCTGCGATCTTTCGGCCCTGCAAGCCTGCCGGGAATTGTTACGGGAACGTCGTCCCACGGCTTACGCCATGGGCTAAAGTCTTCCGCCCCTCCCGGGGCTACGATCTTTCGGCCCTGCAAGCCTGCCGGGAATTGTCACGGGAACGTCGTCCCACGGCTTACGCCATGGGCTAAAATCTTCCGCCCCTCCCGGGGCTGTGATCTTTACGCTTCGTGGGTGTTATGCTGGATGACGATCACGGGGAGGCGCTTATGACGAAGATTACGAAGCAAGGATATGCGGCCGCACTCGCTCTGTTGTTTGTGCTTACCTTGACCAGTTGCAAGGGCTGCAACAACAACCAGCAGCAGACCGCCCAGACTGCGCCGCCGGAGGATCCAACGGCGGTGAATGAGGCGCCGGTCAGCGGCGATCAGAGCCAGCCCGCCGCGCCGGACCAAACTGCGGCATCGAGTGAGCCTGCCGCACCAAGCGAGCCGGCCTCAGCGACTGAGCCCGCGTCAGACCAGTCGCAAGCGCAGAGCTATCCGGACAACAACTACTATCCCGATTATTCCGACAGCGAGCCGGCCCAGCAGGCTTCGGAGGCGCCGCCGCCGCTCCCCGATTATCAGCAGCCGGAATGCCCGGGTCCGAACTATCTTTGGACCCCGGGATACTGGGCCTGGGGCTCGAACGGATACTACTGGGTACCCGGGGTTTGGGCAATGGCCCCTTATGAGGGAGCGTTGTGGACGCCGGGCTACTGGGGCTATTCAGGCTCGGCATATCTCTGGCACGCGGGTTACTGGGGACCTCACGTCGGTTTCTATGGCGGCATCAATTATGGCTATGGATACATCGGCGTCGGCTACCAGGGTGGGTTCTGGAGCAACAAAGGGTTTCAGTACAACACCGCCGTGAACAACGTGAACGTCACCAACACCAACATCACGAACGTCTACAACCGCACGGTGTACAACTACTCCACCAACACCAGCACCATCAGCTACAACGGAGGCACGAGCGGGATTCAGTATCGGCCGAACTCGGCAGAGCTGGCAGCCAGCCACGAGCGCCATGTGGCGGCCCAGCCCGCGCAGACCGAGGTGGTGCATACGGCGGCTGCGAACCGCACGCAATCCGTCTCGGTGAACCGTGGTCAACCACAGGTGGCGGCCAGAACCGAGCCGGTCAAGGTGAATCGGATTACACCGCCGGCGGAAGCGGCAAATCCTGCCGTCCGCGCGGAGCCTCGGATTGCTCCGGAGGCCAAGGTTCCGGTGGAACGCAGGCCGGCTGTGCCCGCCACCCGTTCGCCGCAGGTTGAACCGCAGCGAGGAACTCCGGCACCGCGAGCGCCGGCACCGCGAGCGCCCGAAGCGCGTCCTCCGGCGCGTGAGCCGGCCCGCACCCAGGCGCCATCGCGCCCGGCAACGCGTCCCGCAGCGCCCGCGAAAAAGCCGGCGGAACCCGAACGGCATTGATGGGGCCAGTCCGGCCCCTTTGATGTCGCCGCTCAGGAAGGCAGCCAGGCTGCGCACGTCTTCGTCGTGCGCAGCTTTGGCGATCCGATCCAGCGCCTCCGCGAGATCGCTTTTCTATCTTCGAAGGCAGGAAACAGCCGCTGCCCCGGGCTCGTTTCCGCCTTGCAAGACCTCGCCTAACGATCCCAGCAAACAAATCCACGCGGCCCCCAGCAAACAAATCACGCTAGCGCGAGACGCGGAACTTCCGCGCCATGCTGCGCCAGTTCGACGTGCCCGGGTGCGTGCCCGTAGCGGGGATTTCACTGAACGCGGATGCCCTAATCGATTGATATTATTCTTGACATAGCATGTTTATATGCTAAATTCAAGCGTTTGACATCGTGCTCCGCCGGAAGCACATCAGCCCGCCTGATTCTGGGGCAGCTTGGAACAGGAGAGATAAAGTGATGAAGAGCAGGACTGTACCGCGGCACCCGTTGTCTCGCATCCTATTGAGCGCCATGGCCTTAGCTCTCATGGCGTCTGCAGCTGGCTATTCACAGGTTTATTACGGCGGCATCGCCGGTTCCGTGACAGACAGCTCGGGCGCCAGCGTCGCCAACGCTCAGGTCACGATTACAAACCAAGGCACGCAGACCGTTTTTCATGCTACGACGAACGAAATCGGTTCCTATCACGTCGGCGAACTAGTTCCCGGGAACTACACGGTGAAAACGGAAGTTCCCGGCTTCCAGACCGAGCTGGTCCAGGGCGTCAAGGTCGATGTCGGCACGGACTCCACGGTGAATGTCACGCTGCGCGTCGGACAAGTCACCCAGGAGGTGACCGTCGGCGCCAAGGCTCCGGTTCTTGAGACCACCAACGCTACGGTCGGCACCACGGTCGGAAACCAGGCCGTGACCGAGATGCCTCTCAATGGCCGCAGCTTCACCCAACTGCTCGAACTCGTCCCCGGCAGCGTCTCCACCGGCAACGGCTACCAGATCTCGGGTTCGAATTACCAGATCAGCGGTAACCGATCTGGTTCCAACATGTTCCAGCTGGATGGTATTTACAACAACGAAGAATTCTTTGGCCAGTACGCCATGCAGCCGCCCATTGATTCCATCCAGGAATTCAAAGTTCAGACGAACATCACCTCGGCGGAGTACGGCCGGGCTGCCGGCGCCGCGATTGCGGTGGCCACGAAGTCCGGCACCAATCAATTTCATGGCGACGTTTGGGAGTTCATCCGGAACAACGATTTCGACGCCAATCAGTGGTTCAACAACTACTACAACGTTCCCCTCGGCGCTTACCGCCAGAACCAGTTTGGTGGCACGGCCGGCGGACCCCTCTACATCCCGAAGCTTTACAACGGAAAAGATAAGACGTTCTGGTTCTTCAGCTACGAAGGACTGCGGTATGCGGCCAACAGCCTGAACCTGGCAACGGTTCCGACCTCGGCGGAGTTGAGCGGCAACTTCCAGCAAGATCTGGGCGCCCAGCTCATGACGTGCGGCGCCAGCAAGACGTCAGCTTGCTATGACGCGCTGGGCCGTCCGGTTGACGCCGGCGAAGTCTACAATCCCTACACCACTCGCACGCTGACGACGGGCGCCGTGGATGCGACTACGGGCTTGACGGCGAATTGCCAGGGCGCGCCCACGTGCTCCGTGCGGGATCCCTTCCCGCAGAACACCATTCCGGGGAACCTGATCAGCCCGATCATGGCGGCTTACGCGAAGATCTGGTACCCGTCAGCCACCACCGGCGGCGCCAACAACGTTGAGAACACCAATCCCAATACGATCAACTCGTATCAATTCAGCGGGCGGATTGACCACTCCTTCGGCAGTAAATTGAACGCGTACTTCCGGTTGAGTGACGAGCACTCCGTCAACCCGAGCCCGCAGGCGCTGCCGGTAAATTACTATTACCTTTACAACCAGTTCGTGAACGGCGTCGGCAGCTTCACGTATTCCGTGAGTCCGACCACCATCGTGGATTTCAAGACAGGCTTCAACCGCGCCAACCTCACCAATTTCGGCAACAATCCTTCGCCCGGCGTAGCGTCGTTCCTGTCGCAGTATCCCATCTCGGGAACGCCGATCAAGAGCCAGGCCGCGCCGTTGTTCCCGGCGTTCAATTTCGGCTCGTTCTACAGCAATCCCAGCACGAGCGGCAATCCCTTCATCACCAACGTGTGGCAGGAGCTCGTAAACATCACCATGGAGCGCGGCAAGCACGAGATCAAGACCGGCGCCGAATATGAGCACCTGAACTCCTACTACGACGGCACCTTCACTTCGATCTTCAATTTCGATCAGGTGCCGACGCAGGATCCCCTGACGGCAACCGGCGGCAACGCCAACGAAGTCGCTTCTTACCTCCTGGGATTGCCGAGCAGCGGACTCCGCAACGTGGGTGACACGGCGGCGTACTTCCACCAGAACACGCCGGGCGTGTACATTCAGGACAATTACAAGCCCACGCCGAAGCTGACGATCAATGCCGGGCTGCGCTGGGAGTTCAACCAGTGGCCGTACGATAAATTCGGGCACCTTGGCAACTACTATTGCGCGAATCCGTGCAGCTCCGTAACGGACGGCGGCTCGCTCGCGTGGGCGGGAACAAACCCGGTCACCGGCCAGGCGGCGAATGCCCCTGCTTCCCTGATGAATTCCGATTACCGGAACTTTGCACCCCGTCTCGGGGTGGCGTATCAGGTGCGTCCGAATACCGTGATCCGGGCCGGCGGCGGGTATTTTTACAACGCCGATTACGCCTGGGCAGGACAGGGCGCTCGAGGACAGTGGCCCTACGCCATCTCGCAAAGCATCAATTCGGTGAACAATCTGGCACCATCACTTCCCGTGGCGAGCTTCTTCCCCTCGTACGATTTCCCGCAGCCCGGGACGCCGCCCAGCGAAGAACACGTGGTGGCCCGCAACAACCGCACACCCTTCACGCAGCAGTGGAATCTTGGCGTTCAGCAGCAATTGGCGCGCGACCTCCTGTTGGAAGTGAATTACGTGGGGAACAACGGCAAGAATCTGTCCGGGTTCTTCAACGTCAATGATCCGCCTCCGGGTCCGGGCCAAATCTGCCCTGATGCCGGTCCGACCGTGTGCACCGCGCAAGCAATCGCGGCGGGCACGGTGAAAGTGCGGCCGTCCTTTACTTACGTGCCCAGCCTCACTTCGTTGAGCCAGAACGCGAATCTCGCGGCTTCGCACTACAACGGCCTGCAGGTGAAACTCGACAAGAGATTCTCCAACGGCATGCAGGCCCTGGTCACCTACACCTGGTCGCACCTTCTGGACACGCCGAGCGGCGACAACTACGGCGGCACCTCGCCGGAAAACGATTTGTGCCGCTACTGCGACTACGGCGACAGCGCCAACAACTTTACCCACATCTTCACGGCCGAATGGCTTGACAACTTACCGTTCGGCCATGGCCGCCGCTTCGGCCAGAACGCGAACTGGGCTGAGCAGGCGGTGCTTGGAGGCTGGGAATTCACCGGGATCTATCACTTCAACAGCGGATTCCCGATCAACCTCGGCGTGCCGAGCGACCTTGCCAACCTCGGCCAACGCTCCAATAACCAGCGGCCCAACTACGTGAGCGGCGCTCAGCAGACGATGTCGTCGTTCACCGATGATCCGCTCAAGCCTGCGAACGGCATCCGGATTCTGAACGTCGACGCTTATTCGCTCCCCGAGAATGCCCAGAACCTTGCGCCTGGAACGGTGTACCAGTACGGCGATTTAGGCCGCTACAGCACCACGGGTTCGCATTTCTCCAACTTCGATCTCGGAATGTTCAAGAACTTCCCCTTCCGGGAAGGCAAGAACTCGGTGCAGTTCCGCGCCGAGTTCTTCAACGCCTTTAACATTCACGATTTCGGAGGGCCGAACGGCACGTGCTGTGAGGCCAACAACGCGAGCTTCGGAGACACCACGAGCACGCAGAACAGCGCGCGCATCATTCAGTTCGCCCTCAAGGTTTATTTCTAAGCCTGAGGCGTTTCTCAATTTGCTGGATTCTTTTCTTCTGAGCTGGCGCCCGGCCGTTAAGGCGGGCGCCAGCTTTTTGTTCTGCAGGCCAGGATCCGCACCCCAACCCAAGCCACTCCTGATCCCGGGGAGGAGCCGTCGTGGTTTCCTGTCTCGGTGTTGGGTTCCCGAAGGTGCGACGGCCGCCGCCCGCGAGGAATCTGAAGGCCGGGTTGGTGGGTTTCGGCTGAGCCCACTACTGCGGACCGTGAGCCAGCTTTTCCTCGCTCACCGCGAGGCCTGCCTGGCCCGTCGCGCGGTAGACTTGGGCGAGAAGTTGGTGATTCGCACGATCGCCGGGATTCTCCTCGACCGCGCTCTGCAGATGGGCAAGAGCCGCCGGGTAATCCCGCTCGGCCAGGGCCGCTTCGCCTAGAAAATGATGTGTCTCGCCGGGCGATCCGGCGTGCTGCGCCAGGGCCATGTTGAGGTAGGCTACGGCCTTGCTGGCGTCTCCCCGGGCCAGCCGGAATTCGCCCAGGCGCAGGTTTGACTCCCCGTCGAGCGGATTGATCTCAAGCTCGGCCTGGAACTCCTTGGCGGCCAGATCGAATCCTTTCTCCTGCCAGTAGACCTCGCCGATAATGCGGTGCGCGCCTTCGAGGGTGGGATTGCGCTGGAGCGACTGCCGCGCCTCCCACACGGCGCCGTTGTTGATACCTTTCCACTGCAGCAGTTGAGCCTTGACCAGGTGGACGCGATCGGAGTCCGGCGCCACCACCGCGATTCGCTGATAGTTGTTTTCGGCAGCCTGCCGGTACGCTTTGATCAGCGTGCTTTGCGCCTGTTCGCCCCAGGTGGCGTCAGGCTGCACCTCGAGGAGATAGGGAATGGCGGCTTCCGGCTGGTGGTCGGCCAGGAGACTGCATCCGAGCCAGAATGCGGTCTCGGCCACGCCGGGTTTCAGCGCCAGCGCGCGCTTCAAAATCGGAATGGCCTCCTGGAATCGATCCGTGCGGTAGTAACTCATCCCCAGATAAAGCTCCGAGCCCCACAGCGACGGATCCAGTTGGAGCGCCCGGGTCAGGGTAGGAATGGCCTCCTCGAAGTGGTTGGACAAATACTCTACGAGTCCAAGCCGCTGCAGGACGTCGGCGCTCGCGGGATGGGTCTTGAGGTAATCCTGATAGAACGTGGCCGCGGCCTGAAAATCGTGCTTCTGCTCGGCTAGGCGCGCTTCGGCGAGCGGATCCTGCTGCGCGGCTGAGGCGCCGCCCGAAGGCACCACCAGCGAGACCGACAGCGCGGCCAGGGCCAGTTTTCCTAAGATCCCGCGAGTGTCGAGGACTTGCATCGGGACGCAGATCCCCATACCTTGAGAGGCTCCAGGCAGTGTAGCATAATCACTCGTCGGGTCGCGGACGCGCAGGAGCCGCGGGCAGCGGGTCAGCTTGAGGTGGGGGGGGCATTATGCCGCCACGAATGCCGGGTAGACCCTGCGGTACCCGGGAATGGCCGGTAAACCTGCCGCTACGTGGCAAACGGCGGTGAGGACAGCGCCGCCAGAGACGGAATCATGAGTTTCGGACGGTGGAATCTGGGTCTTTGGCGCCACGCCGCGCTGCCGTTCTTGGCGGTGGCGGCGCTCCGGGTCGCCGCGATCCCGATCTTCGGCCAGCAACTGCTTGATCCGCGAGTGGCCGGCATGCTCGAGCGGGGTGAGCAGTTCCTTGGTTCGAGGGAATTCGACCAGGCCATCGACGATTTCAAGGCTGTTCTCGCGCTCGATCCCTCCGTTGCCGACGCTTACAACGGATTGGGGGTCGCTTACATCGGCAAGAACGATCTCGCTCAGGCAGCGGACGAATTTCGGGCAGGCCTGCGTCTGGATCCGCGAAACGCCGAGGCCTCGTCGAATCTCGGCATGGTGCTCTTACGGACCGGCAAGACGGAAGAGGCTGTGCAGGCGTTGCGTGCTGCGGTCGGAATGGCGCCTTCTTCCGCAACGAATCATTACCGCCTGGGCCTGGCGCTCTCGACGAGCGGCCATCCGGATCTCGCGCTGGAGGAGTTTTCCGCGGCCCTGAAGCTCAAGCCCGGCTTCCCCGAAGCGGAGAACGCCGTGGGGACCGCGCTGATTTCCGTGGGCAAGCCTGGTGAAGCCCTGACCCACCTCCGCCACGCGGTCGCCCTGCGATCCGACTATCCCGAGGCCCACTACAACCTGGGATCGGCCTGTGCGAGCCAAGGGGATTTCGTTTCGGCTGCGGTCGAATTCCGCGAAGTGCTGCGGCTTCGGCCCGGCGATCCCGAGGCCCGCCTGCGGCTGGGCGAGTCGCTTCTCGAACTCAAAAAGTCTGCGGAGGCGGCGGAGCAATTCAAGGCGGTCGTGGCCGCCCAACCCGATTCGGCTGAGGCCCACTACGATCTCGGCCGCAGTGACCGGGCACAAAGCCGCACGGATGAAGCCGCCGCCGAATTCCGGCACGCTGTCCAGTTGGATCCCCACTTCGCGGAGGCCTACAACAATCTCGGTGCCGTTCTGGCCGACGGCGCTGACTTGGCGGAGGCTCGGGCTGATTTCGACAAGGCCGCCCGGTTGAAACCGGACTACGCGGAACCGCACTACAATCTTGGGTTCCTCGACCTCATGGCCTCGAACCTTGCTGCCGCAGCCGCCGAGTTTCGGCAGGCCGCGGCCCTTCAACCCGGCAACGCGGAATATCATTACCGGCTCGGCTTTGTCCTTGACGAGCAGGGACAACTTGCCAGGGCCGCCACCGAGCTTCGGACGGCGCTCTCGATCACGCCGGACCATGCCCCGACTCATTACGCGCTGGCGCGCCTGCTGGCCCGCAGCGGAGATCAGGCGGGCGCGGCGCGTGAGTTCGCCGAAGTGGCGAGAATTCAGCAGTCGCAACAAGAGAGCACCGCGCGCGGAACCGAAACCGTGTTTGACATCAGCCGGGGGTGGAAAGCCATGGTGGGCGGGAATCTGCAGGAGGCGGTGCAGGACTTTACCCGAGCCACCTCGGCAAATCCGACGGAGGCCGAAGCGCACAACTTTTTGGGAATGGCCCTGATGAAACTCGGGGAGACGCGCCGGGCGGCCGTGGAATTCCGCAAGGCCATCGATCTCGAACCGCAAAACGCCGCCGCCCACAACAACGAGGCGGATGCGCTGGCCAAAACCGGCGATCTCCACGCGGCCGTGGAGCAATTGCAACAAGCCATCGCGATCGAGAGCGATCTGGCCGAAGCGCACCACAATCTCGGCGTGCTGCTGCTCCAGGAAGGCGATCGAAAGGCGGGAAACGCCGAGATCGAAGAGGCTCGCAAACTCGGCTACGCCCCGGCTTCCGCGCCTCTGCCGTGAAATACGGCGCCGGAAGACCCTCATGGATCTGAAGGGGAAGTCTTGGGCGGATCGGTATAAGGACGCGGCTTCTCCGCGTCCGCCTGCGCGGTCTCGGCGGCATGAAGCTGCTGATAGGTTGCGGCCGCCTTGGCGGCCTGTTCCCGCTGACCGGTCCGAACATAAGCCTGCATGAGATTGAAGTAGAGACCCGCGTCCTGCGCGTGCGTGGTCAGCGACTGTTGCAGGTCGGCCAGCGCTTCGTCGTACCGTTTCAGGCGAATCAAGCCGTCGGCGATGCCGCGATCCGCCACAACGTTGGAAGCGTCAAGGCGGCGCGCCTGCTGGAAGGCGGCCAGCGCGGCGTCATAGCGGCCGCTCTTCGATTCCAGGCCGCCGAGCAGGTTCCAGGCCTCAACCCGCTCGGGATCCTTCCGGGTTGCGAGTTCGGCGTACGGCCGGGCGTCGTCATAGCGGCCCGAAGCCGACATTTCCTGCGCGACTTCAAAAGCCGCCCGGCCGGAATCCGGGAAAAGTCGCAGCGAATCCTGCGCGGCCTTGAGCCCGGCGTCGTAATCGTGCGCGGCATCGTAGGCTTCAACCAGCAAAAATCGGATGTCAGGCTTATCCGGCGCGAGCTTGACCGCCTGCTCCAGGGTGGCGATGGCGTCCGGAACGAAATGGCCCTGCAGATACTGCTGGCCGAGCAACCCGAGCACCCGGGCATCTGCCGGCGCCGCCCGGTTCACCGCTCGCAAACGCGCGATGGCGTCCTCAGTGCGATTCTCACCGACGTAGAGCACGCCCAGCGCGCGGTTGGCTTCCACCGAGCCGGGCTGGAGCTTCAGAGCGGCCAGCAGACTAGCCTCCGCCGCGTCATCCTGGTGCAAACGCAGCAGCGTGAGCCCGAGATTGTATTGCCCCTCGAACGACGCCGGATCGAGGCTCACGGATCGGTCGAGCGCCTGCCGGGCCTGCTCGTAAAGGCCGGCGCGCCCGAGCAGCACGCCCATCGACTGCAGAATCTCGGGGTCGTGCGCCGCCTGCTGAAGGATCGCAGCTTGCGCGGACTCGGCCCCGGCGCCATCGCCGTCGGCCAGCGCCTTGTCGAGTGCGAGCAGGCTCTGGACCGATTCCTGACTGACGTTCTTCAATCGCTCCGCCGAGGCGAACTCCTCGCGCGCGGAGGCCGCATGACCGCTGCGCTGGTCGATCTTGCCGAGCTGATAGTATAGCGAGCCGTCCCACGGAGTCTGCTTCAGGGCGGCTTCGATCTGCTCGCGCGCCTGGGCGAGGTCGCCGTGATCGAGATAGAGTTGGCCCAGGCGCTGGCTGGTGTCGTAAATCGGGGATCCGAGGCGCGCCACGCCCTCGTAATTGTGGATGGCCTCGGCGGCTTCGCCCTTCGATTGCGCGATTCGCGCCAGGAAGTAGAGCGTGAACGGATTTGCGGGGTCGAGAGCGCGCGCCTTCTGAAACTCCTGCCGCGCGGCGCTCCACTGATCTTGCTTCCACAGCGCGTAGCCAAGATAATGATGGATGGCCGCAGCGTTCGGAGCCTTGACTTCCGCCTGCTGCAGGAGCGCGGCTGCCTCCCGGAACCGGCTCTGGCCGATCAGAGTGGAAGCCGAATCGAAGAGGGCCTTGACGTCCGGACCGCCCCCGCCCGGCGCCGCCGAAGCTTGACTCGGAGACGTGCCCGGACCGGGGGCCTGTCGGTTGCTCTGCCGGGCGCGGCCCGCCGCCGGCAGCAGGCCGAGAAAAGGCATTGCGATCAAGACGGGGATGAGCAACGACCGGCATCGAACGCGCATACGCCTTCCCAGTCTACGGCAGAGGCCGGTCTCCATCAATGGCGGCAAGATCAGAGCCGTCAGCACCCGCGAACGGTACCGGTCGCGCAGGGGCCGGATCGATGTGGGGCTGATCATGATGCTATCGTGCGCCGGTGTGTGCGCGTCGTCCGGCAGCGCGCAGGATTTGCGATCCGGGCTGGCAGCGATCCAGGCCCTGGATGATGCCGGCAGGCTTGATCAGGCTGTTCCGCAATACCGTGAGCTGCTGCGCCAGCATCCCGATTCGACGCTGATCCGCCTCGGGCTCGCCAATGATCTTGCACAGACGGGCACGTGCGAAGACTTCCCGGAATCGGACAGCTCATCGGCCGGTTCCGCGGGTGCCGCCCGTGAAGTTGTGATTGGGATCTGCCATTTCCGCCGCAACGAAATCGCCGCCGCGCTTACTCACCTGACTGGGGCGCTGCGGCTGGATTCCCATGACAAACTGGCGGCGGTCTTCCTCGCCCGGGCCTATGCGGAATCGGGCAAGCCGGGGGAATCCGTGCGCGTCCTGGCTAGCCTCGGGCAAGCCGCCAGGGACGATCGCGATGTCCTCTACTGGACGGGCGTGTTCTACGACCAGTTGGCCGAAGCGGCTTACGACGCGATGGCGAAATCTTACCCGGACTCTTATCCAGTGCTCGAAACGCAAGGCGATCAACTGGTGCAGCAACAGAAATACGACGAGGCGCTGAAGGCGTATCAGAAAGCGCAAAGCGTCGCGCCGAACGCGCCCGGTCTGCACTTCGATCTCGGCAACGCGTATTGGCATATGGCCCGGTTCGATGAGGCCGCTGCGGAACTTTCCGCGGCCCTGAAGGCGAATCCCACTGATTCGCAGGTGAATTACGAGCTTGGAGATATCGCGGTGAAGCAGGGCGACGCCGATCGAGGGCTGACGCTGTTGAAAAAGGCGCTGGCCCTCGATCCAAGCCTGGTGGAAGCGCATCGATCGCTTGGACGGGCATACCTCGCCAAGCGCGACTTCCCGGCATCACTCCGCGAACTCTTGATCGTGGCCGAGGCGGAGCCGTCGGATCACACGATTCACGCGCTGCTGGCGAGCGTCTATCAGCGCGCGGGTCGCAGGCAGGAGGCCGAGGAGGAGACCCGAAAATACAACGAGCTCGTCAAACAGCAGATGAGCGACCTGCACGAAAAGGAGTCCGAGCAAAACCGGGACGCGCAATCGGGGGAATCGACTCCGCAGAAGTGAGTCAGCGCCTCACCGAAGATTTCGGCGCGCTGAACGGACGGTAAGGCGAAGCGATTCGGCCTGCTCCCTCACGTATCACCAACACTTGATTGGGATCCACGTTCGTCAAGCGATCCACCGCGCCACTCGGCCAGCGAATCTCCACCAAGTCCACCACCTGCCGGCTACCCAATCCGAAGTGAAGTCGCATATCGTTGCTTGAGCAGAAGCTGCCGCCGGTGCGGACGCGGTCGTATTGGACAAGATCGCCGGCGACAACCTTCACCGCAGCGCCGACTCCGTCGCGATTGCTTTTCACACCGACCGTCTTCACCTGCAGCCAGTTGCCCGCGCGACTGCCGCCGTCGTTGCGCAGCAGCGTCGGCCGATCGTCGATGTTAATGATCGCCACGTCCAGGTCTCCGTCGTTGTCGTAATCGCAGAATGCTCCGCCGCGACCCGGCAGACGCAACGACGCAAGTCCCACGTCAGCGCTGACGAGCTTGAACCTGCGATTGCCGAGATTCTGGAAAAGCAGTGGAGGCTGCCGGTAAAACGACCCGGGCACACGGTCCGCCTCAGGATAGACGTGGCCGTTTACACAGAAAAGGTCCTTCAGTCCGTCATTATTGTAATCAATGAAAAAAGTCGCCCAACCCAGATAATGGATCGTGGCCTCGGCGATGCCGGAGGGGTACGAAATATCCGAGAACACGCCCTTACCATCGTTGTGGAACAGAGTGTAATTGTCCTCAGCGAACTCCGTGATAAAGACGTCGGTCCAGCCGTCGTTGTCAATGTCGCCGAGTGCCAGTCCCATGTTCGACTGCTCCAGGCCCTCGCCGTTATAGGCGATGCCAGCCGTTGCGCCTGCCTCCTCGAATGTACCGTCACCCTTGTTGCGATAGAAATAGTTGGGATTTGAATCGTTGGCGACCAGAATGTCTGGGCGGCCATCGCCGTCGAAGTCTTCGAATCCCACGCTGAAGCCGTAGTACCGCTTGGTGTCGGCCACGCCGGCCTTGCGGGTCACATCGGTAAAAGTGCCGTCACCATTGTTGTGGTAAAGGAAGTCGGGCGCGCCGGGGTAACCACCAGGTCCGCAGGCGGCAACTTTCAGGCCCTTAAACTGGCACGTCATGCGGTCGTATTCGGCGAGGCGATGAAGGTCGAAATCAATGTAGCCGGACACATAAAGATCGAGATAGCCGTCGTTGTCGTAGTCGGCAAACGCCGCGCCACCGCTCCAGGAGACGCCGCCGGCCACTCCGGCGTGCTCGCTCACGTCGGTAAACGTCCCGTTCCCGTTGTTCCTGTAAAGGATATTCTTGCCGTACGTGTAGACGAACAGATCGACGAATCCATCATTGTTGTAATCCGCAGCGACCGCTCCACAACCCCAGCCGCGGCCTTCGACGCCGGCGGCTTTGGTGACATCGGAAAACGATCCGTCTCCGTTGTTCCGGAACAAGTAGTTCCGTGGAGGCTCTTGAACGCTGCCCGGACCGAGCAGATTCTCGATCGTCGATCCGTTGACAATGTAAAGGTCGACGTAACCGTCGTTGTTGTAGTCGAACCAGACGCATCCCGTGCCATTTACTTCGAGGATGTACTTCTTTTGCGGAGCACCACACATCAAGGTGGGGGTGATGCCCGTTTCCTTGGAAACGTCCTGAAACGTGACCGGGCCGGCCGATGGCTTACCGGGATCCGCGGGCATTCGCAGCCGAGCATCGAAACGCGGAACAAAGGCGCCGCCCATCGCGTCCCGGCCGCTGAGCCCGGCCGCCGCCAGAGCGAGCACGCGTGAGACGAATCTCCGGCGCGAAACGTCGCCCTTCGTGATCATATGCAGTTGGCGCGGGACTGCGGGCGCGCGCCTGAGCCAGCGTTCTGATGTGGACCGCCGGTGCTTGGAGAGTTTTGGATCATGGATTCAGCCCTCAGTATAAGGGGCGCATCGCGCGCGCGGCAACCTGAAGCGGTAGCGATCTCGCCCTCGATCGGCTCTGACCGCCGGCGGAGTTCTCCTCTGGCCTTCGCGTATGTTCTGCCGTAGAATCAGGTGTCGTTAGAGACGTCCTGCGGGCGCCCGGCACATGCATCCCCGACGAGTCGCGTCAAACCGAGTCAATCTGGCGCCGCCGCTTACAAGCGTGCTTTTTTTCGCAGCTCTAATCTTTTTTGTTCCCCGGCCTAGTCTGACGGGCGGGCTACTTTCGGGCGCTGGCGACTTGGACTCGCATTTGCCGCAGCCGATCGGTTCATCCACGCCCTCTGCGGTGCGTATTCCTCCCCGCACCGGTGAAGTCTTCGATTCAGATGCCCTCCGGCGGTCCAACACTTATTGCATCGATACCAGCCACTTGGCGGCCGCGCAAACCGCCGAGGTCAGAGAGTTCCTTGGCGCTGGAGGCGAAACCAACAAACTGCTCGGCCGGCTGCCCTGGAAGCTGGTGGACGATTGCAAGACGGCCGATGCGGTCGCCAGGATTTACTTCGCCAATAGCAGCGTCACTTTGCGCGAGGAGGAAAACGGCGCGACCATCGGCAGCAAGTCCGGGCGAGGTCTCCAGGCAGTCTTGCTCATCTACGATAAAGCTTCCATCAGGCTCTTTTATCGGGCGGAAGGACAAGTTCTGCACGGGAATCCGAGCGAGGTGTTGGGAAGTCCCTTTGCGATGCTGGCCAAAGACCTCAAAAAGATTCAGCGATGAAACGGGAAAAGCACTTGCGGCAAGGCGTGTCTTGTAATAACAGGAACATGTCCCCGGAAGACTCGTCTCCGGGCTGGAGGTTCGTATCGACGGCAGGAATCGCGCTGGTCCTGATCGCCGGCGGTTATGTGGTTCGATCTTCTGCTTTGCCTCCTGTTTGGCCTCAAGGCGAGCCGGCAGACGAACAATCGTACTATGCGAACGCTTACTGCGTGGTTGATCTTCCCCTGCCCGAGCTGCTCGCTGACTTTCCTGAACTGCAAGGTCTGCAGCCCGCGACCGATCAGCAAAAGCTCCCCAAGATTTTGAGCGGCGCCGGCCAGAATATTGAGAAGTCCTACCAAAGTCTTCCCGACATTGCCGCCGAGGAAACAATCACTCAGGACCAGTATGGGTACAACGGGCGGGTTCCGTCGACCGTGCACAGCAAATTCGGCTACCTGATTCTGGTCAGTCGCGGTGAGGATGCAGAGATTCTAAGGGAGTATCGAACGGACGCGCATTTGAAGCCGGTGGAGTCGCAAGGCGGTGACCAGGGATTTCCATTCACCAAGGATTTTGCGTCCATGTGGGTGCTTCTGCACCCGGACAACCAGGCTCAAACGAGATTCCGGCTCCTCGGCGAGCAATCGATCGGGGGTCAGAATCTCGACGTCCTGGCGTTTGCCGAGCAGCCGGGCCGGGCGGTGGTGACCGGCCGATTCAACGCCCAAGGTGCGTCCGCGCTGCTTCTCTACCAAGGCTTGATCGGGATTGACTCCGCCTTTCGCATCGCCAAAATGCGCCTTGACCTCCTCTCGCCGCGGCTTGACGTCGCCCTGGAGCGGCAAACCACTGAAATCCGGTTCGGGGAGGTCCACATCCCGGGGGCCGCGGCGGTCCTTTGGCTGCCGCAAGAGGTCACGGTAACCACGGTCTACGACGGTCAGATCTTTCGCAATCGGCACGTCTATTCCAAGTTCGGACTCTTCAGCGTCAACAGCGAAGAGACGAAGCCGAAAGGAACGAATTGAATCGCTGGCCCACTACAGGTGCTCTGCGCGGCAAATCATAAAAGCGGAGGACGCTCCGGGTGCTCCGTGTCGAGGCCTTCGCCTGCACGAAGAGACCCGAGATCAGTGATGAAGAGAAATCGATTCGCTGTCTTCTGCGCGGCGCTGCTCGCCGCATTCTCGATTGCCGTCAAGCCGCCTGCCGCCGCCGGACAGACGCTCTGGGAGATTGGACAGTTCGATCAATCATCGTCAGAGTTTCATGCCCACCCCAACTTCTCGGATTCTCACAACAACCCCGTCTTCACGGTGGGCAAAAGCGATCCCTCGAGAGATTGGCCCGCGGAGCACCCGGGTTCCGCCAACCCTGATGCCGGAGCTCGACCGCACCCTTACACCATCCTTTTCGACCTGACGAATCCCCCGCGCGGAGCGTATCGGCTGGTAGTTTCGGCGATCCTCAACCGGCCTCGCGTTCCCGCCCTTGAGGTGGAAATCAACGGGAAATCGGGGATGTTCTATTTCCACCGCAAGGTGAGCTACTACCCTGGGGACGACGGGGTCGATTCGCCGATTTACGGAGGCGATCAGCTTGAGATGGCGATTCCCACCGAGCTTTTGAAGCGGGGTGAGAACAGGCTCGTGCTGACCGCGACGGACGACGCCAAAGACGGCCCTGGCGATTCGTGGCTGATCTACGACGCCCTGCGGCTGGTGAACGATCCCGATCTTCGTCCGCCAAAATCCTCCCAGGTGAGCATCGAACCGACGATCTTCTATGTGCAGCGTGGCGGCGCCGATTCCAAATTGGCCGAATTGGCCGATCTCACCATCACGCATTTCGCCCCGGTCCGTCGCGCAGAAGTGACGCTGAGGGTAGATGGCCAGACTCTAAAGGCGAGTTTGGATCAAGCTCATGCCTTCGGCGAGGAGCGAATCGAGTTCGCGGTGCCTGAGGTGAGCGGTCCCACCCGGATTGACGCCGATATCCGGGTGGACGGCCGCGACCTCAAATCGCAGCTCAATTTCGCGCCCCAGCGTCAATGGACGATCGACCTGGCACCGCACGCGCATCTCGATATCGGTTTCACGGATTACCAGGCGAAAGTCGCTGAGATTCACAACCGCAACGTCGATCGGCTGCTCGACGAAATCGAAGAACACCCCGACATGCGGTTCAGCCTGGATGGATCCTGGATCGTGCAGCAGTATCTGGCCTCGCGCAATCAGAAGAACCAGGAGCGGCTGTTGAAGCTCGTTCGCGACGGGAAGATCGCGGTACCGGCTCAATTGGCCAACCTGATGACGGGCTACCCGACGTTGGAAGAGCTGATCCGGTCCACGGACTACACCCGGAGTCTGCATCGGCAGCACGGCATCCCTTTCGACTACGCAAACATTACGGACGTGCCCAGCTATACCTGGTCCTACGCGTCGGTGCTGGCGGCGATGGGGATCAAGTACTTTTCGGCCGCTGCCAACAGCGACCGCGGACCGATCCTGCTCTACGGACGCTGGAACACCAGGGCGCCGTTCTGGTGGCAGGGTCCTGACGGGCAAAAAGTCCTGATGTCGTACTCGCGCCAGTACTCCCAGCTCTGGTTCGTCTGCGGCATTCCCCCGCAGGAGGCTAGCTGTCGCCAGGCCCTGCCCGCTTTCTTCCAGCAATACGAGTCGCCAGCCTACAAGCCTGACACGGTTTTGATGTTCGGAAGCCAGTTCGAGAACACGGACCTGGTACCGGGCGAGCGTGAGTTCGTGGAGAAGTGGAATGCGCAGTACGCGTATCCTCGAATCCAACTTTCCACGTTCCCTGACTTCATGCGTTACATTGACCAGCATTATGGCCCCGACCTCGAGACCGTAACGGGCGACGGAGGACCCTACTGGGAAGACGGCTACGGCACCGACGCGCACTACCTCACAATCGATCGCGCGAATCAGCAGCGGGCGCCTTCCGCCGAGAAGCTCTCGACGATCGCCACCTATGTCGACCGGAATGTCTCCTCTCCGGCGGATGAGATCCGCGCCATGTGGAATAATCTCGTGCTTTACGCCGAACACACTTTTACCTCTTCGGGAGGTTACTCGCGGCCGGAGAGCGACGAGACGCTGCGGCAGTTTGAGGTGAAAGATCACTTTGCCACCGACGGCCATTTGCGCGTGAACGCGATTCTGGATCAGTCGTTCAGCCAGCTCGCCGACAGGATCCACGTGCCGGCGACTGCATTCGTGGTCTTCAACTCCCTGAACTGGTCCCGCAGCGGCCTGGTGGAGACCGACCTCGATGCCGGCAGCGGAATCGCAGAGTATCCCGGCAAAACGCCCGTGCCGTTCGAAGTGCTTGCCCGACACGGCGGCTACAATCACATTCGATTTCTTACCCGTGATGTGCCCTCGCTCGGGTACCGCTGCTATGAGGTGATTCCGGCGCAACGGCCAGCCGCGCCTGAGAACCCTCTGCCCGTCAACAACGTGCTCGAAAACTCTTACTATCGTGTCGAAGTCGATCCTGAAGCCGGAGCGATCAAAAGCATCTTCGACAAGCAACTGAATCGTGAGATCGTTGACGCTTCGAGTCCCTATCGCTTCAACCAATACCTTTACGTCTCGGGCGGTAACGGCGGGACGCAACTGGTCTACATGCGCAAGTCGCTGCCGCTGGCGAATCTCACCGTGACTCCAGCGAGCGGCGGTCGGGTGACCGGGATCCGTCGCACGCCATACGGACAGGTTCTGAGCTATGAAACCAGCGGTCCTCATGCGCCTTCGATTAAAACCGAAATGGTCTTCTACGATGGCCAGAAGCGCATTGACCTGGCGAACCATCTGCTCAAGGATCCGGTGGACCGCAAGGAAGCGGTTTACTTCGCGTTCCCGATCGCGGCTGCGCGCCCCGAGTTCACTTACGAGATTCAGAACGGTTGGGTGGATCCCGCGCACGACCTGCTGAAAGGTGCGAACGTCGCGTGGTTCACGGTTCAGCACTGGGTCCGGGTGGAATCGCCTGGCCTGAGCGTCGGATTGGTGCCGGTGGATTCCCCGCTCGTCACACTCGGTGACATCGTCCGCGGGACCTGGCCGGAGGCGTTCGAGCCCAGGTCCGGAACCGTCTTCTCCTACGCCATGAACAATTACTGGCACACGAATTTCCGCCGCGTACAGAGCGGCGATTACACCTTCCGCTACTCGATCACCAGCGGAAGCGACTTGACACCCACGGAACTTGATCGCTTTGGCCGCGATGCTATGACCCCGCTCGAAATGAGCGAACTGGTCCCCAACGACAAGTTCGACGATCCGGATCGGCCGTTGTCGCCCGATCCCACCAGCTTCCTTCAGGTCGATGTGCCGAACGTGGTGGTTGTCAACTGGAAAGCCGCTGATGACGGCAACGGCACCATCATCCGATTGCTCGAAACGGGCGGTAGCGCGGCGACCGCGCGCCTGAATTTCCCTCTGTTTAACGTGGAGAGTGCATGGCGGGCGAACGCGGCCGAGGATAACGAGCAGGCCCTGAATCCGTCGGGACATTCAGTAATGGTCGAGCTGAAGCCGCACGAGATCGCCACGATTCGGGTTTTGGGCGCGATGCCTCAACCGTGAAGCCGCCGCGATTTCCCGATACGGTTGAAACTTGACTTGGTGCATTCTCGCTACACCCGAGGTGTGTCAAGGCGCTTTCGACAATTCAATCCTAAACGTCTTGATCTCGTATGGTCGCAGGCTGAACGCCAGGGTGTTGTCCTGGAAGTCGACGACGCCAAGCGGCTGCTCGATGAGATTCACTTCGGTTGCCGTTGAAGCGCCGCGTGCCAGCCTGATGTGCGCGTGAGGCACTGCCTCGCCGGCCGCCTCGTAGACCCGGACGATCAGCCCTCCGGCCTCACCCATTTTCACGGCCGAGGCCACCACGTTCGGCGGTGTGATCTCAAACAAGCCCCATGAGCTTGGAAGCGAGCCGCTGTGTCTTGACGTCTTGCGGACGATCAGCGGGTTGTTGAACTCAAGCCCGGCACGATAAATCTGCGCGCCCTGCCAGGTACCCGCATGAGGGACGATCGCGTAATCGAAGGTGCGCTCTTCACCCAGTTCCAATCCGCGATCTGAAGAGACACCGGGCTCGTAGCCTCCGGAGTATCCGTAGGCGGTGATCCTCGCCGAGCGCATCAGCGACAGCATGAGCGTGCCGTTCGCAACACTGTTGCCGGGCAGACCACGGTTTAGAAGCGCAACCCCCTTGGCGCCGTCACTCCAGTCGATCCAATTCTGCGCCGGGAATTCCTGTTTCGTCGGCCGCTCCACGCTGCCAAAAGGGATTTCGTCAAAGCGGCGCCCGGTCGCGATTGAAGTCGGAACCAGCATGCGATATCGGACGAATTTGTCGTTGTTCAGGATCTGAGTCTCGATCTCCACCCGTCGGATGCCGCGATAGAGCCGCACCCTGGTTGCAAACCTGCCGTTGCCGAAGGGATGCGAAATCTGAAACTCGGAGATGACCGGACCGTTGTCTGTCCCGCCGTTTCCGCCCACCCACTCGTCGCTCAAATGCGACTCTCCCGGAATCGGCAAGCCCTGCTTTCGCGTCATGGCCGTGAATCTTCCGCCGTTCAGGGTTCCGTAGAGTTCCCAGAAATCGCCGCCATCCTGCTCCTCGGCCACAACGTTGGCGGGCTTGTCACCGATCGCATTCCAGGCGCCCAACGACGATTTCACATCGAGCCGGGTCAGCGCGCCAGTCCAAAGATCAAACGTGGCGCGGTAGTATTCGTTTTCGATCGAACCCGTGTCCTGGCGCTGTGTATTCGTTGATTTCAGTCCGCCTTCCGAGGTCCCTTCGCTGCGCAGCTGACCCGTGCCAGGCTGCGATTTTTCAGGCACAACCTGATACACCGTGTATCCCATCGCAGGCACGTCTCGCGCAATGAAGGCCAGGGTCGCGTCCTTGATGCCGCCACTCGGGTACTCGTCGCTATCGAGGATTTGAACGGGGACATCACCGCCGCCGGCGTCGATCATCCGCACCGACTGAGCGGAGGAATCACTGAAGCCGATCTTCACCTGGGCGACGTCCGTTCGCGTCCAGCCGAGGGCGTTGAATACGAAAACGGGAATCGTGGCGCTCAACGCCGCGCCCGGGGCGCGAGTATCGATCCGGGAAGCGATCGTATCAAGCCCTTCATCTACCATCTCACCGCCCAGACTCTTTGCGAACTCGTACCCGCGAATCGTGTCGTCGTAGACCTTGTCCACCATCGTGCCTGAGGTAAGGTCGTGAGCCTGGTTAAACAGCACCGGCTCCCAAGCACGCGCCAGATTCTGCGTGTCCACCGGCAGGTTGAGCCAGGCGCGAAGCGCCGAGAGCTTCTCGGCAGCCGTTAGAGTGCGCTCCAACCTGCGCATCCACTGCTTGATCTCGATGCGATTGCTGTACGTTCCCTGGAACACCGGGTTCAACTCGCCGGTGATCACCGGGCGATCGCCGCGACCGGCGGCGATCGATTCAAAATCTGTGGGCACGCCGAATCGCACTTTCAGCGGCTGATCGCTCTGGCGATCGAACTCGCTGACCATCTCGGGCAACACCTCTTCCGGGTCGATCACGTCCGCCCCCGCCAGCGCGACTCGATCGGGATATCGCGAGTATTGTCCCAGCGATTTCCACAACCCAGCGACGGTCGAAGTAAAGTCGAAGAGATTCGCGGGAGCAGGGTAGAGTAAGCCGTAGCCGAGAGGCAGCCAGAACGCAGGAATGCGCGTGCCGTCGATACCCTCCCAGAGAAACTCAGAAGGCGTGTCGTCTCCGCGAACGCCTCGTTGGAACCAATAGGATTTGTAGCCGGCCAACTTGAGGAGTTGCGGCATCTGCGCGTGATGCCCGAAGGTGTCGAGAGCCCAGCCGACGCTGACGTCGACGCCAAGTTCACGCTTGTCGTATCCTTTTCCGTAGAGTGTCTGCCTCACCCACGACTCGCCGCTCGGAATATTGACGTCAAGCATCACGTCGTTCCCGCCCACAATCTGCAGGCGTCCTTCCGATACGTATTTTCGGAACTCGGAAGCCTGCTCCGGATATCGCTCCAGGAACGGCCGGACGTAGGCCACCTGATCGAGAACGAATCTGTAGTCTGGATGATCTCGGAGCAAGTGGAGAAGCGTCAGGATGTGGGGCAGGCCGATCTCCAGATACTCTTCGCGGGTCTTGAAGACTGCGCCTTCCCAGTGTGTATGGGGAATGATCCACAGGGTCGGCCCCGACGAGAGTGTCGGCCCCGACGAAGCCGCAGGTCCGGAGTGTGCTGAGTCATCTGCTGCCGGGCGGACTCCTTCACGCGCTTGAGCCGCCCCGGTCACCGGCAGCGTCAGAATCAGACAGAAGATTGCAAGAGATCGTCGCAAGAATTGCCTCCAGTACCTAACAAAGATACTTGAAACCCGGCGGCTGCCCTATGCGACATCGTACAGCAGATTCGCGATCTTCAGGAACGGGATCGGCGTCAATCGCCGACATTGAGAGCGTAGAGAAAGAAAGCCAGCGGGCGTTCCTGAACTTTCCGGCGGGTGAGGGAGACGGGTGCTCCCCGTCCCAGGTGGACCGGAGCCCGGTCAGATCGGGAAGGCCGACCGCCTGGGGAACTATCGCCCCCGACGATCGAGTGAGGCGGCTTGGTTGGGCTGCGCGGGCTTGCCGGGCCGCGCTCTCGAACGAAAGCTCGATCGCCATCTGGCACGCTCAGCGCCGGCCCAGCTTTTGGTTCTGGTGGCTTTCCGGTGTTGCTTGCCGTTGTGGGACCGCCGGAGGTGAAGGGTGGTCTACCATGATGCTGCGCAGAAAATCAAGCACAACATTAACAAAAGACTTTAGGTTTTGATTCTATGCTGCTGATTACAAGCGCGATGAAATTTGGCGGAGAGGGTGGGATTCGGACTCGCCACCCGTATTGATTCTACAGAAGTTATTGAGAACTCGAGGCTCAGGAAACGCAGCACCCTCAACATCAGCGGTTCGGGCACACACATAGCACACACAGCGTTCGCTCCTCCATGCTCCATTCCTTGTGCCTCGATGAGTGTTTCTCCACGCGCGGCCGACTCGGTAGGGAAGACGCCAACTTCCGAGTGGCCGACGATCCGCCCGGAACGTCCGGACGCCACATCCACGCCTTGGCCGTTTACCGGCAGTGTAAATTGGCCTGTTCGCACATCGTGGCGTGGACCGCCGAATTTGCGGTCCGCGTCTTTTCATTCGCCGCCATGCCTACCGTGTGTAATTTAGCGCCGTGTCAAAGTTGCGGCGAAGGTCGAATACATTCACCTGAATCCGATGGGGGCGGGGATGGTAGTCCACCCTCAGGATTGGCGATGGTCAAGCTTCCTCGAGTATGCGGGCGTCTCACTGACGAACAACGGCAATGATGCGCCTTGATCATCGACCGGGTGAGAATCCCCACTGATCCCCGCACCCGGCTTTGACCGCTACCACGCAGTCCCCCTCACGATAAGAGACGCGGACCGCAAAGGCGGCGGTCCGCGCTACTTGCCTCCGTGTGGCCGACAACCGACCGGAACCCGCAAATCCCACGTTCAGTATCTCGCGCATGACGATCATCAAAACTTCAACTTCTTATTTCGCCTGCGCTAGCCCCGCTACAACTGCGGCAAACTTATCGAGTATCTGGTTCCAGCCCTCCATTTGACCGCTGTTCTTCGCGCTCTCCATGGGTTCATTTCCAATGAAGGTGAGTTTCGTCTGGCCGTTGCCGAGATCCTCAAAGATGGTCACGTCGTACGCACCGTCTATAGCCTCATGTTCTATTCCTAATTGCGCAGGCTCAACCTTGTTTCCCTTCGAGTCAGAAAAGTACATGGAGGATACGATCTTCTCGTGCGGAACAATCTCGTGGTATTCACCCGCATTCCAGAACTCCTGCCCATCCGGCGTCCTCATGCAGCAGAGAAATTTTCCTCCCACGCGAAAATCCATCTTGCAAACCGGCGAAGTAAAACCCTTCGGTCCCCACCACTGCATCACGTACTTCGGGTCTGTCCACGCCTTCCACACCAACTCGCGTGGGGCGTCAAAAATTCTTGTAACGACCATCCGCTCAATTTCGCTAACCGTGTTTTCTGTCATCTCTGACCTCCTCTTTCTTCATTTGATTTACAACTACATCCAGTTTGTCGAAGCTCTCTTCCCAGAATCGCCGATAGCTAAACGCCCAGTCGCCGACTGTTTTAATCGCCTCTGGCCTCAGCGTGCACACACTCTCTCGTCCACGCTTCGTCTTGATCACAATCCGCGCCCGCACCAGGTAGGCGATATGTTTTGAAATCATCTGCTGCGAGAGTGCAAACGGTTCCGTCAATCCATGCACAGAGGCAGGACCATGTGAGAGTCGTTCGATCATCCCCCGCCGGGTTGGATCAGACAAAGCAGCAAATGTTGTACCCAATTTATCCACAACCATACGGTAGTGGATTGTCCGATCAATGTCAAGTGTGAATTTTGCGTTCCTGATTTCTGTTCCCTGATGTTGGAACCCTGACGCCTGCGCTAATTTATACTTCCCCATGAGCGGTGCCATCGCAGCTGGGTGCATGGTTTAGGAAATAGGCTTCCTCGTGCAATAACTCATTAACCCGACGATTAAAGTGCACACCGCAACCTGCGCAAGGAGCGCGAGCCGGCAGGGTTGAGGCGCTGGCGTCAGGGGCCGGGGGAATGCAGATTGACCCTGGAACGTGTTTTGGATGTATCACGAGCCACTCGGAAGTTGTCCCGCGCTCCCTACCTGGACCATGCGCGTGATCAGAACAACGAGACCCAGTTCAGTCACGCGCACAACCGGGACACAGGCCTATTCGGTTCTAGCGGCTAAGTATAATATCATGAATGACATACACGGAACTGGCGGAGAGGGTGGGATTCGAACCATGTACGTCCACTGATGCCAGACAACTTACTGATTCCACAAAACAGCAGAAACGGCAGAAACGCCCAAAAGGCCGAATTGAGGTACACGGCGGGTACACGGGGTGCTCACTTCACCGGCCCTGTCACCCATCGGAAGCCGTGTCGTGGAGTGATCGTCGCTGAATGGACGTGCCCACCAATCGCGGCGCACTCGGGGTCAATCTGAGCGGCCAGCGGTTCGGAGCAGGCCCGAATGTAGTTCTCCGCCACGATGATTGCTTCCTGAAGTGTGAGGTCTTCCGCACGATCCGGTTTGGGTCTAATGTATTGAGCAAAGCGTCGATCCTTGTGCTCGTATAGCAAGTCGCTCATCGGATGCGACCCCATTAATTCGATCCGGCCGGGGCGAGCAAGAGGGGAATCGAGCTGGACCGAGGTCGATTTTCCCTCAAGCTGAACGAGCCTCAGGTGCGCCCACGAAGGGACACCGAAGTAGTAGCCGACAAAGTAAGCGTTGAGAACTGTACCGTCCCCTCGATTGGAAACCAGGGGCCAGCGAGAGCCTCCCCTTGCATTCATGTCACGAAGAGCGCCATTTAGCAATCGACCGAATCGCTCAACGTAAGATTTGAATTCCGCAGGTTCGATGTTCCTGAGCCGTTCGACGGCGCTTTGCGCCTCCGTAGCGAAATCGAGCTCCACTTTTCCGTTTTCATCGGGCACTGACACGGACCCCGCCAATCCGTACGCAAGGCATCGACCTGAGCCTTGGAGGTCAAATATCTTCTGCACCGAATCACTGATCGTCTCAAACGTCTTCCAGTCCTCCGTTCGTCTTCGTCGGCCGTCAGCAGCGATGACGAAGCCCTGCCTAGTACAAACCCTCACGATTGCGGTCATTGGCCCCCCCGCGCCGACAAAGTCTTACCTCACTGGGCGTGAGAGATCAGGCTACCACGTACGAGAGGACAGTTTCGCCTGTTACTTCCTTGCGGACAGAAGAGGCTGCGCCCTCTTGCGGAAGGCCCCCCGGAAAACCGCTGCCGGATTGCGCTGGCGAGATCGCGGCGTCGCGAGGCCCTGGGCAGGGCCAAGAAATGATACGAATCGGGCCGCCGGCCCAAAATCTTAGGTTTGAACAAAGGTGTGGAACAAGGGTTGTAACAAGTATCTGCAAAGGCCTAACAAATGCCGTACAATAGGTTAAGCAACACCTTGTACAACGGTTTAACAAGGGACCGCAGTTGGTTCTTCGGGAGCGGATTTGAACCCAGCGAACAGCTCAAACGGCGCGGTCGCGGCGGGCCGGGCTCCGGCGAAAAGACGTTCGGGATCAGCGCGCGCAAGCGCGAAGGACCTTCGCGAGCTACGGACATTCATGGCGGGGCTCGTTCGACAAAGATATGCCTCAGACGACTATTACGACAAGCTGCTGGTCATTTACGAAAGAGTCGAAACGGACCTACGGAATCGTGACGATTACCAGCGTCTCGCCCGCTCCAAGAGATATCAACGTGACCCGGAGGCCTTCTGCCGCTTGCTCTGGGGCATCGCGCCAAAAGACTGGCAGCGTCGATTCGTCGATTCGCCATCCTCCGTGCTGACCGTCAAAAAGGTCCAGACCCTACGTGTCATGCTCGCCCGCGATCCGGAGGCACTCACGCACCCCGAGATGTTCCAACGGTATGACGCGAGCTCGTTGGACAAAGAGACCACGACTGTCCTCCGTCTATTTCAATCGCTCGCTGCACGGCCGGCTGGCAGGAAGCGGACGAAGGCTGACCTTTATGCACGGGGCCTAGAGCTGCAGCGCGCCGGCGGCCGACACCGCCCGACCATTCATCAAATTGTCATGAAGCTAAACCCGGACTACGCGAAGATGTCAGCAGTCGAACGCCGAGCGGAGCGCGATCGATGGCAAGCGGGAATAGCGCGCGCTCGACAGAGAGAAATAGCAGAAGGCCGCCGAGGGTCAACTAAATCCCCGGTCTAATTTTGTTGGTAGATTAAACACCGCCGCAATTTAGTCCACCCCTGCACTGCAAGAACATACTCCATACTGGTTCACGGCAGCGGACTGAAAGTTTGTCCGCACCTCACAAGCGGAAACTGAAAAACGATGACCGCTTGTTTAGGAACAACTGAAGAGAGGAGCGTAACAAATGCCAACGAACCGATCAGCACTTCAAGGTCAAATCGACGACTTGGAGGAAACCGTTCAGCAGGTCTCCGACCTTGCGGAGGAGGGCCTCGACCCGGAACTCTCTCGCGAGGAGGTCATCGCGAAACTCAAGGAAATCCGGGACGCTGTCTCCGACGAGAGCGGGGAGGACCAAACCGAGGGGGAAGAGTAGAGGCGCCACCGGCTTGTGGTGAGCGCTGGCGGAAGCCCGCGAACTCCGTTTCGGATCGCGGTTTACGTTACCGGTCCACGGCGCGCGGATGCCGCCCGCCAGGACCACAAATCTGTGGCATGTGCGGTGCGACCGAGCACATCGAGGTGCACCACATTGACGGCATGGAAGAACACTCCGGAACTGCCAATTTGTTGTGGGCGTGCCGCAGTTGCAATGTCCGGGTCGGAATCGTGATGGCGCGAACGGGACTCGGTCGCAAAACGGTGCAATTCAATCCGGCGGGCCAGGGTGCCAAGTCTCTGCAGCAATGGCTGACCGCCGTTCGGTCCATGAAGGGCGAGATCACCGACATGGACGCGGCCGCAGCGGTGGAGATGATCCACGCCACACCGCCCGACCGCCGTTCCGAATTTGCTCAGGAGATTTGGCGGATTCGCCGGCGGCACGGGACCGACAGGCGGCACGAGTAAGGAAATCTGGTCGGGACTCTCCGGGAGTGAAAGAGGGTGCCCTATTGAAAAGCAAAACGGCGTCCCCGTGGTAGGAGGACGCCGCCTTTGCAGGAAATGACGCCAGCTAAGCTGACCGTTCCTGTCACAAGAGTCTCAGCTTACCTGAGCCAACGGTAGTTATCAACCTTTGTGGGTGTGGCCCGCCCTGGGGCACCGAATCTGCTGGCTCTGTCGGAATCGCAAACCAGACATCCAGCGGGCGACGCGAGCATCAGGCGAAGGCCACGCCCTCCCATTCGTGTGCAGGTGCCCTTGATGCTTGCAGAGCCGACAAAAGAGTTTGCGCGGGGGGTTTGGGGGGCAGAGCCCCCCAACCGACTCCGCGCTGCGGCTGACTCCGAAACGTCATCGTCGGCCGAGACCAAACCAGGCGCCAAACGTCGGGAGTTTTCGCCGTCGAAGGTTCGCACGCGAGCGCGGACCATCCGTCGTAACAACCGCTGGAAGAAACTCGCGACTCTGCAGGACGCGTTGGTTTCCTCTCTTCAAAAGATCGGCCGGGGCAAAATCGCCTATGACGTTGACCAATGCCACCGTACGTTCAGGGGGTGGAGGTGTGAGGCGTGCAGCAGTGCCTGCTGGGCAATAGCAGCTTTCTCCTGCGGAGTGAGGCTCTGCCCTTGGGAATCGCGAAAGAGAGCGATGCGGGCGGTCCACAGGTTTACGCCGGTCCTGGGCGCGATGCAAGACCCGCGATACATCGTGTTGAGTATGAGGAACTGTGCCCTTAACGAACTGAAGGACGCGATTGATGAGCTGTTTGAGAGTTTCGAGCGGCTCCGTCATCAGGCGTTGTGGCGTGATTTGGTGGACGGGGCCGTGGTCTCTGTCGAGATCACCTTCAACCGCAAAACGCGGACTTGGCATCCTCACTTGAACGTACTGGTTGAGGGCTCCTACATTCCGCAGAATGCGCTTGCAGAGGGATGGCGAAAAGCGGCGCGCGACGAAGGGCTGATCGTGCCGTTCATCAGGCGGGCCGACAAAGGCACCCTCTATGAGCTATTCAAGTATATTACCAAGATAGCTGGTTTCTTCGATATCCCGGAGGCGGTCGGCGCGTTCTTGGACGCCACTCACGGGGCGAGATTCCTGAGAACATACGGCAGCCTGTATCGATTGAAACTGGTGGGCGATGACGAGGGCGACGCTAAGGACCTTCCTTGCTGTCCAGACTGCGGATCGTCGAACGTGGTGATGTTCCGTGGTTGCTGTTCCCGAGAAGATGTGTATTTCGATGAAAAAGGCATCCTGCGCTGCTGTATTGCGCTCAATGAGCAAGAGGTATTCCGCCGAGCACGGGCTGTGCCGGACTCTCCGCTGTGACGGGCAACGCTTGCGTTTTGTGGGCTTCCTATGCGTTTTCAGGACGAATCACGGGCATCGGGCAGCATGGCGGGCCAGGGCGTACAAGCGGGGCCTTTCTGCGAGAGGCACTTTACGGTGCCGGAGATCGCGGTCGCATGGAGCCTCAGCTCGGATTCCGTTCGCAAGCTCTTCCAGCACGAACCCGGCGTGCTGGTGATCGGGGACCAGGGCTCGAGGCGCAAGCGGGGTTATACCACACTACGGATTCCCGAGTCCGTGGTGACGCGCGTTCACCGCCGCCTCTGCAATCCAGACTTGACAGGAGGGCGCACGCGGGGGTAAGGTGCAGGAAGTCGGGACCGCCCACTGTTCGAAGCAGCGAACGGCCCCTGACCATTTCAGCCTGTGAGGCAGGCCGAAGATGGCTAACACCTATTCACGCATCCCCACCCATTTTTGGCAACCCTCGAAACAGGGAATCGAGGCCGTTGTATGCTCACGATCTACCGCAGGCACACGAAAGTGTGTGCCCATCGTTCGCAAGGAAGGAAATACCGCCGCTGTCGCTGCCCGATTTGGGCAGACGGATTCTTAGGCCGTGAAGAAATCCGCAAGAGCCTAGACACCCGCGATTGGGAGAGGGCGCACGGAATCATCCGCGAATGGGAGGCCGAAGGCGAGCAGCCAGCCGAGCCGGCGCCCGTCACGGTGGCCGATGCGTGGCGGCAGTTCCGGGCCGACGCGGAGGCGCGCAACTTGCGCCGCCCCACACTCTACAAGTACAAACTGCTATCGAGCCAAATGGAAACGTTTGCCCAGGCCAACGGCTTACGCTTTCTCCGCGAGTTCGATTTGGCGATGCTGCGGAGGTTTCGGGCGTCCTGGCCCAATCAGAATCTCGGCGCCCTAAAGAAACTCGAATACCTCCGAGCGTTTTTCCGGTTTGCACACGTCTGCAAATGGATTGACGAGAACACGGCGCGCAAGCTGGAAAGCCCCAAGGTGAAGCAGCGGCCCACAATGCCGTTTACGCCGGAGCAGATGGCCGAGATCCTGAGCGCGTGCGAGACGTACGGGAGCAAATGCAGGGGAGGGAAGTACCGAGGCCCGGAGAACGTCCGCCGCATTCGCGCCTTTGTGCTCTTGCTCCGTCACAGCGGCTTACGCATCGGCGACGCGGCGACGCTGGAGCGCAGCCGCATCACAGGTGACAAGCTGTTCCTGTACACGGCAAAGACCGGGACACCCGTTTACGTCCCGCTGCCCGAGTTCGTCACGACCGCACTCGCAGCCGTGCCGAAGGTCAGCGAACAGTATTTCTTTTGGGCCGGGGGTTCGAAGCTGGAGAGCGCCACGGGCGATTGGCAGCGCACTCTCAAAGGTGTGTTCAATCAAGCCGGAATCTCGGACGGTCACGCCCACCGCTTCCGGGACACGTTCGCGGTCGGGTTGCTTCAGGCGAACGTGCCAATGGAGCGCGTGTCGATGTTGCTCGGTCACAGCAGCATCAAGGTGACGGAGCGGTACTACTCGCCCTGGGTGCGGGCGAGGCAGGAGCAGTTGGAAGCTGATGTCCGCCGCAGCTGGGACCGTTTGACAAGCGCAGCGGAGCGATTGCCTTTGAATCGACAATAGGAGCCTGGAACTCACATTGACCTAGGAGTCGCAATTGTGCGATCAGGCTCAGGTGTACGCCCTGACCCTGAGCACACAATCTTGCAATGCTCTCCCGGCGAAGCCCAATTCTTGCGCCAGGCGGCCGTACAGCAAGGCGCGTAGCCTCTGATTCATCTCGTAATACTCGCGTGCAGTCGATGCCACCGGGCCATCCTGAGGAGTCAAGTGCGTTAAGGAATTTCGGGTGTTAGCAACCATGCGGGTAAATCTGACTAGATCGTTCGACTCCCATCGCTTTGCGTGTCTCGTCGTCAAGATCGTGTAGCAGGTGCTTGACAACACTCTTCAGGGAGTAATCGTTCCCGTGCTTCAGGTAACCTCTCAATACGCGATCTCAGGTCCTCGGGCATGTCCGCCGGAAGGGCCTGCACCAATGCTTCCAGGTAGCCTTCGAATCTCTCGGGTTCGACATAAGTCCTCTTGATAACTCGACGGTAAAACACCTCTGCTGCTTGCGCTAAACGTAGGAAGGTTGTGTCCAGCGCAAGTTCGTTCGGCGGAAGAGTCTCCATGAGAAGCCGGTATACAGGACCCAGGTCTTCGGCCAAGGAAAACCAAGTGTCGAAAACGGCCGGCGCCAGATTGTCGACCGCGCCGAGCGGGAGGGGCATTTTGTCATGGTGATCGATCTCACTTACAGTAAAAGTACGGGATTGGTCTACCATCTCCACTTGGTCAGCCGGCGCGTCGCCGTCGCTGTCTGGGACCGCAGAGCAAATCGTACTCGTCCGGTAAACTCGGGAACCGACGAAGAAGGAGAAGAGCGTCACGCAATCGTGGAACAGCTGTTGGTACCAAGCGAGATTCTGCGGTTGTGAGGGCTCGATGTACACGAGAACCCCGTGCTTAAGGGACATCGACTTGTAAACATGCCACGAGGTCTCAAGACCTGAGTAAATCTCGATCCGACAGTCCCGGCAAGGCAACTGGAAATCGAGGAGCTTCTTCCGGCGGTACGGAAGCTCGATTCGAAACGGTGCTCCAAGCTGGTCCTCAGTCTGAAGCGGAATGACACCGGTTGGGCTGTGTTGGCTCCACACTTCCAGGTGAGTGAAATTGAGGTTCGCCGCAGAAAACCGAATTGACTCCTTTGCCCGGAAATGCCTCCCGATCAGCAGGCACGATCCCGTAATCTCATTGCCGAAACCAAGGCTGTAGGCGTTGACCATCGTAATAGCAGTGCCGTTGCGGCCCTCGCCCAGCACGATCGGCACGGGAACGACTTGGAATGAGTAACAGCGAATGCCAGGCTCAGTCTCAACCATATGGTCAACAATTAGCTTGTCGAGCTCCAACTTCACCCGCTGGCCCGCCTTGTATCGGAGCACCCCGGAAACACGTGTTTCCGGCGACTCTGGCACCCACCATTCACCGCGTATCTCGAACTCACCCAGAGGAGGCCACTTTTCAGACACCGAAACCATCTCCCTCGGCCTCTTACCGGCTTCGCTCAGGAAGAGGCTGAAACGCCGAACTGATTATAGCCTTGGCGGTCCGGAAGATGCTGGCTCTCGTATTGAGCGGGGTGTTCGACAAGGGGGACGCCAACGACCGCTGCTCGCGGTGGCCAAACCTCTCACGACTCGAATACGTGACTTGCTGCTGATTCTTTCAGAGTGGCGGTAATCAGTCGAGACGCTTCGGCGAATGCGGCCACGTCGAGCGTGTTGTCGTACTGCCGGAGGGCCTGACTCCAGCGAGCCAGCAGCTTCAAATTCTCGATTTCCTTGGCGATGAAAATCCTGTCTCGTATCGCTACGAAAGATTGGGCCTCCAAATCGGAGAGAGCCTTTTGCTCCTGCGGCCCCAACGCAACCCCAGGAGCGCGAAGCTGGACGATGCCGGTGAAGGCTTTGGTGAGGGCTGTGAGCAGCTCTCTGTACTCTGACTTTCTGTTATCCGCGATCCACTGATCCCTCTGGCTGCGCCGGGCGAGGCGTGCGCCTAGGAGTATGCCGACGAGCGGCCCAATAGCCGCCCACGCATTTCTTACAAACACCCCAACCATACTCCACGTACCGGGCTCAATCATCGACGTGCTGGAAGGCTAGCACACCGGACAGGGCAGGCGCCACTGATCGACTTAAGAACGTTGCTTGCGAACTCTCCGCTGCGCTGGAGCAACGAAGGGTACGCTACAGGGTACGCGAGAAAACGCGGGGCGCCAAGCATAAGGAAACACAGCTAGATAATCTGGCGGAGAAAGGCTGGGATTGAATCTCGGCGGAATCCCTGACGGCCACGCCCACCGCTTTCGGGACACGTTCGCGGTTGAGTTGCTTCAGGCTAACGTGCCAATGGAGCGCCTGTCAGTTTAGCAGCATGAAGGTCACGGAGAAATACTATTCGCCGTGGGTCCGGGCGAGACAGGAACAATTAGAGGCTGATGTTCGCGGCAGTTGGGAACAGTTGCTCCCAGAGCACCTGACAAGGCCAGTCTAACGTGTTGTCGGGTAGGGCGATTGTGCGGTGTATACTTAACCTCTTGGTGAGACAGCCCACAGAGAGAGGTAACGCGATGCCTACTGCGATTGTGGTTCTACTGCTCTTCCTTCTGCCAGCTCCTGCACAGGTGAAAATCGATTCGACGAAGCAGGGTGTCCGGGACATTTTGAAAGATGCTGAGTATGCTCTGAGGCGCTTCCAAGACCTGACAGCACAGGTCGACCTTGATGCTTGGAAGGTACCGGAAAACATTCGAGCGACGGAGCGCGAAACGTTGCGGCTTAATCGGGCACAGGTGGAAGACGCCAAAGGGACGATCTCCCGGATTGAACAGTCCCAAGCAGCTGTATCTAGCATAGACCTTCTGGATATCGACGAAACCCTGGCCACTTCTGCCGGGCTCCTAGATGACCTCGGTTACAACACTTTGAACTTCCAAGATCAAGGTTCCCCGAACGTATCGAAGGCGTCCGAAGCGAATACGCTCAGTATCGAGTTGACTCGAGCGTCTGCGACGACGGATGTGACGCAGGTTAAGCTGTACGCGATTCTCCGGCAACAGATCGCAGCCCAGGAGCATGAACTGGTGAAATGCCGCACCAAGTCGCGCTAAGTTTCTCCCGACCTCCCTCGCCGTCGATCATCAGGCCGTCCACAAGCAAGGAACGCCAATGGATGCAGTATCACAGCAGACTCTCGAGCGCATTTTCTCTGAGTTTGCCCAACTGGGCGAACAACTCGGGCCCCCGGCCCCTCGGCTTTGGGAGGACGCACGTCATTTTTTCTTGAAGAGCCAAGGAAAGAGAGTCAGCGCGGAGAGAAAGGAGCGACTGATAAGAGCCGCCGTAGTTCTTGCAAGCGCCGCCTTCGAAGGGTGGACAAATTTTCTGGCTGGAGAGCTCCTTCAAAACGGACAGCTCTTAGTCGGGCGGAAGCTAACCGACGACGAGGCGGATCGGCTTTTCGAGCGGCGCAAGCGGTATAGCGCGAAGAGCCGTTTCTTGTTGCTTTGCAGGATTTTCAATGGTGGCAGGGAGCCGGGGAGTTCGATCTGCGAGACGCTCAGCTTCAGCTTCGAAACACGGGATGAAATAGTTCATCCGAAGCCCGGTAAGTTCGCGGAGATCCTGCGATCTGGACCTGGGTGGAAGGCGTTTTCTGGCTTTTTGGTAGCGGACATCTTCTTGGCCCGGTTGTGGGCCAAAGCGAATTCGAGCCACCGTCTGGCGACACGAAGGGGACGCTAGGGGTACACGAGAGAATGCGGGCCGCTATGTAGCTGTAAAGAAACGAATTAATCTGGCGGAGAGGGTGGGATTCGAACCCACGTTGCGATTGCTCGCAAACACGCTTTCCAAGCGTGCGCCTTCAGCCACTCGGCCACCTCTCCGGGAAGTGCGCTACGCTCGACGAGCGCAGTGGCAGAGTTTCAGTATAGCAGCGCCAGCGCGATTCCTGAAGGTCCAGGCGCCGGGCGTGCCCGCGTCATTTGCGGGATTTGGGAGCGCAGTCTTCCCGCGAAGGCGGAAATGATGGCGCTTCGCAAGGGATTCGCACGGAAAATGGCAACGGCCACAAGAACGACGGATAGACCTGCCCATCCACTCGAAATCAAGACATTATGCAACCTGGCCTTCCGAGTGGCGTCTGCTTTGTGAGGCGGTATAATACCGGTTGCGTTGATTCTCGCTGGCAAGTTCGGGGGCTGCGGAGCCGATCTCGATGGCCGGAACTCTGCACGATAGAAGAATGCGACCCTCGTCGTCGACCCCTGCATCCCATTTCAGAGGTCGTTTTTCATGCGGGTGAGCGTCCGACTCATCTTATCGTTGATCGCGGGGGTCACGCTGGTGACGTTTCTCTTCGCGCGCAGCGATGTGCAGAACGAAAAGCTCGGCCTGCGTAGCGACCTGGAACGGCGAGCCGAGATCCTGGCGGAGAGCCTGTCGGAGGTCATCGGACCGCTGCAAGCCAATCGCATCCACACCCTACAACAAGAAAGGCGCCTGCGGCAAATCGTCGATCGATTTGGAAATCGGGAGCGCCTGGCGGGAGTGGCTGTCTACGACCCCCAGGGACGACCGTTAGCCGTATCCTCGAAGCTTGCCGAACTGCTGACGGAAAACCCGACTGTGGCGGACCAAATCGCCCGGCAGGACCGCGAAGGCGGAGATTTCCTGCGTGTGGGCTCGACGACGATGAATGTCTTCGTGATGCCGCTCAGCGATGACCAGGGAGCGACGGGTAAGCTGGTCATATTTCACGACGCGAGCTACATCCAGGCTCAAACCGTCGGTATCTGGCGCCACGCCGTCTTGCGCGCGCTGATCCAGGTGCTGCTCATTACCCTCATCACGCTCGTAATCGTGCGCTTGAGCATCCTCGGACCCATCGCGAAGACGGCGCAGTGGATGCGGGAATTGCGAGCCGGAGGCAAATCGGCGCCGCCGGAGGGCAGCGCCGACCTGATGGGGCCGTTATCGCATGAAGTGGTGAACATCGCGCATAGTCTGGTCGTGGCGCGGGCGGCCGCGGAAGAAGAAGCCCGGCTGCGCGAAACGGGCGAATCCATCTGGACAGCAGAGCGGTTGCGCGTCCACGTGCAGAGCAAGCTGGAAAACGGCCGACTGTTTGTTCTGTCGAACCGGGAGCCTTACGAGCACGTGCTCGGAGAAAAGGGCATTGAGGTGGTTGTCCCAGCGAGCGGCCTGGTGACCGCGATTGAGCCAGTGCTGGTTGCCTGCGACGGCACGTGGATCGCCCATGGAGCCGGCGAAGCCGACACCCAGACGGTGGATGAGCACGACCGCCTTCGGGTGCCGCCTGATCATCCTCAGTACACTCTGCGCCGCGTGTGGCTCAGTCACGACGAGGAAGACGGCTATTATTACGGATTCTCCAATGAGGGGCTCTGGCCGCTATGCCATATCGCGCACACCCGGCCCATCTTTCGCAAAGGGGATTGGGGCTGCTATCAATCGGTGAACCGCAAGTTTGCCGACGCCGTGCTCGAGGAAATGGCCGGGACGGAAGAGCCGTTTCTGCTGGTTCAGGACTACCACTTTGCCTTGGTGCCTCGCATGGTCAAACAAGCGCGTCCGGACGCTCGCGTGGGGATATTCTGGCACATCCCGTGGCCGAATCCGCAGGCCTTCGGCATCTGCCCCTGGGAACGGGAGTTGCTCGATGGGCTGCTGGGCGCCGACCTGATCGGATTCCACACCCAGTCGCACTGCAACTACTTCCTTGAGACGATTGATAGCTGCCTTGAATCCCGCATCGACCGGGATCACTTTGCAGTCAATCGCGGGGGGCATCGCACGCTGGTGAAGCCTTTTCCGATCAGCGTGGCGTTTTCCGAAGGGGCGGAGAAGAAGAGCGAGAACGGGCCGCTGTTACCCGACCGGGTGACGCTGTTCCAGCAACTCGGGGTGGAAGCCGCGTTCCTGGGCGTGGGCGTCGACCGCATCGATTACACGAAGGGCATTCTCGAGCGCTTTCGCGGCATCGAGCGTTTCTTTGAGAAGTGCCCGGCTTACCGGGAGAAGTTCACGTTCGTTCAGATCGGAGCGCCCAGCCGGACCCGGATCAAGAGCTATAGCGACCTGATGGCTGAGACCGAAGCCGAAGCCGAGCGCATCAACCAACGTTTTGGGGCCGGCAAATGGAAGCCGATCGTGCTTCTCAATCGCCACCACAGCCACCGGGAAATCGAAGCTTACTATCGGGCCGCACACGTCTGCCTGGTGACTTCCCTGCACGACGGGATGAACCTGGTGGCCAAGGAATTTGTCGCATCGCGCGACGACGAGCAAGGGGCGCTCATCCTGAGCGGCTTTACCGGCGCCAGCCGCGAGCTGCGCGACGCCCTCATCGTGAATCCCTACGACACCGAGGAACTGGCGGATGCCATTCGCACGGCGCTCGATATGGATCCCGCGGAGCGGACCGCCCGTATGCAGCGCATGCGCCGGGTGGTGAAGGAGCACAACATTTATCGCTGGGCGGCGACCCTCATCGCCGAACTGTCCGAGATTCGAATTGAGAAGCTCGAGAAGGTCGCTGCTTCCAGCCAATGAGAGGAGGCGCCAATGAAGTCCCCTCGGACCGTCAGAATCTGTTGGACTGCTGGCCGCAGGTTTCAGGGCGCGTACGCTCCGCGAAGCGCGTGGCCCTTTTCCTGGACTTTGATGGGACGCTGGCGCCGTTCCGCAAGCGGCCCGAGCAGGTCCGGATGAGCGATCGCACACGCCGCGCGCTCCGGCGTCTGGTTCGTGAACCCCGAGTGCGGGTGTTTGTGCTCAGCGGACGCCGGCGCGCCGATGTGAAGGATCGCGTTAGGGTCCGCGGGGTACTCTGTTTCGGGCTGCACGGTTGGGAAGGGCCGGCAACGGCCGTGCCCAAGCGGGCCGGAGGGCTGCTGCGCCGCGCGCGGCACGAGCTTCGAAACAGCGTGAGGGGCCTGCGCGGAGTCTGGATCGAGAAGAAAGGACCGGTTTTTGCCCTGCACGTCCGCGGGGCGGCTCCGGAGGCGGTTCGACGGGCCGGCGCTGCGGTGCGTCGCGTGATGAGCGAGTTCAAGCCGAAACTGCGCGTGCTCCCAGGGAACCACGTCTGGGAGGTCATGCCCCGGGAACTGCAAGGAAAGGGAGCCACGGCGCGTGCGCTGCTTCGCCGGATGCCGGCTGCGACACTGCCCATCTACGCCGGCGACGACACGACGGATGAATCTGCGTTTGCCGCCTTGCGCCGGGGCATCACGATATGCGTCGGGGCGCGCCAGCCGACCAAGGCCAGATTTGACTTGCACGGTCCGCCGGAAGTTTGTCGATTCCTCGAAAAGCTGGCGCGGGAGTTGGGTGCATGATCACCAGAAATGTCGCAGCCGAGCTCTCGGCTACGCGGACGTCCCAGTCTGGAACCGATCCGCTGTGGTACAAAGACGCCGTGATCTACGAACTTCACGTGCGCGCTTTCAACGACAGCAACGCCGACGGAATCGGAGACTTCCCGGGGCTCCTCGAGAAGTTGGATTATGTGCAGGACCTTGGTGTCACGGCGATCTGGCTTCTCCCTTTCTATCCGTCTCCCTTGAAAGACGACGGCTACGACATTGCAGACTATACCGGCGTCAATCCGGCATACGGCACGCTCGACAATTTCAAGCAACTCCTCGAACAGGCGCATCGGCGGAACCTGCGGGTGATCACGGAGCTGGTCATCAACCACACCTCGGATCAGCACCCGTGGTTTCAGGAAGCGCGCATGTCGCGCGACAATCCGCGCCGGGATTGGTATGTCTGGAGCGATAAGGACGACCGCTATCGCGGCGCCCGGATCATTTTCAAGGACACCGAGCTCTCGAATTGGGCCTGGGATCCGATATCGAAATCGTATTACTGGCATCGCTTTTTCAGCCACCAGCCCGACCTCAATTTCGACAATCCCGCCGTCCGCGAGGAGATGTGGAACGTCATGAAGTTCTGGCGCGACATGGGCGTGGATGGCTTCCGGATAGATGCCGTGCCTTACCTGATCGAGCGGGAGGGCACTTCCTGCGAGAACCTGCCGGAAACCCACGACGTGGTGAAATTTCTCCGGCGCCGGCTCGATGAGAACTATGCGGACAATTTTCTGCTGGCCGAAGCGAACCAGTGGCCGGCGGACGTGCGCCCCTATTTCGGCAGCGGGGACGAGTTTCATATGGCATTTCACTTCCCGCTGATGCCGCGCATGTTCATGGCCGTGAAGCTCGAAGACCGCAAACCGATCATGGACATTGTGCAGCGGACCCCGGACATCCCGGAGAGCTGCCAATGGGGAATCTTCCTCCGCAATCACGACGAGTTGACCCTCGAAATGGTCAGCGACGAGGAACGCGATTATATGTACGATTCCTACGCGCTCGACAGCGGCGCGCGCCTCAACCTCGGCATCCGGCGCCGGCTTGCCCCCCTGATGGAGAACGATCGCCGGCGGTTGGAGCTGATGAATGGCATGCTGATGTCTCTACCCGGCAGCCCCATTCTCTACTACGGCGACGAAACCGGCATGGGAGACAACATTTTTCTCGGCGATCGGAACGGCGTCCGCACGCCGATGCAGTGGAGCGGGGGCTGGAATGCGGGATTCTCGACCGCCGATCCGGAACGTCTCTACCTGCCCCTGGTATCTAATCTCGTCTATGGCTATCAGACGGTGAATGTGGAGGCCCAGCGGCGCAGCGAACACTCGTTTCTCTCCTGGATGAAGAGGCTGGTTCGCGTACGCAAATCCAGCCGGGCCTTCAGCCGGGGACGGATCGAATTTCTGCAACCGCGCAACCACAGGGTGTTTGCCTACGTCCGGCAGTTGGACAACGAGCGGGCGCTGGTGGTCAACAACCTTTCGAGGTCAGCACAGGCCGTGGAACTCGACCTGCACGCGTTTGAAGGGTACATCCCCATTGAGATGTTCGGCGGAAATCCCTTCCCGCGAATCGGCCAGCTTCCATACCTGTTGACCCTCGGCCCGTATCAGTTCTACTGGTTTCGACTGCGCCGCCTGTGAGACCGTCCGCCATGTTTGTAGCGGCGACGACCGTGGATCGAACGGAAGGTATCATTGAGCGAAGAGACGCTTCTTTCCGATGAATTCGTACGCCAGCTCACGGCAGTGGGCGAGGTGGATATTCTGGTCGGCGTCCCCACCCTGAACAACCGCGGCACGATCCAGCGCGTGGTCGATGCCATTCTGGTCGGTCTCGTCAAATACTATCCTAGAGAACGCACCGTGCTGATCAACCCCGACGGGGGTTCCAAAGACGGAACCACCGAGGCGGTGCAGGCGGCGTCCATCCCGGACTTTCGCGCGGTTCTGGCCGCGGACCCTCTGCGCACGATGCACGTGGTCAGTACCCGTTATCCCGGAGTTCAGGGTCAAAGTGGAGCGCTGCGGACGATCCTTGCCGCCGCCGATCTCCTCGGTGCCAAGGCCTGCGCTCTGATCTCGCCTGACCTCGAGAGCATGACGCCGGGGTGGATCGATGCCCTGATCCAGCCGGTTCTGAAAGACAACCTTGACTTCGTGTCGCCGGTTTATCAGCGCCGCCGCTTTGACGGACTGCTCGTCAAGAACATGCTGCAACCCCTCGTCCGGGCAGCGTATGGCTGGCGGATCGAGGAGCCGGTGGGAAGGGAACTGGCGTTCTCGGGCCGCCTCGCCGCTCACTTTCTCGGGCAGGATTCGGGACGAGAGGACTTTCCTGGTCTGGGCGCCAATGCCTGGCTCACGACCGTCGCGATGGCCGCGGGGTACCGGGTCAGCCAGTCCTTCCTGGGGCCGCGGGTGGGAGCGTCCAGGCGCTCGGAACTGGACCTCAACACCACCATTCAGGAGGTTGCCGGAGCTGTGTTCCGCTGCATGGAGCTTCATGAGGCGTACTGGACCTCGCGGCAGGAGTCCCAGGACATACCGACGTTTGGCTTCGAGCCCGGGCTTGAGCTCGATCCCGTCCGGATCGACCGGAAGCGCATGCTTCAGATGTTCCGAAGCGGCGTCGATCAACTGAGCTCCGTGCTTGAGAAAATTCTTTCGGCGCCCACGCTCCAAGCCATCCAGGAGGTCTCCGGGCAGGAAGAAAAGCAATTCCACTTCCCTGATGAACTTTGGACGAAAACCGTCTACGAATTCGCGTCTTCCTACCACCGTTCCGTGATCAATCGCGACCATCTCCTGCAGGCTTTGACTCCGCTGTACCGGGGCAGAGTGAGTTCCTTCATTCTTGAGAACGCCCGGGCCGGCACGCAGGAGGTTGAGGGCAAGATGGAGTCGCTCCGGAAGGAGTACGAGCGCCTGAAGCCCTATTTAATCGAAAGCTGGACCGGCAAACGTGAGGTGAGCCATGAAGGAACTGATCATTAGAAACCTTCGCGGAGCGCTCGAAGCCGTCTCCGAAATCACCGCGGAGGTGTTGCCCCGGTTGCTCGCCATGGCCATCATCGTGCTCGCGGGGTGGTTCGTGGCCTGGATGATCGAGGTTATCTTGCGCCGGCTGCTTGTGCTGGCGCGGGTCAACAGACTGTTCGAGAGCCGGGGCGTCACGCGAGCCCTTTCCGGGGCGGCTCTGCCCTCTCCCGCAGACATGATCAGCCGGGTCGTTTTCTGGGCTGTGTGGATGAGTTTCATACTGGTCGGGGTGAATGCGCTCGGCATCGTCGCCCTGCAGCGGGAAGTTTCGGACTTTGTCGCACTGTTGCCGCAGTTCATCGTTGCGTTCCTCATCATCTTCTTTGGGTTCGTGGCCGCCAATTTCTTCTCCCGCGCTGCCTTGCTGGCTGCGGTGAATGCGAACTCGCGGTCCCCACGGCTCTTCAGCAGCTTCGTGCGCTTCCTGATCCTGCTTTTCGCCGTGACCATGGCGCTTGAGCGCATCGGACTCGGCCGCGGCGTGGTCCTGGTCGCCTTCGCGGTCTCGTTCGGGGCCATCATGATGGGACTCGCGATCGCTTTCGGTCTGGGAGGCCGCCATGTGGCGCGGCGAATCCTGGAACGGCGGTTTCCCGCAAGCGGCACGGAGGAAGAAGAGGACAAAGACGAGGAAGGCTCCCACCTGTAGCTCGGTGTTTGGCGCCGTCGCTTTGGATCGTTTAGCCTACATGCCTAGCAATTCGCGGTAGACCGCCGGATCGACGTTGCCGCCGCTGATTACGCAGCAAACCTGGCGGTCGCGGAACCGGTCAGGGTCGGTCAGGAGCGCGCCGACGGATAGCGCGCCGGTGGGTTCGGCCTTCAGGTTGGCGAGCTCGAAGAGCAGCCGTACGGCACGGGCGATGTGCTCCTCGGGCACTTCCACAATGCCGGCTAAGCCGTCTTTGAGGCCACGCCTGAGAATCGCCCAATTGTGGACGCCGACGCTCACGGTTCGCGCCCCGTCGGCCATGGTCTGCGGCTCCGCCTCGTTCGCGACGATGCGGCCTTCGCGCAGGGAGCGCGCGGCGTCATTCGCCGCGAGTGGCTCGGCACCCACGACTTCGAGTGCGCTGCCGGCCCTGCGAAGTCCGGTGATGATCCCGGATGTGAGTCCGCCGCCGCCCACGGGCGCGACCACGCAATCGAGCGGCCGATCGAGGCGCGCCAACTCTTCGCCCAGACTGCTGTGACCCTCGATCACGAGCGGATCGTCATAGGCGCTCGCCACGTAGGCTTCGGGGTGTACGGCCGCAAGCTCCGCCACGCGCGTAGCGCGGCTCTTCACGCGCACGTCCACGAAGTCCACCTCGCCGCCGTACTCGCGCACCGCGTCCACCTTCACGCGGGCGCTGTTTTGCGGCATGACGATGATCGAGCGTTTGCCGACGAGCGAGCAGGCGTAAGCCAGCGCCTGGCCGAAGTTGCCCGACGAGGCCGCAATGATCATCGGATTCGAAACGTGGGATGCCAGATGATAGGCGGCGCGGAATTTGAAGCTGCCGGTGTGCTGAAAGGTCTCCGTGGCGAGGAGGAGACTTACACCAAGTTTCTGCCCGAGACGGGACGCCTCGATCGTAACCGTCGGGCGCGCCCCCTTCGGGGCAGTTGGAGCCGCTGAAGGTTGTCCCATAGAATTCTAATTTAGCAGAAGTGGTCGTCGGCCTTCTGTGCCTCTGTGGTTAAGCCTTCACACAGAGATCACGGAAACCGCGAAGAGACGTGGAGAAAAGCTACTGCCCCGTCGGCTTGTTCACCGGCACATCGCCGGGGGCACCATCGTTCTGCCCAATGGTCATCGTCTCCCCATTGCTGCTCTGCAGAATGTAGAAGGTCAGATTTGACGCCCGATAAACGGCAACGTCCGTCTTGCCGTCGCCGTCGTAATCCTTGGCCACCGGAATATCCGTGCTCACTCCGAAGACCGTGGTCACCGTCTTTCTGTTGCTCGATTGCAGCGTGTACCACGTCCCTGTCGACGGCCGGAAGATTGTGAAGTCCGCCTTGCTGTCGCCGTCGTAGTCGCCCGGTACCGGCAAGTCTCCGCTCTTGCCCCACTGCTGGTTGACGGTCTTGCCTGTGCTGCTGAGGATCACGTAGAAGGTACCGTTCGACGGCCGCCACACCGCGTAATCAGTCTTACCGTCGCCGTCGTAGTCGGCGGGAACAGGGATATCACCGCTCTCGCCCCACTGCTGACTCACGCTCTTCCCGGTACTGCTCAGCAGCACGTACCAGGTGCCATTTGACGGCCGCCAGACCGCGTAGTCCGTCTTGCCGTCGCCGTCATAGTCGCCGGGTACCGGAATGTCACCGATCAAGCCCCACTGCTGGCTGACGGCCCTTTTCGTGCTGCTGTAGATTACGTACCACGTCTGGTTTGAAGCACGCCAGACCGCGTAGTCGGTGATGCCGTCGCCGTCATAGTCGCCGGGAGCGATGAGATCGCCGTTTTCACCCCACTGCTGCCAGGTCCTCTCTTCATCGCCGCTCAAAATTATGTACCACGTTCCGTTCGAGGGGTCCCATACACCGTTATCCGTCTTCCGGTCGCCATCGATGTTGGTAACGTGCTTGTCCCTCCAGGTTGACGGCAGGTGAGCGGCCGGAGTGTCCGCCGCTTCGCCCCAGACCGGGTACGGGGAGTTGCTCAGTCCGGTCGAGGAATAAACAATGGGCCACTGGCCAGTGCCGGACACAAAGAATGCGTAATCATTCTTGTGGTCGCCGTCGTAATCGCCGACGGCCGGCAGATATCCCTCGTTGCCAAAGCCGTAGCTAAAGGGCGCGTTGGGATTACTGCTCGGAATCACGTTCCAAAACGCATTCGAGAACACTGAAGCCGGCTGAAGGAAGGCCAAATCCGTCTTACCGTCGCCGTCGTAGTCCCCTTCCACCGGAATGTCACCTGCCTGCCCCCATACGGTGATGATCGGCGTGCTGGGGTTGCTGGAGGGGATGATGTACCACGTGCCGTTCGAGGGACGCCACACGGCGAAATCGTACTTCCCGTCGCCGTCGTAATCGCCGATCACGGGCAGGTCTCCACTCTCGCCCCATTGCTGGGTGACAGGTTTGCCAGGATCGCTGCTCGGAATGATGTACCAGGTGCCGTTCGAGGGACGCCACACAGCCACGTCCGCGATTCCGTCGCCATCATAATCGCCTGGAACCGGCACGTCGCCGCTCGTTCCCCACGGAGTTGTGATCGGCGAGTTGGAGTCGCTCGACGGAATGATGTACCAGGTGCCGTTCGAAGGCCGAAAGACGGCGAAATCGCTCTTGCCGTCGCCGTCGTAGTCAGCGGCCACCGGAATGTCACCCGTTTGGCCCTGCGACTGGGTGATGTTTGGGCCGCCGCCGCTTGGGATCACGTACCAGGTTGCGTTCGAGGGGCGCCACACCGCCAGGTCCGCCTTGCCGTCACCGTCAAAGTCAACCGTCAGCGTCGGGCTTGCCGCCAAGGAAGCACCTACCCCTTGCAGTGCAACCGTCTGAGGACTGCCGGGTGCGTTGTCCGTGATCGCCAGGCTGCCGGTCAACACGCCTTTCTGCTGCGGCGCAAACACGACCGTGACCACGCAGTTCGCCCCTGAAGCGAGCCCGGATCCGCAGGTGTTGGTCTGGCTGAAGCCCGTCCCGCTGGTGGTGATGCTGGTGAACGTGACTGCCGCCGACCCGGTGTCGGTGAGGGTCACCGTCGCCTCCGTAGTGGAACCAACCGGCTGGCTTTTGAAAATCAGGCTGGTTGCCGAGAGGCCCAGCGCAGGCCCGGACGCCATTCCGGTGCCGCTCAACATGATGGTCTGCGGGCTGGCGGGATCGGTGTCGCTGATCAAAACTGAAGCGCTCAGCGGGCCCAGTACTGCCGGTGTGAAAGTCACGGTGATCGTGCAACTTTGGCCGGCGCCTACGCTCGAGCCACAGGTGTTCGATTCACCGAAATCACCCGGGTCTGCGCCGCCCAGGGTGATGCTGTTGATGGTCAGTGCGTTGGTACCCTTGTTCGTCAGCGTTACGGTCACCGGCGGGCTGGCCGAGCCGACTGCTTGATTTCCGAAATTCACGCCGACGGCTGAGAGTTCGACAGCGGTACCCGTTCCCGAGAGCAGGATGGACTGCGGGCTGGTAGCGGTGTTATCCGTGATTAAGACGGAACCGCTCTGTACTCCGCCTTGCAGCGGCTCGAATTGGACCGCGATGACACACGAGGTCCCCGGATAGACGCTCGTGCCGCAAGTGTTCTGCTGAACGAACCCGGCGCTCGCCGTGATGCTCGAAATAGTCAGTGTTCCGGAGCCGCTGTTCGTGAGGGTGACGTCCATTGGAAGGCTGAGTGTGCCAATCAACTGCACAGGGAAAATGAGGCTGCTGGGAGACAGCACCACCACGGGATTGATAGCCGTGCCAACCAAGCTGGCGAGTTGGCCGCCCGAAGGCCCGTCGCTAACGCTCAGCGTCGCGGTCAGGCTGCCCGTTGCCGTGGGCGTGAAGGTTACATTAATCGTACAGCTCACACCCTCGGGCAAGCTCGTTCCGCAATTGTTCGTCTGACCGAAATCTTCGGGGTCCTCGCCGGTAAACGTGATGCTGCCGATACTTAAGATGCTGCTGCCGAAATTGGTCAGCGTCACAGGCTGAGGAGGGCTGGTTGTGTTGAGCGACTGGTCTCCGAACGTCAGTCCGGCGGGTTGCAGCGAAGCAAACGACTGGATCAATACTGATACCGTATTGCTGCCGTTGTTTGCGACCGCCAAGTCCAGCCGCCCGTCACTGTTGAAATCGCCCGTGCTGAACGCCGTCGGGCTGTAGTCCACGGCAAAGTCGGTGTGAGCTTGGAATGTTCCGTCGCCGTTGCCCAGCAGGACGGACACGAACCCCGGGGTGGACCCGTAATAACTGCTGGCATCATCGATGGTCGCAAGGTCGAGTTTTCCGTCGTTATTGAGATCGGCCACGATCACGTCTAAAGGATCTGTGTTGGTGGCATAGCTTACAGGCGTTTGAAAAGTGCCGTCCCCATTGCCGAGGAGAATGTCAACACTGTTCGCGGTGGTGCTTACCACCACGTCGAGCTTGCCGTCGCCGTTGAAGTCCGCGGTCACCGCCGATTGCGGAAGGCCGTCCACCGGGTACCCAACCTGCGGCTGGAAGGTCCCGTCACCGTTGCCGAGCAGAACGTCCACCTCATTCAGACCATCAGAGGTGTTCAAGGGAATAGCCAAGTCAAGTTTGCCGTCCCCGTTGAAGTCAGCGGCCGTCACCACTCCCGCCGTATCCCCGTCCAATGGTATTACGGGCGCGCTACCAAAGGTTCCGTTGCCATTGCCAAGGTACAGCATGAGGTCGCAGCCGTAATTGCAGTTGGTGACTCCGAAATCGAGCTTACCGTCGCCGTTGAAATCTCCGGTGAATGCGGAGCTACCACCACCATAGCTGGCTCCAGGCGTGAACGTGCCGTCGCCGTTGCCGAGGAACACTTGGGCGGTGTTGTAGTTGGACAGGATCACATCCAGCTTGCCGTCTCCGTTGAAGTCTCCCACCGCCAACGACCCGCTCGACGAGGTGGTTGTGAAGATGGGTGTGCGGAACGTTCCGTCGCCGTTGCCGAGCAGGATGTCGATGCCGGAGTTCGCGGCGACAGCCAGGTCCGGAATGCCGTCACCGTTGAAATCTCCGGTCTGAACAGAAGTCGGCGCCTCATAGCCGGTGAGGTCTGTGAGATTGAATCCCACTTGGGTCTGGGCGCTTGAAATCGGGAATGCCACGGGGTTAGAGCTCGGAGCGCCGGCGTTGACCACGGTCACGACCGCCGTACCCGCCGTGGCAATATCGGAAGCCGGAACGGAAGCCGTCAACTGCGCGCTTGAAACGTCAAGGGTCAGTAGCGGAACACCGTTCCACTCCACCACTGACTGCGGCGTGAAGCCGGTTCCGTTCACGGTGAGCGTGAACCCCGCTCCTCCGGGCGCGGCGCTCGCCGGCACCAGTGGCTGATTGATCAGCGGTACCTGTCCCCAAGCCGCCGTTGCCAGGACCGTCAGCGAAAAAAGCGTGAGTCCGACGAGGAAGCCGAAGCGAGAACGCAAGGTATCCATCTGCCCTCCAAGGCCGCAAGAAGAAGGTCAATCCAAGTCTGAGGGTGTGGATCCAGAACCCCCCGGGGTGTGCCGCGCCTGAACACTTCGACGGCGAGTTGCAGCTTAGACGACTCATTGTGGTAGAAACGCCGCACCCGTTATAGGACGCGTTTGTGGATTGTCAGTCCCGGTCGATACGATGTCAAGTAACGACCCGTGGATTACAACCGTATAGTATGCGGGCCACTGACGCCAGGAGGGGAGCTAGTTACGTCAGCCGCCGCTCACACCTGGACGCTCACTGTGGTTTCGGTGCGGATGACCGGACGGTAGAGGGTGTCGCGTTCGATGGGCTCGCGGCCTGCGTCGCGGATAAGGCGCACGATGTCGCGCCGGGTCAGGGACTGGGGCGTGGAAGCGCCGGCGTCGTGATAGATCTTTTCTTCGACCACGGTGCCGTCGAGGTCGTCGGCGCCGAAGCGCAGGGCTACCTGGGCGACGCGCGGGGTCAGCATAATCCAGTAGGCTTTGACGTGCGGGAAATTGTCGAGCAGCAAGCGCGACACCGCCACATTCTTCAGGTCCATGAAGCCTGTCGTTTCGTCGTGCGGCACGAGCTTGCCGAGTTCGGTGTTGGCCGGATGAAATGCCAGCGGAATGAAGGTCTGGAATCCGTGGGTCTGATCCTGGAGCCCGCGTAATTGCAGCAAATGGTCGACGCGGTCTTCGGCGGACTCGATGTGTCCATAAAGCATGGTGGCGTTCGAGTGCAGACCAAGCTCGTGCGCCATGCGATGAATCTTCAGCCAGGTGTACGCGCCGATCTTGTGATCGCAGATTACGCGGCGCACGGCCGGCGCGAAAATCTCTGCGCCACCGCCGGGCAGCGATCCCAAGCCTGCCCCTTTCAACTTCTCAAGCACCTCCCGGAGAGAAAGCTTGGTGATGTGCGCATAGTATCCGATTTCGACGGCGGTGAAAGCCTTCAAGTGGACGCTCGGGAAGCGTTCCCTCAAGCCGCGCAGCAGGTCGAGATAGTAGGTGAACGGCAGATCGGGGTGCAGCCCGCCCACGATGTGAAACTCGGTAACCGCTTCCGTCCAGCCCTCGCCGGCCCGGCGGAAGGCCTCCTCCAGCGCCATAGTGTAAGCGCCGTCCGCGTCCGGCTTGCGCCCGAAGGCGCAAAGCTTGCAACTCGCCACGCACACGTTGGTGGGATTGATGTGGCGATTGACGTTGAAATAAGTGGCATCACCGTGCAGCTTCTCGCGAACGTGATTCGCAAGATACCCGACCGCCAGCAGGTCATGCGACTTGTACAGCGCGACGCCGTCCGCGAAGCTCAGACGCTCGCCGTCCAGCACTTTGGCCGCGATTGGCTCAAGAATAGGATCACTAAGACGTAAGTTTGAGGGCACCATAACCAAGTACATTCTAATCCGCTCCGTGCCAGGCTGGCAAACGGCTCGAAGTCACGAGCGCCGATTGGCACCTGACGGCATCTAACCTCGTACGGCGTTGGCGGCGAGCGGACCTTAGGCACAAAGGATGTAGGCCCCGGGGCCACCCTTTGTAAACTAAGTATCGACGTCGTTTATACTAAGTTACATAGTGGAGAAAATTTGCGGATTCGTGGCTGTTTGGCACTATTGTTGCTCAGAATCGAATGCTCTCGCACCCGCATCAATATGGGATTAGGGGGCTTGACAAGGGGTTTAGGATAGGTCTTTATGAGCTTGACACCTACCACGGGGCTTGAGGCGGTGGCCGCTAGGATTGCCGCGGGCGAGCCTCAATTGAACGAACCTCGCTACGAGGCGGCGTTCTTTTATGCTCTCTTCCTGCGCGGCTATCCGCTCGAGAGGCTGCGAGAAGATATCGACGTTTCGCCCAAAGTGCTCGAGCGCTGGCGGCGCCTGGCCGCCGGCGATCCCTGGTACAGGGAGACAGTGGAGCGAATGTTGAATTACAGGAAAGAAGTACTGGCGATCTTCGATTCGCTGGTCCTCAGAGAACTGCCCACCTCTGCATCCACGCACTGAAAAATCGAAAAGCTAAAGCGAAGATCGAAACTCGAAATTGGAAACTCGCACTGCTTCGTTCCCAGGGACGCGGCTCGTAGCGAATTTCGGTTTTCGAGTTTCGGCGTTTCCAATCCAAGCGCCCCATCAATGCATCAGCACATCTCCAGCCCAGGTGACAAAGAAAAGCACGCTGACGAATCCGTTGATATTGAAGAAAGCGGCGTTCACCCGGGAAAGGTCTGAAGGGCGGACGAGCCCGTGCTCGTAGGCGAGCAGCAAGGCCACCAGGGCGAGTCCGGCGAAGGCCAGCCAGCCGAGGCTTTCGATGCGGGCAACCGTGACGAGCAATGCCATCATCGCAATGTGCAGCATGGCCGAGAGCCATAGCGCGACGCGGATGCTGAAGCGGGCCGGCACAGAAAACAGTCCTTTCTGACGGTCGAATTCCACGTCCTGGCAGGCATAAATCAGGTCGAACCCTGCCACCCAGAGCATCACAGCCGCTCCCAGGAGCAGGATTCCGCGATCCACGTCGCCACGCAGCGCAATCGAAGCGGCGACCGGTGACAGTCCAAGGCACAATCCGAGAACCAGATGCGAGAGGAAAGTGAAGCGCTTGGTGTAGGAGTAGCCGAGCAGCAGCGCGATGACAACGGGCGCGAGCTTGAACGCGAGCGGATTCAACTCGTACGCGGCCAGCATCACCAAAGCGCACGAGACCACTGTGAATCCGGCCGCGAAGCCCATGGTCAAATGGCCGGCAGGCAGGGCGCGCATGCGCGTGCGGGGATTGGCGGCGTCAATCCGAAGATCGGCGATGCGGTTGAAGGTCATGGCGGCGCTGCGCGCCCCGACCATGGCCACGATGATCCACAACACCTGGCGCCACGTGGGCCAGCCGTGCACCGCCAGCACCGCGCCGGTGAGCGCGAAAGGCAGCGCGAACACCGAGTGCTCGAACTTGATCATCTCAAGCGTCGTCCGGATGCGCCCAAGCACGCTGCTGTTCATGGGAACAATGTTGCGAGACGGCAGCCGGGGAAGTCAATCGGGCTGGCGTGTTGACGCGGGCGACTTCCAGTCCTTGGCGATGGCCGCACAGGCGTCGGTTACCGATTTCCCCAGGGTGAACGACTCTCCCGACGCGACCACGCTACCATCCTCGTTCGACAAGGCCCAGCGATTGCCGCCATCCGCCACGTGCTGCAGCAGCAGGCAATAGTCCGCGTTGTCCTTGATCATATTCTCGGAGAAATCCTGGCAGTTCTTGTTGTGCTGCCATCACCTGAGAGCTCCCAAGGCGCTCGGGCGTTGCCCACGCTCAGCGTTCTCCTTCTCCCTGCCACCGGAACTGCTCCGCCTGCGCGAGACCGAAATGCACCAGAACGCGGCAGCAGAACTGCGTCACCAGATCCTCGATCGTCTGCGCGCCGTAGTAGAACGCGGGAATAATGGGGAAAATATCGGCGCCCGCCTGCTGCGCCTTGAGCATATTCTCGAGGTGGACGCGGCTGAAGGGCGTGTCGCGGATGGCCAGGATCAGCTTGCGGCCCTCTTTGAGGCAGACGTCGGCGGCGCGCTCGATCAGCGTGCTGGAGATGCCGCCGGACACCTGGGCGAGACACCCGGTGGTGCAGGGAATTACCAGCATTCCATCGACCGGGTAAGAGCCGCTGGCAATCGAGGCGCCCGTGTTCGAGTCGAGCAGGTAGATCGTCTTGCGGGTGGGACCGCCGGCAAGTTGCGAGGGAATGGCGGCCGACTTTGCCACGTTCATGCCGAGTTCCTCCCGCAGCACCCTGAGCCCGCTCCCTGAAATCACGAGATGGATCTTTCCCACGCGGTCGTCGGCTTCCAGCAACTGTAACGCGCGTCGCGCGAAGATCGCGCCGCTTGCGCCCGTGACGCCGAGCACAATGCTTTTGCCGGTGCTCATCGTGCCTCTGCCGGTGGCTTCAGTCTTTACGCGAGCCATGGCGCCGATGTTAGGCGGCAGCCCACGCCAAGTCAAGACAACCCCCACGACGACGCGAAGCGGTTACGAAGGCATTATTGTGGACGCAAGTAGAACGCGGTTACGAAAAGTGACGGTGTAGGCTACATTAAAAGGTTAACATCAGGGGTCGTGGCCTCGTAAATAGGGCTCGCGGACCCTATTGACAAGACGGATAACATGTGCTAGAGTTTCTTGTCCCGCTCAGGTGACTTGGAATCACGGGCCGCGGCCTCCCGGGGCGGAGCGAAGGCGCACGTTGCCTGAGATTCTCATCGCCGGGCTGCCATCGACGCTGGCCTCCCGCGTGGCCGAGAGGCTGCCGAAGGCGGAGGTTCGTCTCCTCGCCCCGGGCTCGCCGCCCGGCGATCTGGTGGTCTCCGCCGAGAATCTCGTCATTCTGGACCAGCGCTTTGCCTCCTCCGAGACCCCGGCCCTGCTTGCGCAATTGCGCCTCAATTCCCCCCGGCTGCCGGTGATTTACTGCCTGGACTCGAAGGCCGACCCCCGGCTCGTACGCCGTCTGATCATCGAGCTGTGCGTCAGCGAGTTGTTCTTCTATCCGCTCGAGCCGGACGCTGTGGCCCGGCGTGCCGCGGAGTTGTTGGGGATACCCTGGGAGCCAAATCCCGGCGCCTGGGGAGGCCGTCGAACAGCACCGGACGATCCGTTCGATGATGCTTTGACCAGCGCCTGGCATTCGGAGCGATCGGCGATGTTGGAAAGCCTGGACGCACTTGACGAGGCGGGCGCGTCGGCGCAACTGGCGCTTCTCGATCCTGAACGGCGCCAGCAGGCCGCCCGCGGCGCGCATCAGCTTGCCGTCTCTCTTGAAACTCTCGGTGCGGCGGAGGCGTCCGGCCTTGCGTCGAAAATCGAGCAGCTTCTGCGCACCGACAGCCTTACCGGGGAGCCGAGCCACCGGCGTTTCCGCGACCTGGTGGTGGCGCTACGGTTCGAGATCGCAAAAAGGTCCGGCCCTCCGGCCATGCCTGCCGCCTGCCGCCTGCTGACCGCATTGATCGTCGGAGCCGACGTGGAGCTGGCAAAGCGTCTGGCTGAAGAAGCCCTGGCCCGAGGCTGCGTCTGGGAGCAGGCATCCGACTTGACCGCCGCTCGCGCCGCCCTGCGCTCTCGCGAGCCTGCCGCGGTACTGATCGATTCAGGCGCCTTGCCGGGCGCTGACCTTCTTGAGCTTCTGGGCGAGGTGGCGGCGCGCAACCCTCCCGTGCCGGCCATGATTTTGACGGCGGGCGGAAGTGTGGCGGATCGTGTGGAGATGCTCGAGCGCGGCTCCCGAGGTTTTATCGCCAGGGCCGCGCCGCCGGACGAGATCATCGACGCTGCAGCCATGCTGGCGGGCGGTGTCGCGTCGCCGCCCCCGACCGTGCTCGCCGTGGACGACGATCCTGCCGTGCTCGAAGCGCTTCGGGCGCTTATCACCGCGGCGGGGACGCGGTTCCTCGGCCTCAGCGATCCTTTGCGTCTGTGGGATGCGCTCCGCGGTGTCCGGCCCGATCTACTGCTGCTCGACATCGAGATGCCAGGGGTCAGTGGCATCGAACTTTGCCGGGTGGTACGGAATGACGCCCAGTGGGCCGGGGTTCCGGTTTTGTTCCTGACCTCTCACGCCGATGCTGCCACCCTGGCGCGCGCCTTCGCCGCCGGCGCTGACGATTTCGTGTCCAAGGCCTCCGTGGGCCTGGAGCTCATGGCCCGCATCAACAATCGGCTTGAGCGCACCCGCCTGGCCCGCGGGCCCTCGGAGACTGATCCGTTGACCGGGCTTGCCAACGGGCTTAAGTCGCGGCGCGTGCTCCAGGATTTTCTGAGGCTCGCGGACAGCCGGGGCCAATCCCTGGGCCTTGCCGTACTCGGCATCGACCGGCTGGCGGAGATCAACCGGGACCATGGAACTGCGGCCGGAGATGACGTGCTGCGCTTCCTCGGCAGGCTTCTGCGCCACGAATTTCACGGGGCGGAGGTAGCCGCCCGGTGGGGAGGCAACCAGTTCGTGGTCGGGGCGTACGGACTGGACCGGCGGGCCACGAGCCACAGGCTCAAGGCGATCGCCGAAGGTGTGACGGCGCAAACCTTCGTGGGGGGGATTCAGGCGGATGCTGCGGCCCAGGACTTTCGGGTCAGTTTGAGCGCCGGGGTGGCCGCCTATCCGGACGACGCCGGCGATCTCAACGACCTTTACCGGCACGCGGGCGAGGCCCTGCGGCGCGCCTGGAAGACCGGGGGCCATCGCATTTGCCTGGCCATGACCCGCCGCCGGGGTGCAGGGCCGGTGCTTGTAGACGTAGCCGTGATCACCCGCGACGAGGCGCTTTGCACCCTGCTGCTCCACACTCTGGAGGAGCAGGGGTACGGCGTTCGCATCCTGCGCAGCGCCGAAATCGCCTCGCGAATGCTCTCTGGCCGTGACCGCGTGTTGCAGGCGCGAGCGGTGGTGCTTGATGCCGGCCCACCCGAAAGCGACTCCCTAGGCCTGCTGCAACGGCTCGCAGCGGATGGCGTCTTGAACCTCACCCGAGTCATCATGCTGACCTCCCCTTCGGTTGACTTGGGTCCCGCGAAGGCGCTTGCGGCCGGCGCTGCCGATTTGGTTGCCCGGCCCTTTGACTTGCCGGTTCTGGTGGATCGCGTGCGCGAGGCGCTTGAGTCCAGCCGGAGATGAGATCGTGACCGGGCGTCGACATCCATCATTTGATAGCAGACGAATTGTCGATTCCGCACCAGTGACACACTGAAGGCGATCGATGCGACAGCGCGCTGAAAAAAGGCGGATCGGCGCTGCAGCGCAAAGCGAGGTGCTATTTGCGAAAAGGTTGGATGACGTCGATATTACTTGTTGCCGGGGCGCTCTCGTTGCCTGCGGGCCTGCGAGCGCAGTGGAGGACGGCGTGGAGTTATGAAGGGGCGGCCGGACCTGAGCATTGGGGCGACTTGGATCCGGATTATGCCGCCTGCAAGGCCGGCAGGGAACAGTCTCCGATCGGGATTCGAAATGCCGAGAAAGCTGAACTTCCCCCCTTACGGTTCGAATACCAAAGGGGCCCACTCAAATATTTGATTAACAACGGCTACACGATTCGAGTGAATTACCACGACGCCCCGGGAGCCGGAAATTTTCTGATCGTGGGAGACAAACGCTACCACTTGACGCAATTCCACTTTCACCGTCCGGCCGAAGAGTACATTCACGGCAAGTCATTCGACATGGTGGCCCACTTCGTCCACGAAGCGGGCGATGGGAGTGCTGCGGCGGTCGCAGTTCTTTTGAAGGTGGGCAACGCGAACGCCACCATCCAGCAACTCTGGGAACACATGCCGGAGACCAAGGGCAAGGAGGAGGAGATTCCCGGGGTCGAGATTAATCCGGCCGGCTTGTTGCCGCACGACACAGGCTATTACACGTACATGGGGTCGTTGACGGCCCCGCCCTGCACGGAGGGCGTCACTTGGTTTGTGCTGAAGACTCCGGTGGAGATCTCGGCAGACGAGGTCCGCGCGTTCGCCAGCCTTTATCCGCATGACGTCCGGCCTCTTCAGCCGCTCAACGGACGGGTGGTGAAGGAGAGTCAGTGACGCCGGAGATTTGAGTAGTCACGAGCCCGCGCGGACCAAGCCGCCCCCAGTTCAAGACCGCCAACCAGTGAGCCCGTAAGCCCGTGAGGCAAGTCGCCGGTGGGCTTCTCACTTCCCGGGAGTTTGCTCATGCGTCGGTACATCTTTGTAATCCTCGTCGTTCTTTCCGCCGCCACGTGCCTCGCCCAATCCGTTCCTCCCGCCATCTTTGCCGACCCGACCGCCGACAGAGCGCATCCGGCTGGAATGACCGCCCTTCACATTCCGACTCATGGTGTGCGAATCAATGGAATCGTCTACCAGCCTTCGGGGGCGGGGCCGCATCCGACGCTCATCATCTGCCACGGCTTGCCCGGAAACGAAAAAAATCTCGATCTCGCGCAGGCCGTCCGGCGCGCAGGCTGGAACGCTGTCACCTTCAACTATCGCGGTTCGTGGGGCAGTCCCGGGGCCTTCCGCTTTTCCCAGACTCTTGAGGACGCCGACGCCGTTCTGGCCTATCTCCGCGATCCGGCGAACGTCACGCGGCTCGGCATTGACACGCATCGTATCGCGATGGCCGGTCACAGCATGGGCGGCTGGGTGGTCGTGCACACGGCTTCGCACGACCACGGGCTGATCGGCGTGATCATTATTTCCGCGGCCGACATGGGCAAAATCGGGGCTGCCCCACGCGATCGCCTGGTTGCCGGGATGGCGCACAACATGGACTCGCTGGCCGGCGTGACCCCTGAGAGCATGACCGACGATTTGCGAGCTCTCAGCCCGAGGGTCCGATTTCAAAGCGAGGCGGCTGGTCTCACGCAAACTCCGCTGCTCGCGCTTACTGCCGACGATGGTCTGGCGCCCGACACTGATGCGCTCGTCCGCGCCATCCAGGCGCAGGGCGGCCGTGAAGTCACCTCGATGCACGTCGCGACCGATCATGGCTGGTCAGACCACCGGATCGCTCTCGAGAGCGCTGTCCTTAACTGGCTTGCTGGATTGCACTAACGGGGTAAGCTCGCAAACTTGAATTGCCTTGGGTTGAGCCTGGTGCTAAGCATCAGGAAGGATCCGCCCTACTTCCCCATCCGCCGCAGTTCGGCCTGGGCGCCTGTGGATTCGACGAAACCGAGCGGGCAGGTATCGCGAGCCTGGCGCAACAGGCGCTCCGCCTCCTCGGCATTGCGCTGGAATAGCGCTTCTTCGCCGGTATAGAAGGCAGCCTCGCAGCGTTGCCCGACCTGGGTCTCGGCGTCGTTGCTGGAGGCGGCAGTCATCACTTGCCCGGCGTTCATTTGCCCTAAATAGAAGGCTACGACCGGGCCAGGCCAGCTCTTCAGATCCAGCCCGCCTGCGTTGCGCTGAAATTCCTGAACGTCGCTCTGGCCGGCACGAACCCGCGCCAGATGGAGCCACAGGACGCAATAGGGGGATGCAAGCTTCAGCGCCACGCTCTTTTCGAAATCAGAAGCCGCGGCTGAAAACTGTCCGGCGTCGAAGTTGCTGTAGCCGCGATTGCAGAACGTTTCGGCATCATCCGGGTTGAGCCGAATGACGGTGGAGTAATCGGCGATGGCTTTGTCGTGCTCGCCCTTGGCGTCGTAAGCTGCGCCGCGGTCGTTGAACGCCCTTGCATTATCGGGCGCCAGGCGGATGGCTGCATCATAATCGGCAATGGCCTTGTCGTACTGGCCCTTGTCGCTGTAAGCCTCGCCGCGGCCTGTCAAGGCAGAGGTATCATCAGGATTGAGGCGCAGGCCGGCGTTGTAATCGGCAATGGCTTCGTCGTACTTCCCCGTGTTGAGATAAGCAGCGCCGCGGTTCAACAAGGCCAGGGGAAAATCGGGCTTGAGCCGGAGCGCCTTATCGAGATCGCCGAGCGCCTCAGCGTATTTGCCCTGAAAAACGTGTACGCCGGCGCGGTAGGTCAAAGCGGCGGCATTATCGGGATCAATGCGGATGGCAGCCTCGAAATCGGCGAGGGCTTTCTCGTACTTGCCCTTGTAGGCATACGTGCTGCCGCGGTTGGTGAATGAATACGCATCGCCAGGAACCAGCCGGATGGCGGCGTCGTAATCGGCAATGGCTTTGTCGTATTCGCCTTTGGCGCTGTATGCGTCGGCGCGGCCGTCGAGCGCATAAGCATCGTTGGGATTGAGGCGGATCACGCCGTCGAAATCGGCGATGGCTTTGTCGAATTCGCCTTTGTCCCCGTAAGCGTTGGCGCGGCCGGTGAGCGCAAAAGTATCGGTGGGATTGAGCCGGATGGCGGCGTCGTAATCGGCGAGAGCCTTGTCGTACTCGCCCTTACTGCTATAAGCGTCGGCACGGTTGCTGAACGCATTAGCATCGCTGGGATTGAGGCGGATCGCCGCGTCGTAATCCGCGATGGCTTTGTCATACTGCCGGCTCTCGAAATAGGCAGCCCCGCGGTCAACAAAGGCAAATTCGTCATCCGGCTTCAGGCGGATTGCGACCGTGAAATCCGCAACAGCCCTTTCGAGATCGCCTCTTTGCTGGTAAGCAATGCCGCGGTAGGCGAAGGCAAAGGCATCGTTGGGATTGAGCCGGATGCCGGCCTCATAATCAGCAATGGCTTGGTCGTATTCACCCTTCCCGGCATGGGCGAGTCCGCGGGAAACGAAGGCGTCGGCGTTATTGGGCTGCAGGCGTATGGCGGTGTCGAAGTCTGCAATCGCTTTGTCGTGTTCCCCCTGGCTGTTGAAAGTGATGCCGCGATCGACGTAGGCATAGGCGTAATCGGGCGCGGCTTGGATGGCGGCATTGAAATCGGCGATGGCTTCGTCGTACTTGCCCTGCTGGCCGGCAGCCATGCCGCGGTCCATGTAGACGCCGGCGGCATTAAGCCCGGGGGGGCTGGCGGGATTGTCGGAGTTCGCTGGCGTCGAAGCCATGTTCGACGGAGGCGCTTCGGATGAGGCGCGCGCCCAGGGTTGACTTGGGTCCGCAGCACGCCGGACACCTGTGACCGGGGCCGACGGAGACCTTGCCAGTCCCGCCTCTTGTGTTGTGCTCCCTGCCCCCGCCCCGCCCGCAGCGGGGATGCGGCTGAAAACGAAGTCGCCATCCTCGTGCCCGGAATTGCGGATCAGGCTGTATTGCGGCACCTGTTGGGAACGTCCTGCGACCAGTGGCTGAACGAATTCCTGAAAGAGGTCGGCCGCTGTGAAGGCATCCGCATCCATCTGGTTCAGCCCTGTCAGGAGAGCCCCTGCGAAGACGGAGTGCCCCGGAGCGCCGCCGTCGGCCACAGGCTCATTGCCGCCGCTCGACATCAGATTACGGGACTTGGCCCCCAGCATCCGTTCAAGATATTGGGTGCGCTCCTTTGGTGTGATGTCCGCAGCGACGTCGCGCGTGAGTCCTCCCGAGTAACAACTGTCGGAGATCACGAGTACGTGCAGCGCGGGAACAGCACGCGCATCGCTGGTGATGTCGTCGGCGATGATCCAGTCGGCGTTGTTGTCAGCCTGGGCCTCGACCGGAAGCCAGTAGGCCTTATCCGTGTCTTTGTCGTAAACTCCATGGCCGGCGTAATAGATCAGCAAGTTGGCTTGGACGGGAAGCGTCCGGCGGTAATCGTTGAACGCGCTTAGGATCTGCTCGCGGTTCGGGTTGTGCAGAACCTGGGTGGTGAAACCGTATCGGTCGTGGAGCAGCGCGGCTACGGCATCGGCGTCATTCACCGCCATCTTGAGGTGAGGCAGGTAACGGTAGTCGTCAATTCCGATCACCAGAGCGTAATAGGGACCGTACCCGGCCGTCGCGGGCCGGGCGACAGCCTGCATTCCACGCGTGGAGCCGTTGTCTTGAGCGAGTATCGAAGCAGCAGCCGCCAAGCTTGCCGCCACGAGAAGGGTCGCTGCGAAGTTGTTTCCTTTGTTCCGTCTTGCCATCCTGGTACCGTCCGGACGTTAATTCGCGCCGATGTTCCCGCTCCGGCGCTCCGTCAAGATCGTGTCGCGCCAGACGCCCTCGAGCTTCGCGATGCGCTCGCGCCGCCCGATGACCCGAAACCCGCACCGTTTCTGAAGCGCGAGGCTCGAAACATTCTCCGCAATCGTGGCGCCCTGCAGCGTCCAGATGCCGTGCTGCTCGGACGAGAGAATGACCGCCTCCAGCAGGACCCGGCCTATGCCGCGCCGGCGGGCCGAGGCGGCGACGTAAATCGTAACCTCGGCTACTCCGGCATAGCAGGGCCGCCGCGATGCGGGACTGAGCGCAGCCCAGCCAAGCGCGCCGCCCTCGCGCGCCACGAATCGCGAGTGCGCCAAACGTGTCGAGTCGAACTGGTCCCAGGAAGGTGCCGCCGTCTCGAAGGTCGCAAGGCCCGTGGAGATGCCTTCCTCGTAGATTGCTCGAACGTCCGGCCAGTCATCAACGGTCATGGGCTCGATGCGAAGCCTCATGCGCTTTTCCATCGCTGCAAAACCGGAAGGCAGCCCGCCAAAACCGCCTACGTCACGATGTCTTCGCCGCCGTCCACCCGGATCACGTTGCCCGTCATCCACTCGGTGCGATCGTCCATCAAGGCCGCGATGGCGCGTGCCACGTCTTCGGGAGTGGTCAGCCGGCCGCCGGGGTTGCGCATCCTGGCGAACTCCGCCAGCTTCTCGATGCCGGGAATCTTGCTCGATCCCGGCGTAATCGTGACACCGGCCTGGATGGCGTTGGCGGTGATGCCTTGCGGCATGAGCTCGAACGCAAGCTGACGAATGTGCGATTCGAGCACGGCCTTGGCTGCTGAAACCGCCCCGTACGTGGGGATGACGCTGTGACCACCCGCGCTCGTGAGCGCGTAGATCCGGCTGCCCCGTCTCAGCATGTTGCGTCGCGCCATCTCCTGCACCCAGTAAACAAGGTTGCTGCCCATCACGTCGATGGTCATCTCCATCTGCGCCTTGGTCACTTCCTGCGCATGATCTTCGGAAAGGTACGGCTGCAGGGAGCCGAAAGCGATGGAGTGCAGAAACACCTTGATGAAGTGCTCTTCGGCGGATTGCTTCCAGCGCTCCTCCATTTGCTCGAACACGCGGGCGCGCTTGTCGGGGTCGGCGGCGTTCGTGTTGAAGAAGAGCACGTCGCGGCCGAGGGCGCGAATCTTCTCCTGAATCTCATTCACATGCGGCATGGACGTGCGGCGGTCGAAATGCACGCCGAAGATGTTTAATCCGGCGCGGGCCAACTCCAGGCTGGTCGCCTCGCCAAAGCCGCTTGACGATCCTACGACCAGGGCCCAGGGGGTTGCTGACATCTCTCCTCCTATGATGACTCATTAAATCATCGGCTCATTGATTCATTGAACGATTCACCGATGTTCACCCTGTTCCGGGGCTATTGCTTGTCCGTCGTCGCTCTTGGAGTGCTCGATCTCTTCCACTCTGATACTCCGGTCGTGGTGTCCATGATGTTCGAGTCGAATCTCGAACCGCGGAACCGGCGCTGTGGCGCGCGGCAGCTTCTCTCCCCACTCCACGATGACGGTCGAGTTCCCGCCGATCAATTCCTCGAGCCCGAGCGAGGCAAGCTCGCGCGCGCTTTCCACCCGGTAGAGGTCGAGGTGATAAACCTTGCGCCGGCCCGCGTACTCGTGCACCAACGCGAAGGTGGGGCTGTTGACATCGCTCTCCGCTGCAGCGCCGAGGCCGGCCACGATGCCCTTGGTCAGGACGGTCTTGCCGCTGCCGAGCTCGCCTTGCATCAGCACCAGGCAGGGTGGCAGCATCAGCCCGGCAAGTTTGCGCCCGAAGGCCAGCGTCTCTTCCGGAGAGTGAGTGACAACGTCATACAGCCGGCGCCGCGAAACCAACTGGAACCCGCCCACGCTGCCCGTCCTTGCCGCGTCTCCGCTCAAAACACTTCCTCGCCCGGCGCTGACTCCGCGGTACGGGGCGTCTCCGGCGGAGCCAGACTCCTGATGGCGGCAGGGATCTTCACGAGCAGATCTCCCGCCAGCATGGAGATCTCGCCGATTTCTTCCGCGGCCAGATCGCCAGCGAGTCCATGAACGTAAACGGCTGCAGCCACCACCTCGGTTACAGGCCGGTCATGGAACTCCGCCAGGAACCCGGCAACAAGGCCTGTGAGAACGTCACCCGTGCCCCCTTTTGCCATGCCCGGATTGCCGGTCGGATTGACCCAGACGGCGCCGCCAGGGTCGGCCACCAGAGTGCGAAAGCCCTTCAGCACCAGGTGGACATGATGCTCGGCCGCGAAGGCCTGGGCCACCTCCAGACGGCCGGACTGGATCTCGGCTGTGCTGCGACCGGCGAGCCGCGCCATCTCGCCGGGATGCGGCGTCAGGACGCGCACGCGGGTCCTGCCAGCGAGACAACGGAGCGATCCCGCAAGGGCGTTGAGCCCGTCGGCGTCGATTACCATGGGAAGATCGGTATCCCGGACCAATTCACGCACGAATTCGACTGTCTCGGGCGCGCCGCTGATCCCGGGCCCCAAGGCAATCAGCGACTTCCCTTCCACTAGTTGTTCCATCAGTTTCTCATCGACCGCCTGCAGGGCAATGGTGCCGGCCGCAGTTTCGGGGAGCGGCGCCGTCATGAATTCGAGTCCCAATCCGGCCACCACGGGCAGCGCGCTCCGCGGCGTCGCCACCGTCACCAGACCTGCGCCGGCGCGCAGCGCGGCCAGCGCCGACATCGCCGCCGCGCCCGTCTTGCCGACCGAACCCGCGATCACCAGCACGTGGCCGAAGCTGCCTTTATGCGCGTCAGGCCGTCGCGGCTTCGAGAGCCATTCCAGGTCGCTCTCTTGCGTCAGGTTGAGGGTCAGCGACGCGTCCGATTCCAGCGCTTCGAGCGGCGTGCCGATATCCACCACCTCCCATTCGCCCACGCGCTCACACGCAGGAGGCAGGACGTGAGCAAGTTTGGGTGCTGTGAAGGTCACGGAGGCGTTCGCTCGTATACACTCGCCGATCACGCTGCCGGTGTCGGCCGAGAGTCCGGACGGCAGATCGACGGCCACCACGGTTGGAGCCGGCCGCAGACGATTGAGGTCGCCCACGACTTCGAGTAGGAAGCCTTCGAGCGGCCGGGTGAGGCCGGTGCCGAGCAGCGCGTCGACCAGCAGCGTGGCGCCTTCGAGCGTGGGATAGATTTCGCGCCAGGCTTCGGGCGACCCCACAACCTCTGGCGGGCCCGAAGGCTGCAGTCGCTGCAGGTTAGTAGCGGCGTCGCCGCGCATCTCAGAGGGATCGGCCACCAGCAGAACTCGCGGCTTCAGCAGGCGCTGCCGCAGCAACCGGGCGACCACCAGGCCGTCGCCGCCGTTGTTGCCACGGCCGCAGACGATGGCGATGCGATGATTCTCGAGCGGTGCGTAACGCCGCGCCAGAAAATCCGCCACCCCCTGACCCGCGTTCTCCATCAGCGTCAGGGTGGGCACGCCGTAGCGCTCGGTCGTGAGGCGATCGATGCGCTGCATTTGGGATGCATTCAGAATCTTCACTAGAATGTCCTTTGCCCCTGGTCCCTTATCAGTCGCCAGTTGTTTTCTGGATCGTTTGTGGGTTGCAGCCCCGCAGTTCGTAGTCTGCAGTACTTCATCATGACCGGTTGCTTCGGGATCCACAGGCCCCGGCCACGAACACGATTAACCGGACAACGGGCAACTGATGACGGACACCGACAAGCTTACAGCATCCAGCCGCCCGCCACGTTGAGCACCTGGCCGGTGATGAATGACGCCTCCTCGGAAGCAAAGAAGCGGACGGCGGCGGAGATGTCATCGGTCGAGGGCGGCCGGCCGGCGGGAAAACGCGCGTCGCGCAGGCGCGAGGCTTCTTCGCGCGAGAGGGCCTCTTCGCTCATGATGGGCGGATTGACCACGTTTACGGTGACGCCGTAGCGCGCCTCTTCCAGCGCGAGCGACCGGCTGAACGCGACCATGGCGGACTTGGCGGCGGCGTATGCCGAGATCCTGGCCTGTCCGAAGGCACGTTCGGCGCCCACGGCCCCCAGATTGATCACGCGGCCCCAACGCGCGGAACGCATCACCGGCAAGGCGTATTTCGAGGTGTAAAACACGCTGAAGAGATTCGAAGCCACGACGGCATGCCACTCATCCAGGGGTGAGTCCACGACCTCGTTCCACTGGAAGTCCCCGACGTTGTTCACCAGGATGTCGAGACGGCCAAAGTGATTCACCACAGCCTGCATCAACTCCTGCACCCGCCCCGGATCGGTGACGTCGGTCTGGCAGGCCAGGGCGTTGGTTCCCAGGGCGCGCAGACTGCCTTCCACGCGTTGGGCAGCGATCCTGTTCGTGCGATACGCGATGGCGACAGAGGCTCCAGCTCGTCCCAGGCTCAAGGCGATCTCGGCTCCGATGCCCCGCGAACCGCCCGTAACCAATGCCACCCGCCTCTGAGCAGCCACCGCTCACGCTCCTGTGCCGATCGAGGTCAGATTTTGCGCCTGAGCCACCACCAGCGTCATGTCGTCCTGCAGTTCGGGGCTCCCCGTCCAGTCGCTCACCGCCCGATAGATCTCGTCCATCATCACCTCGGGCGGCGAACTGCGCGCGCGCCGCGCCACATCGAGCAGCCGTTCTTCGCCGAACTCCTGACCGTAATTGTTCTCGGGCTCAGTCATGCCGTCGGTGAAGGCGAGCAGCAGGTCGCCGGGCTCGATCTGGACCTCCACCTGCTCATAGCGGGCCGACGGAAACAGACCCACCACGGTGCCGCCTCCTTCCAGCCTCTGGATGCGGTCCCGGCGGAACAATACCGGCGGCAAGTGTCCGGCGTTGGTGTAAGCGAATTTTCGGGTGCCGCTGTCATAGACACCGTAGAAGAGCGTAACGTACTTCTCGCGGGGCGTGCTGGCGTAAAGCTGGCGATTCAAACGGCTGACCACCTCGGCGGTCTGCGGCGGCCAGACCGCCGGCGACACGCCGTGGCCGTCATAAAACTGGGCGTGCAGAGCGGACTGCAACGTCGCCATCAGCAGTGCCGCCGAGATCCCCTTGCCGCTGATGTCGCCTACAACGACGGCTACGCGGCCTTCGCCCAAAAGGAGAAAATCGTAATAGTCGCCGCTGACGGTGCGCGCCGGCTTGCACAAACCGTACAGATTCAGGCCGGCCACATCGGGAGCGGATTCCGGAAACAGCCGGTTCTGGACCTCGCGCGCGATCTCTAACTCGCCCTCCAGCCGGGTCTTCTCGAGAGACTCCCTCAGCAGGCGCTCGACCGAAGCCGTCATGCCGTCAAAGGCCTCGCCGAGCGCGGTCAACTGATCATGCGCCGGCAGGTTGATGCGGTGCGAGAAGTCGCCGGCCTTCACACGCTCCGTAGCCTCGTTGAGCTTGTCGACGGTGGTGGTGATGGAGCGCGTGAGCCGCCAACTGATGATCAGGGCTACCAGCTCGATCACGAGGAAGATTACGCCCACCACCGCGAAAACCGTCCAATAGAGGGAGGAGTACTTGCCCAGGCTGGAAAGCACCTGGCGGTTGAGAGCGAAGATTCGCGAACTCACATAAAAAAGCGCCAAGTCCGGCTCTTTCCGCTTGCTCGCGCCCTCCCAAACGGTGGGTTGCAGGGAGTCACCGTTGTATACCGGCAGGTCGAAGAGGCTGGCCCTCGGAGGCACAACCAGCGACTTGGAACTGATGGTCTGCATGTCGATGTTGGAGTTTGTGTTCGAATTGAATGTGACTGTTACGTTTCCGTTCTCGTGCTTCGCGCTCGAGGACGGCGTGTGCGCTGGCTGATTGTCTTTGGGGGACAGCGCCGCCACCGGGCCAATGCCCTGGCCGACCTGGTCCAGGAGTTCGGACGTAAAGGGCTCGGAGAGCATGACCACTGCCGGGCCCAGAGAGGTCGAGGCACGATTCACAGCCCGCAAGGCAAGACGGTTGTCGTCGAGCACGATTCCGCCGAAGTCATCGCCCTCGAGCCATGCGGGCGTCGAAACCGGCGTGGCCGGCGATCGGTCTTTCAGGTGAAAAGCCCGGGCGGCGCGCCCGATGCGCAGCGTGATCTCCAGCGCTGGATAGTCGGCGGATCGCGACCCTACTTCGCTCAACACAAACTCTTCGAGATCGTCGAAAGCGGCATCCGGCGAACGCCGGGCGGAGTCTTCGCCGTGATGGCTGATCACCAGGCCCAGCTGTTGAAGCTCATTCACCCGGTTCTGCAATCTCGACACCACCAGGAACGAGGCGAGTTGGCCGTTCAGAAAGAAGGCGGCGATGCCCGCCAGGAGCAGGAGCAGGCCGATGGGCACGACGGCCACAAAGAAGTAGGTTAGGATCAACCGGCGGCGCAGATGCCAGAGGAGGTAACGCCGCAGCAGGCGGAACAGCCGTACAAAGTAATAGAACCCAGCCGGAATGGCCGCCAGCCAGAATAGAACCTCGAGCGACCCGGGAGCGCCGCCCCTCGAAAAGCGGTCCACCAGCCACAGCGCCGCGCCATACGTCAGGACCCAGACGGTGAACCGGGCCATGCGGTGCCGCCGATATTCACTTAGAAGAGAATCGAGCACGCGCCATTGCTCCCAAGCCTCGGTCCGCGCGAGCACACCACCGGGGGTGATTGTGCGTGTAGCCGACGGAATCGCGTGGCAACCAGGCGGGGCGATCTCGCCTTGCCCCATCCCATTGTGTCACGATTTGCGTTGCACCCGCGAGCCGGTCTGATTCGGGCGCGTTTTGCGTGAACCGCAAATCCCACTTCGACGAACAGAGGCGGGGCCATGCCGCTCCGACTCGTGCAAAAAATGTGTCGCGTTCCACGCACACAAGTAATACGCTTGTGAAGCGCGAAGGGTAAGCGGCGGCGCGAGATCAGATTCTGTTGCAACTCCCGCGATTAGGCTGCAAAATGCCTGACTGTGCGCGCCGCACTTCAGGACGCTCTTGAACCAAGCCCGCGCGGTGCGGGCCGCGACGGGGTGGGCAGTGGTTTCTGCCCGCGCAGCATCTGACGGGGGATGAATCTGTTATGAGCCTGAACCTTCTGGCCAAAAAAGACCTGAACTCGCTGCTTCGCGAGACCGAGGGCGAGACGGGTGGTCTTAAGCGCGCCCTCGGAGCGTTCAACCTGATCACGCTCGGCATTGGCGCGATTATCGGTACCGGCATCTTTGTTCTCACCGGGCCGGTCGCGGCCACCACGGCGGGCCCCGCGATCGTGCTCTCGTTCATCATTGCCGGATTCGCCTGCGCCTTCGCCGGACTCTGCTACGCAGAGTTCGCCGCGCTCATTCCGATTGCCGGCAGCTCTTACAGCTATGGCTACACGACGCTCGGCGAGATTGTCGCCTGGGTGATCGGGTGGGCGCTGGTGCTTGAGTACGCCTTCGGCGCCGCCACCGTGGCCGTCGGCTGGAGCGGATATATCGGCAGTCTCCTGCAGGATCTCGGATTGCCCATTCCGGCGGCGGTCGCCTCCGCGCCCGGCACTGAGCTCGTGAAGTACATGGGCCATTGGGTGCCGATCAGTACGCTCGTCCCCATGAACGCGAATGAACCGCGCTTGGTCAGCGACAGCGTGCTCGCGACGCTGCCGCACGCCGTTTCGAGTTTCGACCTGATGGCGCTGCTCGGCATCCTGCTGGTCACCGTCGTGCTGGTCAAGGGGATCAAGGAGTCGGCGAACCTGAACACGGCCATCGTGGTGGTCAAGGTTGCCGTGCTGCTGGTTTTCCTGGGCCTGGGGATTCAGTTTCTCGCCGGCCACATGTCCCTGAGCACGCTCAATTGGCACCCGTTCATCCCGCCGAACAGCGGAGCCTTTGGCGAGTTCGGATGGAGCGGCATTCTGCGCGGCGCCGGCATCATCTTCTTCGCCTACATCGGATTTGACGCGGTCTCGACCGCGGCGCAGGAGGCCAAGAACCCCGCGCGCGACATGCCCATCGGCATCCTCGGTTCCCTAGTCATCTGCACGATTCTCTACATCCTCGTCGCCATCGTGCTCACGGGCCTGGTGCCGTATGGCCGGCTGAACGTGGCCGATCCCATCGCCCTGGGCGTTGACGTCACGGGCGTCCGCTGGGGCAGCATGCTGGTGAAGATCGGCGCCATCGGCGGGCTCACGTCCACCATGCTGGTGATGCTTCTCGGCCAGAGCCGCATCTTCTTCACCATGGCGCAGGACGGCCTGCTCTGGCAGTGGGCTGGCAAGGTGCATCCGAGGCTGCGCACCCCCTGGATCTCCACCATCGTCATCGGCTCGTGCGTGGCTCTGCTGGCCGCTTCGCTGCCCATCGCGACCCTCGGCGAGCTGACCAGCATCGGGACGCTGTTTGCCTTCACCATCGTCTGCGCCGGAGTCTGGATCCTGCGCCGGCGCCAGCCCGACCTGCCGCGTCCGTTCAAGACACCCTGGGTTCCTTTCGTCCCCATCATGGGCATGGTGATTTCCCTCATCATGATGTTCTCGCTGCACTCCCTGACCTGGAAAGTCTTTCTAACGTGGCTGTGCGTGGGGCTGGTGGTGTACTCACTCTACGGCCGCCGGCACAGCAAAGTGCAGCAAGCAGCCCGACGAGGCGGCGTGGACGTCGCCACTGTCGGCAAGTAGCCGAGATGGTCGTAAGGGCGGTTACGCGTCTGCTGACGTCGGATTCGACAGTGTCCCGAGTCTGCGATACAATGTATCTCAGTGAGGTCGATTAAGATGGCAACGACGATGGTCCACATTCGCGTGGACGAGAAGGTGAAAGAGAGGGCTGCGAAAACGCTGGCCGCGATGGGCCTGTCGGTTTCTGATGCGGTGCGGGTATTGCTGGTCCGCGTGGCTGCCGAAAACGCCCTGCCCTTCGAGGTCAAGGTCCCTAATCCGACGACCGTGAGGGCAATGAGATCGGCGGATCGGGGCCGCGGAAAGCGGCTCAAATCCGCCACCGCCCTCTTCAAGGATTTGGGAATCTGATCACGCGAAATCTGATCAGCGGCGCGCAATTCCGGCGTGACGTCAAGCGGGCGGAGCGGCGAGGCAAGAATATGTCGAAGCTGCGCGAAGCCGTATCGCTGCTGGCCGAGGGCAGCCCGCTTCCACCCCGCTATAGGGACCATTCTCTCGCGGGAGAACGGCAACATCACCGCGACTGCCACCTGGAACCCGATTGGCTGTTGATCTACAAGATTGACGGCGAAGACGTCTATCTGGTCCGTACTGGCACCCACTCAGATTTGTTCTAGACGTCCAAGCCCTCGCCAAGGACTGGGTCCCACCGCTGCAAGGGCCTCCGCGCTCGATTCCAGACGTGCAGCAACTCCAGACGCTAATCGAAAATCCCCAGACGGGCGCCCGGTCGCCCAAATAAAGGACTGAGGCGTTGAGCTCAAGTGGCTAGAATTTGCCTAACGCAGCTGTAACAGCATCAGCGTTGTTGGGTAAGAGGGTGGCTAGTTCCCGGTGCGGCTCCGCCGGCGCCAGAGGTAAAACACTGGAATCCCCACCGCAACGATGCACAGGCCCGCGATGCTCTGCGTGGTCTTGTGCGTGAGCAGCGCCCACTCCACGAAAATCGCGAACAGAACATACATCGCCGGCACTACCGGATAACCGAAGGCGCGGTAGGGCCGAGGCGCGTCCGGACGCGTACGGCGCAGCCAGAACAAGCCGGCAATGGTTAGGATGTAGAACAGCATCACCGCGAAGATCACGTAATTCAGCAGGTCATTGTATGTTCCTGTCAGCGTCAGCAGCGCCGCCCAGACTCCCTGAAACAGCAGCGAGACGGCCGGGCTGTGATACTTGCGGTTCACCCGGCCCACCGACGAGAAAAACAGGCCGTCCTTGGCCATGGCGTAATAGACGCGCGCCCCGGCCAGTGTCAGGCCGTTGATGCATCCGAAAGTCGAGATCATGATGGCGGCAGCCATCACTCCCGCGCCCTTGGCGCCGAGCACCAGTTGCGCGGCGAGCGTGGCCACGCGATCCTCGGGCGCGTGGATGATCTGGCTGAACGACAGCACGTGCAGATACGCGAAATTGCAAGCGAGGTATAATCCGCAGACCGTCGCGGTGCCGAGAAAAAGGGCGAGAGGAAGATTGCGCTTGGGATTGACGACCTCCGCGCCGGTGAAGGTGACGTTGTTCCAAGCGTCGGAGGAGAACAGCGGACCCACCAGTGCCACCGAGATGATGGTGAGCGTCGCCAGATCCCAGTGTGCGCCCTGCCAGAAGCTTTGCGGAGCCGATTCGGCGAGCGCGTGGCCGCCCCGCCAGAGGAATCCGATGGCGATCACGCCCAGCAGCGCCGCCACCTTCAGAGTGGTGAAGACATTCTGCACCCAGGCGCCGGTGCGCAGTCCGAAGACGTTCAGAACCGCGAGGCCAAGCAGGCAGAGGATGGCGATCAATTGCTGCGAGGAAACGGTCAGGGCGATGGAGTGCCCGGCCGGCGTGATGCTACCGAAATTCAGCAGGATATTGGAGGCGGAGACCCAGGGAAAGAACACGCCCAGGAATTTTCCGAAGGCTACGGCCACGGCAGCGATGGTGCCCGTCTGGATCACGAGAAACAGGGTCCAGCCGTACAGGAAGCCGCAGAGCGGACCGAAGGCTTCGCGCAGATAGACGTATTGCCCGCCCGCGCGCGGCATCATGGCCGCAAGTTCGCCGTAGGTGACCGCGGCGGTGACCGTCATGAGTCCGCTGATCAGCCAGGCGACGAGCAGCAGCCCGGCCGATCCCACCTCCCGGCCGATGTCCGCCGAGACGATGAAAATGCCGGAGCCGATCATCGACCCCATCACAATGGTGGTGGCGTCGTAAAGGCCGAGGCCTGTGACGAGGTCGCTTTCTGTCTTGACCGCGTTGCTGCCGTTGACGGTGGTGGACATTCGCGCCTTCATGGTGGCGGCAAGCCCGAGTTAGTGTTCTCTATGCCAAAAGCTTCTAACACGGAGTTCACGGAGGCGGATTACGTTCGATGCCGCTCACGGATGCGCCTGATACTCGCCCAACGTCTCCAGGAATTGCCGCGTCCGCACGGCGAGGTCAGGCGCGCCGAGCAACCCCGCAATCACCGCCACCGAGTCCGCCCCATGCTCGATCACGGCGCGTGCGGTCCCGACC
>Ga0210398_10000202_pt1 | contig 73775 bp, 68 predicted proteins | sample IncBWC4OmetaG_FD_161047 | JGI IMG/M metagenome (GOLD analysis project Ga0210398, IMG submission 161047) | Forest soil microbial communities from Barre Woods Harvard Forest LTER site, Petersham, Massachusetts, United States - Inc-BW-C-4-O | ecosystem: Environmental > Terrestrial > Soil >... | reverse complement strand
GAACCACGCACATTCAGGAGCGAATTCATGATCCGCTAGTGCGGATCGATCACGATCTGGCGGTGGTGTGGGCTCCTTTCGAGTTTTTGGTGGATGGCAAGGTGGACCACTGCGGAACGGACTTGTTCAATCTTGTTCGTACGGATGGTCAATGGGTTATTGCTAGCGTCGCAGATACAGGACGGAAGGATTGCGTTCAAAGGTAGACCTAGCTGGCGCTCTTCGCCATTGCCCTGGTCAAGGTGCAAAGCGAAGACACAGCCGCGGTCGTCGCCGCATTAAGCCGGCAAATTCGCAGCTCCCCGCATCTCTGCGGCGCTCGTTGACCTGGGATCGCGGGCTGGAGATGGCCAAGCACAAGACTTTCACAGTGGCCACGAATGTGAAGGTCTACTTCTGTGATCCGCACTGCCCCTGGCAGCGAGGAACAAACGAAAACACCAACCGTTTGCTGCGCCAATACTTGCCGAAGAGAACCGACCTCTCCGGCTACTCGCAATCCCAACTGGACAAGATCGCGCTGCGTCTAAATCAACGTCCGCGAAAAACTTTGGGCTTCGAGACTCCGGCGTGTAAACTTCACGCAAGTGTTGCGCCGACCACCTGAGCTCGCACGACTTACCGGACATTGAGAATTTAGCGATCACGCCCTCGGAGACGCCAAAAGGAGAGTCTGATATGGCTAGTCGTCGGGAGGCGGCTAACCATGAAGCGCAAACTCAAGAGCGGGCATACCCGGCTGAAAACAAAGCTCGGCCTTCCCGACTTGGAGCATGCCAAGATCGCCGTGATCGTAAGTTTGAGATCGTTCGAATCGCAGCGCAGTTATCGGCATTCGATCGATGAGTTTGTGGCATGGTATTGCTCCGCTCCGCGACTGTCGTTTAACAAGGCTGTCGTCCTCCGCTACCGACTTTGCCTCGAAGATCGCCACTTGGCGGCAGGGACCATCAACGTCAGGCTGGCCGCCGTACGAAGGCCGGCTTATGAGGCAGCAGATTCTGGATTGTTAAGTCCAGACCTGGCAGCTGGCATTCGCCGGGTAAGGGGTGCAAAAAAACTTGCGTGCCGACGCGGAAATTGGTTGACGGCTGAGGAAGCTCGAACGCTTTGGCAACTCCCTGATGCTGCTACTTTGGGCAAGCGGGACCGAGCGATTCTTGCTTTGTTACTCGGTTGTGGCCTGCGGCGGGCGCGAACTGACTAAACGCACCGTTGACCAACGTCGCGAGGATCACTGGGCCATCGTGGATCTGATAGGTAAAGCCGGTCACATTCGAACCGCACCAGTGCCCGCTTGGGTTAAGCGAACCGTCGACGATTGGCTCGCAGCGTCGAGAGTTGCCAACGGTCGGTTATTTCGTTGCGTGTGCAGGACCGGAACGATTTGGGGCACCGAAATGACCGAAAAGGTGGTGTGGCATGTCGTCAAGCAGTACGCGGGCCAGGTTGGAATCGTAAAACTCGCGCCGCATGACCTGCGAAGATTGTGTGCGCGCCTCTGCCACAGCGCCGGGGGCGAGCTGGAACAGATTCAGTTTCTGCTGGGCCCCGTCTCGGTGCAGACCGCGGAAAAATATCTCGGTTGTAAACAGCGATTGCGAGAGGCCGTCAACGACAAGATCGGCATTGAACCTGTTTTAGCCGAAGAAAATGTCTGACCTAAAGTTTACTCTCAGCAGAAAAACTTGCTTGGTGTTTAATCTTGGCAATCTTCTCTTGGTGAAGTGCGCGTAGCCCGATTTGTATCCCAATTGAGAGAGGGTTTGAAACAGGCATGTGACGCCGGTTCATCAGCTTATGGGATTCAATGGTACGGCTACGAACCAGAAGGTCGGGAGTTCGAGTCCCCCACGGCGCGCCATTTTCTCAATAAAAACGAGATTTTCTGAGTTGAGCGCGCGGACGTGCGCCTTTTGGTTCTAGCTTGGTGCTACTTTTTTTCGGGAGGGAATTTTTTCTGCGTCGATTTTCGCGCCGTTCTACCTTTTTGGGCGATTATCGCCGGTCGATGTGTGCCTCGACGGCGGGCAGCAGCTCCAAAAAAAATCTGCCTCTTGCTCGATATCGCCAGCAGACACATAGAACGGCAAGAGAGCCGAGAACAGAGTCCAGCACACTTCCACGACCGCGCCCGCATCGATCTTCGAAGAGTCCACAACCGAGTAAGGCATGTACTTGCTGACTAATTCGCGAACGTTGATCGCAAACATGGCGTATCTCTTCTCCGTTCGCAGACTCTGCGAAATTCACCCAAGTCCATTTCGCGAAACTCGATGGTGCATCTCACGAGTGCAGCCCGGGCGCCGTCGCCGTCGCACCACTGGTCGAGGTGGTGTCGCTCGATTTCGGAAATGGTAATCAGCGATTCCATCTCATCGATCGATCGGCGGGCCATCGGCCTCTCTACGCTCCAATCGGTACCTTCGGACGCTCACCGCTTCATAGCTGTCCCCTTTCACGGCGAGAGGGATCGAAAGTTGGAGGCGGCGCGGCAACGGCGGAAGAATCGGCGCTCTGGCCATACCGGCACGTACACCACGGTTTGGAGGGCATACCCCCTGCCCAAAAGGATTAAACGTATAGCCTCTCCACTCCATAGGATGTCGTGAAACAGACCTTGCTGCCATTGCGAAGAATTTACGGTGGGCCCCGCGCCGCAGATACGCAGTACAACGAAAATACTTTGTCCAAATTGTGCAGTTATTTGGAGTATGTCCAATTCCCAGTGTTGCTAAGTCTAATCGTCTCAGCATCCCGAGTTTGGCAACGTGCTTGCCAGTGTAAGCCGGAATCCTTGTGTGGTCGGGTCTTCCCGATGGCACAGAGAGGAGGAGAGCCATGCGAAGATCCCTGGCAAGATCTATTAAAGGCCTGTTCGCCTCGCTCGGCACCTCTGCGCAGGGCGGGTCCCCACAAAAACGCAAATCCATCTTTAATCTCTAACCAAGGGGGAAACAAGCGTGAAACACATGGGTAGTCTCTTGATGTCCGCAACGCTGGTGACCACTGTTCTGTGTCCAGCGCTTTGTCACGCGGACACGGTTTACAGCAATCTCGGTCCGGGCTCAAGTTATTACAGCACCGGCCCATCTGCCGTGGAGTCAGGTCAATATGTTGCAAGTGACTTTACCGTTGCTCCAGGCTCAGGCTACGATCTTACTGAAATCGAAATTGCTGTGGCATTGGAAGACAGTTTTGGCAATCCCAACTCGGTGACTGTCCAACTAATGTCCAACGCCGGAGGCTCGCCGGGGACAGTTCTCGGCTCATGGGTACTCAACAATGTGCCGAGCTACACCAACACCGCAATCACCCCGGCACAGACGATTACGGGGATTACCGGAATCGCGCTGACGGCCGGCACAGCCTACTGGCTGGAGGCGAGTGCCGGCGATATCCTCGCTGTCTGGGACCCCAACAACACCGGGGCGCTCGATGACGTGGCATACTCTTATAACCAAGGGAGCACTTGGATAGTAGATTCGGGCGAAGGAAACGAAGCGTTCGCGATATTCGGGACGCCTGAAAGTGCGACTCCAGCTCCCGAACCTAGTTCCCTTTCCCTATTGCTTCTCGGCCTCGGCGTGCTTGGGTTGGTAAGCTTGTGGCGGCGCGCCCTTTCCAGCATCGGTCTCGATTGTAGAACCTTTGCAAGCGCAAGCCGATAGCGCAGAACCGAAAAACGCACTAAAGGCTCAGACCGTCAGCGTGCCGTAAGCCCATGCTTCGATGAGGGAGAAACGGGCGGAGAAGGGCCGATTGCTCCCATGACTGCAAAGTCGCGGCTCGCGCGGGACTGCGGCGCGGTCGCTACTCTGAGCAATTCCCGTCCACTTGAAACACGGTGGCACACAACTCCAATCGTCACGCCCGAATCTATTGGTGGGCACAGCAAAGAGGAATCCGTTCAATTTCCTGTGCGGCAGTGGATGGTTTGCGAGAATTGAGAAGAGGGGAGTTGGGGAAGAATTCGTTGGTTCCTATCTGTACCAAGTTCATCTTTACCGCTGTCTCGAGTCCAACGATTACGGGCGGCTCCTCTCAGGCAACAATGCGCATATGAAGGTTAAACGGTTAGTTTGCCGGTTTGCCCATCGTATCGGTCAACTTCGAAGCTAAACGGAATTCTTGCGCGGCACAGGGTTGCAAGCGTTGAACGCTATCCTCTTTTCTTGCGAAGCATTCAATGTGACCCAAAGCGTGCTCCAATTGGGCCCGTACCCGTTGTCACGGCAAACGAAGAACTCGTCTCGCAATGAGCCGTGATGGTCTCCCCATGATCTAGGCTAACGAAGACCTCTGCGTGCCGTGTGTCTGGAGCAGGAATAGTCCTTCCACCAGGTGCCCTTTCGTTGTCGAGCATGACGAAAACCGGCACCGGCCTTTCGAAACCAATGATCCGCACATCGTGTGGTCGCGCCGTTCGGATCGTCGATGGCTTCGTTCACGTGTTCAGCCCTCTTGTGCTATGGCTTCTCTCTCTAGTCCTCAACGCCCAGAGCCAACTTGTTGCCAGAAACTTTGCACAACTCCGAGTTAGTCGTTATCGTCCCTTCGTTTTCCCAGTCGACAATCCGTCCGGCAATTTCGAGTAATTTCTTTTTTGGCAAAACCTCTGAGTGCAGTTCAGGGTTTGCGGTCACAATGTTGAAGTATTCCTCCTGCAGAGCTTCCTCAAGAGATGAGAATGGTCCGAGGTCATCGTAGTCGCTTGACCCGATGACATAGACTCCTCCGCAGCACTTGATCCAGACGACCCCCGACATTCTCGGTGCATCGCCGTCCTACCCGAGGGTCAAGACCTCCTTCGCACAGTTCGAGTACGCTTCGCTCGCTACGTCAAAAAGATCATCTTCGCCTCCTTCGTCGAGCGGCAATTTCTTTCGGACGCGCTTTAAGATCTCTGGGCCCTCCTCACCCAACCTGTCTAGGACCTCATCCCTGAAGCCTGGATCGGTCAAGAGTCGAGGGAGGCATTTAAGAAAACGTTCTTTGAAGCTTGTTTCTATTGGCACGGAAACTCCTTCGTTTTTCGCTTGAGGGTCTTAACTATTCCTCCCAAGGCAGACCCGGTCTGCCGAAATGTCCATAGTTGGTCGTCTGTCGATAAATTGGGCGGAGGAGATTGAGTCGTTGTAACATTGCAGCAGGCCAGAAATCGAACGCTTTGACATATTCCGCAACTGCGCGCTCATCACCAGTTCCAAATGTATTCACCATGGTTGAAATTCCCTCGCCACACCAATCGCGTAGGCAACTTGAATTTCCGCACGCGTTGCGAGCCCTTGGCGAACGATACTGCGGGCAACAAACCGGCAGAAGTACGCGCCGCTGCGATCTACTTTGGATGGGTCTTTTCCGCTGAAGGCCCCACCTCCATGTCGTGCAGCTCCGCCATAGGTGTCTACAATGATTTTTCGGCCGGTTACACCACAATCGGCCGATGGGCCACTTTTGCAGAGACTACCCGTTGGGTTTACATGAAAGGTTATCGCGGGACGGAACCAGCCGCCGAGTACACGCGGAGCAAGATGTTCATGTATGTACTCTGCGATTTCATTTCGCTGCACCCCTTCGCTGTGTTGAGTCGAAACCACCACGTCTGTGACCCTGTGCAAGAGCAGCCGAAACGGTCCTAAAGCGAGAGCTTGATTGCGTTGATTTCATTGGTTCTTGTAGGCTGGCGTGTGTTGGCGTGTATCGCATTTTTCGACTACGCACCAGAAGGTCGCGAGTTCGAGCCCCCCGGGCGCGCCACTCTTTGAATCTAAATGATTTAATCAAAGTGAAATTCAGCGGGACCGTCTGGCGAGGTAACCAGAAGGTCGCGAGTTTGAGTCCCCGGGCGCGCCATTCTTCTCTCAAGTTTTCAATGACCTAGCCAAGTAGGGCACACTCACTGCTGAAGGTTGGTCGACTTCTTGGGTGCATTGGGTGCAACAATGCAGCTTTGAGTCGGGAGCTCAAAACCAATGCCTACCTTTTCTGCTACTTCTTTACGAATCGTCACGACATTCAAGAACCCAACTCGCGGGGCTTGATGGAGGCTAACCTCGTACGTTCTACAGCCCCCGCAAGAGAAACTGCCGGAATCCGTGGGCATGCTTGAACTGCCCGAACACCGGCTCAACCACACATTTTCGTCTCGCGTAAACGGCCGCTCCCACTTTGGTCCCCAGCTTTCGGTTCATGCGCTCCACGCGACTGGCATCTTTCGGTAAGGGGCCCGTTTGCATGGCTCGCTCCGGTCACCGTGTAACTGTTTCTCCGTCGCATAGCGGACACCCATACTGCACTCAGACGGCATCTCATGGTTGGGTGCCCAGCCGTGCACTTAAACTCTCTTGGTTTGGTTCGCTTGTGACTGTCGCTGACTCTGTTGGCGGGCATGGCCCGTCCGTTGTTCGCAGGCATCCGCCCTTTGTTCTCGGCGAGCTACAGCACGGGCCCGCAACCCACAGGAGCATGTGGTCGAAGGGCACGAATCTATTCTGCCAGAGTGAGCCAGCTCGAAATAACCCTATAAACACTGCGTATTTGCTGTCTCAAAACGCAGTTCTGGGACATCGCTGGTCAGGCCATTTTCCATACGATCGCTTTTCTGAACTACGAGTTTTGATGAACGGAGAAGCTGCATGATCAAGAGTAGAAATCGTACGGGGTCGCCCTGCTTCCCCTTCCTTCTCTTTCTTTTCATTCTTCCCGCCGCCAGTTCAGGGGCTCAAACCGCGCCCGCTCCGGGACAAAACTCCGCGAGCGACGTTGTCATGTTGTCGCTCGGAGCGCTGGATCCTCGTGCGGAGCACAGCCGACACGTGAGAGAAGGACTGCTAGGTAATGCTGACGCAGAGCTTAACAAAGAAAAACATCTACTCGAGATTCAGATGAATATTGTCCGTGAGACGGCTAAATTCGGTCCGGTCTTGCTGTTGGCTCCCAACGAAATCACAAAGAGTGCTGTGTACCAAAGATGTACAGAATTTCAGATATGCGAACTGTTTAGGACCGATCGAGTCCGCATGAAAGTTGTACCCCATGACGGTCTATGGATCCGTGATTTCGGGCCGCAAATTGAGGCCATCGGGGATTCGGCAAAGGTCGTACACTGGCGGTATTTCGATATTCGAAAGGAAGAGGCCAAGCGAGAGAAGTTTGAAGAACTGGAGACAGCCCGGCTAAAGTTGCTCGAAACTCGGCAACAGGTAGATCAGCCAGACGACTTCTCTCAAGAGTCCACACCTGAAGCTCACAAAGCCGTGGTTTCGGCTATCGACGCTAAAATTTATCTCCTTCGAGAGTATTCCCAGATTCTGAGCGAAGCCTCTGTACAACGATCCAACGATGAGAATTCTGCATTTGATATAGCGGATGCGGTCCTCGCAACTCCTGATTTTAATTACATAAGCTCGGGAGTTGCACTCGACGGCGGGAATCTTCTCAAGTTAGAAGATGGTCGCTGCCTTACAACGAGGGTCCTCCTCTCTCGCAATAAGGATCAAAACATCAATCTTGACCAGGACCTAGAAAAGATCGGCGGCTGCAAGAATGTCACTTACCTTGATCCTCTGCCGGGTCCAGTCATTGAACATATCGATATGTTCGCGCTCCCAGCTGGCGGCAAACGTATCCTGTTAGCTTCGTACGACCTGTCAAAACCTTTCGCGACAGAGTATTGGAGCAAATTGAGCAACTCTGAACGCGACTTGGCCCTGGACGCCGAGCTCGCAATGGAATTGGATGCCGAACGGCTCAGGCGCCTCGGGTACGAAGTGGTGCCCGTCCCTTCGCCATTTCCAAGAATTCTCGCGAATGGCCATACCTACTATCCGACTGTGTTAAATGCTTTGGTACGATTAGGCACCGACGGGTACAGACAGGTTCTTGTTCCATCCTATAAGGATTATGAGACGGACATACAGTCCTCAGCCTTGAATCAGATTGAGGCCGCGTTTGGTCCCAAGACCGAAATTGTCACCATCGAAGCCACGGAAGCTGCGAAGGCACAAGGCGCGGTCCATTGCTTAACCTTAGCAGCACCGTTGGGTTTGTCGATCTTCGGCGATTCCCCCGACGCTGCGAGGCGAACCGAGTACCTAGGCCGAAAAGACCAACTTGATCGGAATCTAACTACGGAAATCGCTTCTCGGATTCCGGCTACCGGACTGCAAGGATCATGGGCGATTCTTGAGGAGGATGAACAATCGGATGAAACCCCGCTCGAGCTCTACCCACAAAGAATCTTCTTCGGCCAGAATGAATTTCAGAAGGGTGTGTTCGACCATTTGGAATCTCAGGGGACGTACACTGTAGACAGGAGGGATCCTACGTCTTGGTCTCTGCATTTCCTTTTCTCGGATAAACATGTTATGCCCGCCGCGCTTCAATGGTTAAGTAAGGACGAGATTAAGATGGTCCTCGAGGACGGGGAGAGCATATTGGTTCTAAGGCGAATTGGTTCAGGCCAAGCGTCGCCATTTAAGCCTGACGAGCAAGGCTCGCCGTAAACCGGAGGGAGGGACGGGCATCCCAAGTAGAAAACATCCAAGACACAAAAAGCTCGCAACTGTCCACGGGACAAGCGTCGCGTGCCTTACGGCCGCCCTAGCCGTAAGATAGTCGGTCCCTGGATCGAGTAAACTTGGTCAACGCGCAAAAGGCGCGAGCCGGGAGATCATCACGCGCAGCCACTCGCATTTCACTCGAACGGAGCGACCACAACTTTGCTATCGTAAACGCCAAAAGTTTCAGTCCGACTCAAGAGCGAGATAAATGGCGCGATCCCCTGTAAGTGACACCAGAAGCAGCACTTAGGGCTTTGTACTATCTTGCTACGAACCAGAAGGTCGGGAGTTCGAGTCCCCCCGGGCGCTCCACTCTTTGAATCTAAATGATTTAATCAAAGTGAACTTCGCCGGGACCGTCTGGCGTGGTAACCAGAAGGTCGGGAATTCGAGTCCCCCGGGCACGCCGCTCTTCTCTCAAGTTTTCAATTACCTAGGGCACACTCACTACTGAGGTTGGTCGACTTCTTGGGTGCATTGGGTGCAACAACGCTGCTTTGAGTCGAGAGCTCAAATGCCGTTTCTGCTGCTTATTTGCGGACCGTCAGACCGTCACGACATTCAAGAAAATGGACCGATGAAACTGACGTGAGATTTGGGCAGACAAAATAAAATGTAACGATGTTACATTTTGGTGAAGATAGCTACGGAGTTTTCGGTACGCACAATTGGCATCAGCGCCTCGGCATCGTTCTTCCGATGCATCAACGATGGGGGTTGTAAGTGACAACGCCTGGTCTCACAACTATCCTGCTACGTCACTGTGACGAAGCGACAATCCGTGAGGCTCAATGGATCGAACGGCAGACTTAGACTCAGCTCTTAGCTTCGTGATGGGCCGGATTGCGGAACAAGCCAACGTAGCAGGCGAGCCGCTGAGCAACGAACAACGTCTGTTGCTCAACCACCTTCCTTCCGAAACGCCAGCAAACTGGGACCCGGCACTTCCGGTGCTGGTTCCCAGAAATATCAACCTCGAGCGAGTATGTGCGCTAGGAAAGGCCGCGTACCTCCATGACCGTCAAGTAAATCCATCATCGTTCGATTGGGAGTTTGCATTTGCTGTCTTCACGCTCAACTGGCACCCTATGGGGGGTCTTCTACAATTGGCAGGCATGAAACTCCGCAGACCGCGGTGGGACGGCCTTCAACTTATTGCCACTAGTTTGGTGCCCATAGTGGCCGTGGTCCTGCTTGTCTGGAACGCAGATGGACCCTTGTTCGTGTCGGTAACAATCGGTTTGGGATGCGTTGCTATAATAGTATGCTCTTAATGTTCTTTGCTTCGAGGCGCATCGAAAAACAGCGATTGAAAGAATACATTGAGAGATGCAGGGTTGCCTCTCGTTTTGTCGACACGCCGCCACGTTGATTGTCGAAATGTCGCCACTACACTCTTCTGTGGCGGTCACATAATAGTTCGTAAACGCATTCTGAACCACGAGGAGCGCAATCACCAGGGCAAAGACAACCGGATCTTGTTTACTTCGCGGCCGGAAGCAAGAAGGAACAAAGGAGCAGTGCGGTGTCGAGAACGACTGGGAGGTCTGCTGAAGTACTACGAGAGGAAAGCGGCATAAGGGTTGACGTGACAGCCGGCGCTGAGCTCACAAGCAGCGCATATATTAAGGATACCGGGAATGTCCCATGGCAAGAAGACCTCCCGGCCTGATTTATCATGGAGACAAGCAGGGCAATGAGTTCTGGCTCAGGGCGGCGCCGTAAGTAATTGCGGATGCGATTTTGCTTGCCACTAGCCACTAACCATTGCATTTAAGACCAGTGGCTAGTGGGCGATGCTCGGATGGTCAAATTCAAGACAGGGAACGAAATTCGCTTGAAAAGTCACCGGAAAGTCTTATGAGAGACGAGTAACCCCGGGGAATCCATCTAATCGCGCATCAAAGCTTAAGATTCTCTCGATCCCATGGCTTTCCATCACGGCCAGGTGCACGGCGTCGCGCGCGGAGAGACGCTGATAGGCAAGGACAATCTGTTTTGCGCGCTCGACAATAGCTCGGTCAACCGGGAGGACCTCGTCTACTGCGTTCAGGAGTGCGTCGAAGGCGGGCTGGATGTCGTGGCGTCGATTTATTGCGACGTATCGGTGCAAGATTTCCTGCAGCACTTCTGCGTCGGTGACTAGGCGCTCGCGCTGGCTGATTAACTTTTCCAATAGCCGTTGCGCATCGGTCTTGTGGGGACCTGGTGTCCCCACAAGATACATAGGAACGTTGGAGTCGATCAGAATCACGGCAGCTGGCCGGCTGAGTATCCCCGTTCGATTTCCGCCAGCATGGTGTCGATGTCGGACGTGGGCGACTCATGCCGTGCGGCGGCGCGAATGGCTGCAAGCTTTTTGCCCACGTCGCCTAGCGGTTCACGACGGCGAGCGAGCGCGAGCGCCTGGCGGACCCACTCAGCGATCGACATCTGGCGCGAGCGGGCGGCCCGCTGAATTTCCCGGTATTCCGGATCCTGAAGAATCACTTGCAGTCGCTTAGACATAGCTTGAGTCTATACGACTCATATCAATGAGTCAAGCATTCGCGTCCGCCGACGGGGAATCCTGACGAATTATGGGCGAAATAACAATTCGCCAGAGACAGGAAAACTTATTCGTGCCGTCGACTAGCCATAGTATATTCCCCGCGTGTCATCGTATGGACTGGTTGGCGTTAGTCAAGGAGGCTTGTCGCTCCTCGCAAGGTAGGGGCTTCAGCAGCAGTGTCGTCTCCGTTGAAGAATGGGACATTTGGATCCGTGTCCGTTTTGGCGGGAAGACTCCTGGCCAGGGTTGGAAGTTGCATGTCAGCGCTAGTGTTATCGATGCCGCCGAAGTACTTCGGCGTGTCGTTCCCATCCTCGTGAGCGAAGCAGTTGACTTCAAATTGGCGAAATCATCGGCGATCTTATGTGCGCTGAACAACGGAGAGTATGGTTTGCCTCAGGTGGGCAAATTCATCTCAATTTACCCTGAGAACGATGACCAAGCACTTCGACTCGCATCCTGCTTACATCGCGTAACGAACAATCTATACGGGCCCGCCATTTTGTCCGATCGCGCGTTCGATTCATCCGGCATAGTCTATTACCGTTACGGCGCGTTCGACGATAAAGTGATGCAAGCCGCCAGTGGCGAGATTGTTCCCGTATTTCGCAGCGCGACGGGGGACTATCTACCTGATCGACGCGCGTTGTCCTACTGTCCTCCCGAAGGAATAATCGATCCTTTTGAGGCGAGCGCGTTCATGGTCGGTCTTGATAAACCAAATCCGCTAGTGGCGAACCGCTACCTCATAACTGGCGTGATCGACGTATCGCCCCGCGGCAAGACATATCTTGCGGCGGACCTGCAGGTACCTCGAAGATGCATTCTCAAGCAGGCGCGGCGCCACAGTTCCGTGGACGATCATGGGCGAGATGGCGCGGAGCGACTCCGCCACGAAGCTGCCATCCTTAATATCCTGCAAAATCTCCCTGGAATTCCGACGGTTCTGGACATTTTGTCCGATGACGAACAGACATACCTCATCATTGAAGATATCGAAGGTACTCCCTTAGACGTACGTGTGCTTGAATCGAGCCGGGCGGGGACATATCCTTCTAGAACCGAGCTACTACAATGGGGACGAGAACTCGCCCAAATCTTAGGTACGATCCATTCCAAAGGGATCGTTCACCGAGATCTGAAGTTGGCACATGTTGTCATTACGTCCGGGAATCGTCTCGCCCTCCTGGACTTCGACCTGGCTTTCCAGTTGGACTCCACGAGTCCGCCGATTGGGCAAGGGACGCGCGGCTATATGTCACCACAGCAACGCGCTGGAGAAAAGCCCAGTGTTGCGCATGACGTGTATGGTTTTGGGGCGTTGTTATATGGCCTATCGACATGCACCGAGCCGGCGTTGGCACCGAATCCCGAGAATCTTTTTACACGGCCGCCCCGTTTGCTTAACCCGACTCTTTCATCGGAATGGATTGAACGCCTAGCCCGTTGTGTCCACCCAAAGGTGGAAGACCGTTATCGGTCGGTTCAAGATGTGAAATCGTGGCTAGACGCGATGACTAACGAAGACCGGGAGTTTGAATCAACACTGACTGTTGAGTCTTATCCGAAGCGAATCGGTCAAGAAAAGTGGGCTAGAAAGTCTGCTGTTCGGGTGGCGGACACTCTGTGCAGAGCTGCCCAAAAGCAACCTAATCTCGAGGGTGTTTCATGGACGAGCCGCTATCGGGACTTTGCAGGCTATCAGATCCGCGATTTGGCTGTTGGCTCGGCCGGAGGAGTGCTCGCGTTAGCAAAGCTAAGTGCTTTGGGCGCTGCACTTCACTTGGAAACTTTGGAATTAGCGAGCAAGTGGCTTGTGGGCGCTCCCCGCTTTGCGGGATCACCTCTTGCTGGTCTGTACCTGGGCGAGGCGGGCGTTGGTCTGGCTCTTCTGCGAAGTGGACAAGTTCTCCACGACAACAAATGGATTGAAGCTGCCCTAGCCATTGCTGACTTCACGTCGACGCTGCCTTTCGCGTCGCCTGATCTTTATCATGGCAGCGCAGGTCGAGCGCGCTTTCATCTCGAACTCTGGCACGTCACCGGCGAAAAGAATCAGATTCGCGATTCCCGGTCCGCTGGCGAGGACTTGCTTAGCCGGATGACCGCTGTCCCGAGTGGAACGTATTGGACGATCCCCGCGGGATACGGTGCTTTGAGCGGGAAAACCTATTTCGGATATGCGCACGGCGCAGCGGGAATCGCCGACGTCTTGCTCGACCTTTTCGAGGCGACGGCTGACGAGAAATATCGGCACGCTGCGCTTGGCGCGTTGCAGTGGATTCTGGATGCCGCTTACGAACCTCCAGATGATCCAGCAACAGTGGCATGGCCGGCTGTCCCAGGAGAAGCACCTGTCCCACCAGTTTGGTGCCACGGAGCAGCCGGGATCGCGTATTTCCTTTTGCATGCCGCTAAGTTGGGGCTGCACCCCTGCGCCATGGAATTAGCCAAGAAAGCGGCACGAGCCTGTGCCAGGAAGGCACGTTCGCAAGGACCCACGTTGTGCCACGGACTGGCAGGCAATATCGAACTCTTACTTTCTCTTTGGCGCGTTACGGGAAGTTCAGAATGGTATGAGCAGGCCTGGGAAATGGCTACGCTACTCGGTGCCTTTGCGAAGGAGACTCCGCTAGGGCTTGCTTGGCTGTCGGATGAACCGAACGCAATTACGCCTGATTATCTCGTAGGCTATGCAGGTGTCGGTGTCTGCCTGATGCATTTGGCAGGAGTGTACAGTCCGTTCAGCGATGTGGTATAAGAAACCGTAATTTCGGGCCTCTGCAGATCTTTTGTGGAGCGAGAAACATGACAGTCGAAGAAATGCGAAGGAAAACGGACTCGATCCTTAAGCGGCTTAAGGACGATCCAAGCTTCTGCAAAAAAGTGGAAGCGGACCCACACGGGGAACTGAAGGACGCCGGTTTGTCGGACGAAGTGCTGGCCGATATCGTCGGTGGACAAGCATGCGCAGTCACTTGTATCGGAATCCCGCACACAAGTGGTTGCACGAAAAGCGCAATAGTTTAAATACCAAGCGCGAAAAAGACTGCATTTGGGCTAGACCGGTAGGGGTGTCGCTGGTTGGCTCCAATAGTTGAGCTGACGTCGGTAGTGTGCCCTCAAACGTGCGGCAGCAGACTACAAATAAAGAGATTATGCGATTATGCGTAGTCTCCCAAGAAGTACGTTGGCGGCTCAATCTCGCAGTCGAAATGTTTCTGCTATCAATTCAAAAAGCTCTCTGCGTTCTCCGGGTTTATCTATCCAGGTTGTCAAGATCAGTTCCGGGACCTCAAAGGTTGAGGCGATCTGGCAAAGCCTTTCGGCGCATTCTCGAGGATTTCCAATAATGTTGCTGCGGAAATACCCGCGAGAGACTAAGTCCTCGTTCCATTTGTGCGCGCTCGCCGAGCTCTCTTGGCACACTATGGAAACTGCAACGCAGGCGAGTGGCTGCGTGTGTTCCTGGCTTGGTACGAAACCAGTTCGATATTCCTGCAACACCGGCGGCTCGTTTCCCTCAGTGCCTCCGAAAAACAACGCAAAGCCGTAGGGTCTGCCCAGCACAGCAGCGAGTTTAGCGCTGTTGCCACTCGACCCTAAGATCCACACAGGGGGAGGCGGCACGCCCCAAGGGCGTGGGAGGATTACCGAGGCGCCAGGCGTGGAAGGAGAATGAGCCTCTCTGAGAACGTGCGTTAATTCACACACCTTATGCTCGAACCCCGACCCGCACAGTTCCCAACGGTTGCCACTCACTAGGGAAGTTGCATATTCAGTGCTGGTTACCCCAGGCCCTCTAGCAACCCCCAGATCGATGCGGCCCGGGAAAAGCGCCTCCAAAACCAGAAAGACCTCGGCTACTTTGCAAGGGCTGTAGTAACCGAGTAATATCCCGCCTGCCCCCACTCGGATCCTTTGGGTGCGCGCCGCGATCAATCCGACAAGTACCTCTGGACAAGCCTGTGTGGCCTCCTCAGTATGATGCTCGGCCACCCAAAATCGCGAGTATCCTAACGCTTCTCCCAATTCAGCTAAACAAATTGTTTCTTCCAGTGACTGCCGAGGTGACTTCTCACCCGATCGCTTACATAGATCCAGAATGCCGAGTTTGACAGGCGACGATCTCACGTCGTGCGCAGTGTAAGATTAAAGAATATACATTGCAATTCAATCCCTCGCCACGGTTGCACCTATGCATCAGGTCGCTCACAATAAAGAGGCTGTTTTTACAATACCCCACGCCCGCAGCGTGCCTTCCCCCAGTCCGATCGTCCGAGTTCTGTCCGAGTTCTCGGGAAACCTAGTCCAAGGTAGAATCGGGCTTGAACTTTCAACCCTAGTTTCGCCTGCGAGAAAAGAGTTAGCGCACTAACAGACGAAGCGCTATGACGTATCCGAAATCGGCCTGGACACAGCTACTTGGCAGCTTGATGGGATTCGTTCCATTGGTAATGATGAAACTCGCCCCAACGGACCACGTCCCAATAAACGCGCTTAAGTTTCTATCCGCCTTTACGATGCTGCCTGGGCTGGCGGTAGGCATGGTCGCCGCAGGGACATTCATGACTTTGCGACATTCTACACCGCGGATCGAGACAACCGCTGCGATCGACCGTTCACCTATTTCGGGCGAATTGATACTCCCGTAACCAACGCGGTTCGCTCCTCGAGCTTCAGGATTGCCTCTTCTTTTTCTGAAACTGCTTTGGTCGGGAGAGTATACTTTCATTCGCTCAAAAGACACATGAAAAAACGGCAACCTGTGGACGTCCGTCGAAGAAGCAATCTGGCAAGGGCGACGGGACTGGAACATTTCGATGTATTGATCATGGGCGCGGGCCTGTCCGGCATAGATGCCGCCTATCACCTGCAAAAATTCTGCTCCAACAAAAGCTACGTGATTTTAGAACAGCGAGAGCGCATTGGCGGGACCTGGGACCTGTTCGGTTATCCGGGTGTTCGTTCCGACTCAGACATGTTCACCATGGGATTTTCGTTCCGGCCGTGGATGAATTCGAAGGCCATTGCCCCTGGCGAAGACATCCGCAACTACATCGCGGCCACCGCGCGCGACGAAGGCATCGACCGCCATATCCGCTTCGGCCATCGGGTGCGGCTCGCATCGTGGTCCTCCGAAGACGCAGTGTGGACAGTAAAGGCGGTGCGCCAAGCCCGCGATGGCCGCGAGGAAGCCGTGACGGTAACTTGCAACTTTCTCTTTTCGTGCGCTGGTTATTACTGCTATGACGCGGGTTACACGCCGGAGTTCCCGGACATCCACCGCTTCACAGGCCGAATCGTTCACCCGCAAGCTTGGCCCGAGGATTTGGAGTACTCGGGCAGGCGGGTGATCATCATCGGCAGCGGCGCAACTGCCGTAACACTCCTCCCCGCCATGGCTCGGACCGCGGGCCATGTGACCATGCTACAACGCTCCCCCACCTACATCGTTTCCATGCCGGAACAGGACGCAATCGCAAATTCCCTGCGCCGTGTGCTGCCCGCAGCGTGGGCGTACAAGTTTAGCCGTTGGAAGAATGTCGTCTACATGATTTACGTGTACCAATTAGCGCAGCACTTTCCGAATTTCGTAAAGAACGGGCTCATCAAAAAGATCCGCGCGGAATTAGGTCCGAAGTATGACGTGGCCACCCATTTCACGCCGCGCTACAACCCGTGGGAACAGCGGCTCTGCTTGGTGCCGGACGGAGACTTGTTCCAAGCGATCAAGACCGGTCACGCCAGTGTGGTCACGGGTCAGATCGAGCGCTTCATGGAAAAAGGCATCCGGTTGCAATCGGGAGAAGAATTGGAAGCCGACATCGTCGTGACCGCCACTGGCCTTGCGCTGCAGGCGTTCGGCGGAGCGCACATCGAAGTCGACAGATGCCGCGTGGATCTCAGCGAAAGGCTGGCTTACAAAGGCGTGATGTTGTCCGGCGTACCCAATCTAGCCGCTGTTTTCGGCTACATCAACGCGTCATGGACACTTAAGGCCGACTTAATCTGCAGCTATGTATGCCGGCTATTGAACTACATGGAGAGGAAAGGTGTGCGCCAGGTTACGCCCATGAACCGCCATGAAACGGCGGTCGCGCCCTTCGTGGAGAAATTCACGCCGGGATACATCCAGCGAGCCGTCGCTAGTTGGCCGAAGCAGGGCTCGAAGGCACCCTGGCGGGTGTATCAGAACTATATCCGCGACATTTTGAGCCTGAAGTGGAGCCCCATAAAGGACGAGGCTTTGGAGTTCTCGAACCCTGCTGTGGATTCGTCCAAATCCGCTGTTGAAACAGCTCGCCAACAACCTGCTTGACCGGCGCCATGCGCGTTTAGCTGCAGTCTTGCCGCCATCCCTGCTCGGCCAAGACGACTTAGAAGTCCGTCGTACGATTCGGTTTTGGGTGCAGGATTGGGTGCAGCTAATTGAGTAGAAACTGACTGGGCTGTAGGCTCGGTGTCCATGAACTGGAAATTCACTCGCAAGAATACATGGATCAGGTTCAACGTTAATGAGGCTATATGTATGGTTGTTCCGGTACAACTCGATCTTTTGGAACGGCTAGAGCCAAACATCGCCGATTTGTCGGTGGACCCGGTCTCGGAGTCGAAACACCGGGAATGGTGCCAGAGCGTTTGGGCTATCAATGAACGACTTCGAAACCAGCACCCAGAAGCGACGAGGCTGGGCTGGCAGTGCCACTACTTTTCTGGGACCTGTGGTTCGCCAAAATGATATCGCTGGCGAAAAGCGTGAGAATCAGCGACATCCAGATCGTCGTTCACCGGGGAGATCCTATGAACGCAAGGCATGTAACACTGCTACATAGCCATCGGGGAACGCTGGAAGAGCCGGACGGAGTTTTCGATAGGCACAGTGGGTCGGATCGAGCGAACTATTATAGCTAGCTCGCACGCGGCGCACCTCAACACTTACTTGATGGCTGCCCGGGGTGGTCGCCTGCGGCCATAGCCCTCCGGCATGGGAGCCGGGCCTTCAGCTTTTGTCAGAGCCTGGCGTATAAGTTGGCGTGCTTCTGACGCAGGTAGGTACGCAACTCGCTCTCGATCTGGCCGGCGGATTCCGACAAAGAGCCAACGTGCGTGCGATAGAAGAAATGATCGCCGTGCAGGCGTTGAATCCGGGCACCGGCCGCGGCCAGGCGAATCCAGAATTCGTAGTCCATCCAACAGGGCATTTGTTCGTCGATGCCGCCGGTCTGCGACCAAAGCTGTCGACGGAAAGCGGAAGCACAGTGCACGGAGTTTCGTTGCAACAGCATTTCGAGGGTGGTAGCTTCCGGGACGTTCCAACGCTCCTGGCGCGCGCCGAAGAGGATCGCGTCGGGATTGGCTACGTCAACGCCCGCGGCCAATTTTCGGCCCGCCCAAAAAAGATAGTCGGGACCAATGCGATCATCAGCATCGAGCAGGACGACGAACTCGCTGTCTAGGGCGGCGATACCACGGTTTCTCGAGCAGCCGGTGCCGCGCTTCACTTCGTTGCGCAAGTAGTGGATGTGGGGATAGCGGCGGAGGAAGCTATCAGCCACCGTGGGGGTTGCGTCGGTCGATCCATCGTCCACGATGTTTATTTCGTAGTCGGCGTCGTTGGAGAGAACCGATTCGAGCGCCGGGCCGAGAAAACGTCCGTAATTGTGGCAGGGGATTACGACGTTCCAACGGACGGGAAGCGTGGGATTCTTGCGGGTCCGCAAAAGGCGCAGCGCTTCGCGGATGGCGAGCGCGGTGATCTGCTGGCGGCGCGGGTCAAGCCAGAGCGCGATTCCGGACGTAGAGTGCCCGTCCAGGTGCGTGATTTCTCCCGGCAAGGCGATGTGCTTGCGCTCGAGTAGCAGCGTGAAGAACTTATCGGCCTCGCGCTGAAAGAGTGGGTCCTCACGCGTCGGGGCCGACAAGTCTTGCAGCACGGACAGCCAGTCTTTGTGAAAGAACGCGCCCCAACCAAGGAGCGCGGCCTGAGCGTCTCCGTAAACGTAGCGATGGCGCTCGTTCCAATGCGTTGGGGCGAGAGCGTGGGCGATTTTCGTGGGATTGTCCAGGAACTCGCGATAGAGGCCGGGAATGTTGCCGTTCAGTGCGTCATCATCCTGTACGTACACCACGGGGTTACGGGCTTGCGCGGCGCAGAGATACCTTCCATAACAGCTTAGATTTTTATCCGACGGAATGACGCGTGTGCGCGAGTCAGAGATTTCCAGCGGGACATCGGGATTGTTGTTCCAGATCAGAATTTCGTCGATGCATTCGATGCTTCGCAAAGAGCGCACGATGAGCGGCAAGTTTTGCGGGCGTTTCCAGGACACCAGGCAGGCGCTGACCGATTCCCGCGGAATGGGCTGAGTCACGGGGCGAAGGGCGCTGCGCGCCGCTTTGGCTCCATTCGTAGCGGAACCAGGCTCCAAAAGCTCAGATTGAAGTTCTGTAGGAAAGCGGCCGAAAAACCAATCGTCATCGAAGCGGCGTTTGGCGCGCAGCACAGACTGGCGGCTTCCCAGATCACCGCAGAGAAGACGCGCGCTGGCTCGGGCAAACTCGTCGTACTGCTTGAGGCGCTGTAAAACGCGAGCCAGCCTTTGCGGCCCAAAGTGCAGACTGGCAAGCCGCAGCCGGTTGTGCAGAACGGGCTCCCACTTGACCTCGTAAGGGAAGCGCGCCCGAAAAGCGTGCTGCACTTCCACGCGAGGGACGACCCAGCATTCGTAACCGAGAGTCCAGAGACGCATGCTCAGCTCGGCGTCTTCGGCTCCCCACAACAGCATGCCGGGATCGAATTCGCCGACCTCGGTGAAGAGATCGCGCCGCATCGCGAGGAAGCAGCCGCACAGCAGCGGCACCGGATACGACGCAGTGCTTTGGCGGCCCAGCCATTCTACGGCGAGACTCGCGTCGCTCCACTTCTGGCCGTACCCGGATGCGCCCGCGGGCTGCATCATGCTGACTGCGGGTGCGACCGCGCCGACTTCCGGGTGAGCGAGTAAGTCGACCAACGGTTCACACCAACCCGCAGGCGTGGTGACGTGCGCATCGCTGAAGACCAGAACTTTCCCATGTGCATGCTGCGCGCCAAAATTGCGCGCCTTTGCCACGCCGAGCCGTTCCGCCGGTTGCAGCAGCGTGACGGATGGCTGGTCGCGTAGGAAATCGGTGCTGCCGTCCGTCGAGCCATCATCGACGACGATGATTTCGCTGCCGGGTGGCAGTGTCGCCGACATGCTATCGACGGTGCTGCGTAGCGCGTCGCCCTCGTTCAAACTGATGATCATCACGCTGACGTTGGTCATATCGCGATCCGGAACTTTTGGCAGAACCATTCCGCGTCGTTCTTTCTGCGGGCGCGCAGCTGCTGGTTGCGCGTCCAGATATCGCCGGTCAGCAGACTGGTGACCGCTTCGGGGAAGGCGGGTTTGGTGCGGAGGGAGGAAATGATGCGCTCCAAGCGCTCGCCATCGAAATGCAGGACGGCGGTGCGCAGGCGATTGTACAGGAAATCGTGCCAACCTACGGGAAAGGGCTCTTTTTTGAACCAGTGTGCGACTTGTGCGCCGGGAACCATGATCACGGAGTAGCCGAGCAGCCAGCAGCGGATGCAAAGCTCGACGTCTTCCATGCCGTAGCTGCGCATTGGTTCGAAGCCGCCGATGGCTTGAAAAAATTCTCGTTTCATCGCCAGACAGGCGCAGCCGGCCAGGGGAATTGCGTACGGCTGATCGCTCTTGCGAGGCAGCCATTCGACTCCCAACTCACGGTCGCGGATGGTTAGTCCGAAGGTGGTGGCAGAAGGGCATTCGACACTGCTGATTTGCGGCGCGACAATGCCGACGCCGGGTTTGCTCAGTTCCTCCAAGAGCTTTTGCAACCATCCTCGCCGGGGGAGGCAATGCGCATCCATCGCGACGAGAATCGGCGCGGTGGCTTGAGCGGCGCCAAGGCTTCGCGCTTGCGCCACGCCAGCCCGCGCGGGGAGATCCGTGAGGCGCACATTGTCGAGAGGCGGCGGGTCGGAGCGAAGAAAATCGCAGCAGGTGTCGGTCGAGCCGTCATTGACGACGATGATTTCGTAGCTGACGCTGACCGTATCGCGAATGGCCGCAAGCGTCTCGCGCAGGCGTGGCCTTTCGTTGTAGGCCGGCAGGACGACCGAGACCTCGGGTGTGATGGGCGCTGCTTTAGTCACCGGCGAAAAGCGTCCCAACACTTGCCGTCGAACCAGTGTTGACCGTTGGCGCTCATCAATTTTCCGGAGGTAGACTCGCGCTGCTTGAAACACAGAAAGTAGAGCCGATTGTCGTAAATCCCTCCGTCCAACCGGCTTGCCCAGGACCACATGCGCACCGGATCTGCGGTGGGGTCAGTGGAGAAGCGTACCCCCTCGTGAAGTGCTGAGGGAAAACGAAACTCCCAGTGATATGGGGCATCTTGCAAGTTGGGGGCTACCATCGTCCCGGTCATTTTGAGTAGGAGACCGGCCAGTGTGTTAATCGCTTCCTGCTTCTGGCGTTCGTCTTTTGAAGGGAAATCAATCAGCGGCTCGTCCACGGTGATGAGCACAAGATTTACAGTCTCTTCCACCACAAGGTGTTTCCCGACGGCATCGTAGGCGTGCCGCAATACGTCGAAGGTCTCAGGCGTTGCATGGTGAACGCTGCGCTGCGCGTTCAGCCTTTGGTCGTAAGGGTTGGCCATCTGGCTGAAGAATCTCGCCGACCAATATTCTGAATTCTGCTGGACGCGAACCCCGTCAGACAATTCGTTGAAATTGTGTAGCTCCACGAAGTCTTGGGACTTCGCACGACGGGTCGCGTCAAGCCAGTTCGAGATCAGTTGTTCTGCATGGGCGTTCACGGCGCTATCAGTGTCACTTGGGGTCAATGGCTTTGCTCCTTTCCGTGGACTGGATGTGACGGCACAAGCCACACAAAGGCCCGCTAACGCGGCCAAGATTGTAGGGGTCACTCTGGCGTACCGACATGTCCCGTGCCTCCAAGGGTACATAAGATTGTCTACCATCGTCGTCACCGAGCACTACCGGCCGGCGTCGCACCGAGGACTCTAGTAGTGCTTCACTATTTTCTCAACCTTCACAAGGTCCTCCCCAGGGTGCCCTCCAGGGGGGTTGCTCATCCAGGCCAGCGCTTGAAACACGTTGATAACTTGCTCCTTGCTATTCATAACGCCGCCGCTGGTACCGCCCGGATAGTACTTGGTGGTGCCGCCCGGATCAGTGAATTTCATGCAAGCCTCGAAAGCGTTACAGCCAATTCCTGGCAGGCGTCCAGTACGGTTCGAGTCAAACATCTTACCGGGACTAGTGCCCGGGTCCGCATCGAGTAGTGCAGCGAAGCAGTTCTGACCGTTAAAGGTCTGGTTTGGAACATGGTGAAGGCCACCATTTGCCGTCGTCTCGAAATCGTCCTCCAATACAGTATTCCCATTGTTCACGGTAGGATCGGCATAGACAAGCATGATCTGGGCCGTTCCAGGGCAGCCAACTTGTTTGATGACCGCTCTAAAAAAACGGACGATGGCCTGACATTCCGCCGAATTAGAAATAAAATCAGCGATGTTCCATGCGCCTCCTATGCTGTTGAAGAAGGCGGGGTGATTCACACCAGGCCTAGCGTTGTTAACCGCAGGATCTGGCAATAACGTATAACCCGAAATCGTGCTCATCAAGGAGTTTACGATACCTTGAGGTGCGTCAGCCCACGGAGCCGTAGCCTTCCCAGTTCCTTGGACGAGGCTGACCGACTTGTCCATACGCTTTTGTGTGATTCCAGCCTCGCGCCCACTGACGCTGACGGGTGTGTCCATGGTGACGTAAATCGTGTGCCCCCACGAGGCGCCGGCGTCGTACGTTTGATCTTTCGTTTTGACTGACCAACGAACATCTCCGGTGAGTTCTTGGACCAAGTCGGGCAGCGGGCCGGTCGATTCGGCCTGAACGGTCACGGACCCGCCGTTGAAAGATTGGCTCGCGGCTGCAAAGACGACCGACCCGAAAGTGGCGGTGCCGGTTACGACGCCATCGATGGGGTCTGCGTTGGACGGATTCACTTCAAAGTCCACCGACACAACGACCTTCTGATTCTTAGTATGGCTAATGGGCTTACTTGGGTTGCCGTACGTCCATTCCGGTTTAGCGAAAACCGAGCCTGTGTTTTCCCAGTCGGTATTGTTATCGGTCATTACGTGATGGTCCGTCTTGAAAGTGAGCCTGAGGGCTTTGATGCTGATGATCTTTTTGGGCCAGAACCCAAATATCGACGCTCCGACGTGCGATGGACCAGCCAATCTATAGGGCGATCGCGTAGGGGGGCTGTCGTCGGACGAGTTCGGGTCAGGTGTCGGGTTGGGGGAATCTGAATCAATCATGGTCACGGCTCCGGTGTCGGTGCAGGAGTATCGGTTGGTTCAGGAGGTAGCGCATTGTCATTCAGGTCTTTGTAGTGAGCGTTGTCGACGATCGTTGTTTCGGTTCCATCCCCATCTATATACGTGAGCGAATAGGTGGCGTTTGTCGGGACGTTGTCGAAATGGATATCGGCAGTGTCGAAGGGAGCTGCGTTCGCGACGAAACTGCTGGCGATGGGCTTCGTTTGGTTGTAGCCCGTCGAGCCGGAAAGGCGCAAGCTTCCCGTCTCGGCGGCGGCTTCATCTTGTGTTAAGTCGAGACGGACCCACAGCGGGCCAGGGGTAGGCGTTGGCGTTGGCGTCGGAGTCGGAGTTGGAGTAGGTGTGGGTGTGGGAGTAGGCGTCGGCGTGGGAGTTGGCGTCGGCGTGGGAGTCGGTGAGGGCGTCGGGCCGGGGGTTGGCGTCGGCGTGGGAGTCGGAGACGGGCTGCCGTGACAAGAACTGGACGTGTCGCCGACGTTGCCCTCGCCAGCGTTGGCATCGGCATCGTTTGCCGCGGAGTCCAGCGACTGAGAATCGGACGAAGGCGGCGGAGTGGAATCGTCGAATGGCATGGTTCAAGGAAGCTAGCGGTTTCGCAAGCGCGCTTTCGCAGCCCGCAGCAAGGCCTGTATCCTAGCACCTGAACTTCTCTTCTTGCCCAAAATGTCGCGGGCCCAGCGGGAGCCCTTTTCGGTGTCGAAATCGCGGCCGAAGACGATCATCAGATCGATAAATTTGCAGACATCGCGCTTGGCGGTAATGCCATATACCGCCGCGCGCAGGACGCCGTAGTGCACGATCTCTTGGAGGCGCGCTTCGCCAACGCCCGCGCACCGCCGCGGGAAAAATCTCTTCAGGTGAACCAGCATCCACGCTTCAAACTTCCGCACCTCGACCTGGGAAAAGACGGCAATCTGCGGTTGGCGGATTCGCAACGGCGCGTTGCCGAAATAAGTCTCAGGGCGCTGGACGGGGCGCACGTTGCGAGCGTCTTGTGAAGGCATTGCTTCGGAGCGCCTTTTGGAATCGAGCGGAACCGTCCGCTGGACGAGCCGCGCGCCATCGAAGCCGAACTCCAGCATGTCCTCAGGAACTTCCCCTTCAGTCCAAAAGAGCTGAATAGCTCCGAAAACGCTGCGCAATTCTTCTCCCACGCAAGTCGGCAGATAAACCCGCAGCACCCGAGGATCGTAATAGCGAAATACCAGACGGCCGCCGTGCGGGTCGTGCACTACGAGAAAGCGGCGCAGGTGCCTCCGCAGCCGGTCCAGCCGCGTGTCGCATTTGAGGAGAATGCCCCAACTGTGGCCCCAAGCGCGCTCCAGAATCCGCCGGGAATTGCGGTCCTGGTATTCGAGTTGAACCACGTAGGGCGCGGCAATCTCCAATGCGGGGCTGCGGGCCTGGCTGTACAAGCAGGAGTATTGCAGGCGGCACTCGAGGAGCATCCGGAAGATGCTGTGATCGCGGGCGGAGTCCAGGATCATCCAAATGTCGCGCCGCTCGCCGCGAGGCCAGAGAGTTTCCTCCAGCCAACTGAGGGATTGGTTCGTCATCAGTTAGGTCAGGCACCGCCCGACGCCGCGGCCGCTGCCTGTCACTGTGGACAGAACGGCTGTCCGCTGTCCGCCGCCGCGGACAAGGCCGCCGCTTGCGCGGCTCCGTCGAGGTCGCTGGGAAACGTCGGAGGATCGCTTTCGGGCTGCGTGGAAGTGGGCTGCTGGGTGGGCTTGCGATCCGCCAGAGGATAAGCCGCGGAGCTTCCTGAGGGGCTGGTGGCATCGGTCTGATCCGGAGCGTGGACATGCAGGTCGCCTGACGCCATCAGCTCGCCGAGCTGCGCCACGATCTGTTCGTCGGACATCTTGGAAAACTGGAATGCGTTGAGCTCCTCCGGCAGCAGCGTTTGGAGCGCGAACATTTTCCGAACATCTTTTCTGGCTTGCCGAAGCCACCGGCGCACGAAGATAAGATCTTGCTCACTGGATGCGCGCTGGCGATGGGGGCAGTCCATCTTCTTACAAAACGGAAACTCCGGCGCGGTCACCATCAGCCCGGGAGCATGCACGTGCAAACGGCCGGACACCAACAATGGGGCAACGTGCTCGACAACCTGTTCGTCGGTCATCCGGGAAATCTGAAACTCACTGATTTCCTGCGATAGCAGAGTGCGCAGGGAGAGCAGTTGATGAGGGTCCCTTTTGGACTGCTGCAGCCATTGACGGAGGAAAACGAGATCTTGCCCATGGGATTGGGACGCGCGATAGGGGCAGTCGAGCTTTCTACAAAATTCCCAGCGGTCGAGCCAGAGCATCGTTGTGATCTTTCGGTCCCCGCACCTGAAATTCAAGCCACGCGTTGTGGCCGCGGGCAAGACCGCACCATTGTACACCTATCGCTCCTCGCTCAGCGTCCTCAGGCGGACCCTAACGCAAGCGGTCGTATGTCCCAGTTATCAACATAACGTTAGTGGTAGGCTGACTGCGCGCCCTGGCCTCGATCTCTGAGTTTGGTTGATTTTCCTGAACGCCTCTCCCAAATCGGCCGCACCCAAGACACAGGTTGGGTTTGCCATGAGCGCCTCAATACTTCTCTCATTGTGTGCAAATACCAATCTTCCTTATTCTCCAAATCGAGCGTCCTGAGGAAAGTTAGGAATTCGTTTTTCAGCACTTCCTATGCGCCGTTGCGCGCCAAGAACGCTGCTTCTTCGAGGGTCTTCCTAAGTGGATCTCTTCCTATTCGCCCATCGAAATCCTTTTCAAACGCCCAGCGGAAAGACGGATGGACGATCTCCCGGTAACTTTCAGAATCCAAGTATTGAAATTCAAAGGCTTAATGAATTATATGCTGGCATGAACTGCAAACAATTGCACATAATATGCAATTTTCTGCCGAATACCGCGATGACGTTTCAAGTCAAGTATGCGGTGACGTGCGGTGTCCCTGGCGAATTGATACTCCGGCAAGTTTGTCGATGCGATGTAGTATGCCGCATGACGAGGGAGTTCCGATGAAGGCGACTCCAGGTCGACTGGGGTTTGCGTGGCTGGCATATCTACCTAGCCCTGATGCTCACGGCCACCGGGCTCACCATCGGGTTCGACAATTGGTCGCGAAAAGATTGAGCGGGTAAACTCAGAACGAGACTCAAGGAGAAAACCATGCGCAACATGCGCAAGACGGCTTGGGCTGGCATGTTTCTGACGATGGCCTGTTTCTTAAGTGTGCGCGTCAACGCTCAGCAGCCGGCGCCTGCCGCTGCAACTGCGAACTGCACGACACCGACGATCGACCAGTCGCTGGAGATGAAAGGCGCATTCAACCCGGAGATTTCGCCCGATGGTAGGCGCGTGGTTTACGAAGTTTCCCGGACGAATTGGGACGACAATGCCTTCGAGCGCGATTTGTGGATCGTAGATACGGCGAGAGGCGAAGGGCATCAACTGACGGCATCCAAGAAATCGAGTACGAATGCCGCGTGGTCTCCAGACAGCAAGTGGATCGCGTTCCTCTCCGACAGGCCGGGACAGATTACCGGCACACCCGAAGGCAAAAACCAGGTTTATGTAATTGCGGCAGACGGCGGCGAAGCGCGGCAGCTTACGAAGGTGGAAACCGGAGTGAACAACCTTGCATGGTCCCCGGACGCGAAGAAATTGGCCTTCTCCGCGGAAGACCCTGAGCCGAAAGCGATAAAAGACCGCAAGGAAAAGTATGGCGAGTACGAGATCATCCACGCCGACTACAAAATGTCTCATTTGTGGACGCTGGAGATTCCAGGGGACGAGACAGCAGCAGTTCCCGAACCGAAGCGGCTCACCGAGGGAGCGACGTTTAGCGTGGGCGAATTTACATGGTCTCCAGACGGAACACGCATCAGCTTCAGCGCGCAGCGCGATCCGGATTTGATTTCGTTGGAGACGGCGGACATCTACGTGGTGACTGTGGGCGACGGAAAAATAAAAAAGATTGTGAGTACGCCTGGGCCGGACACGAATCCAAAGTGGTCGCCCGACGGAGAACAAATCGCATTCGAAACAACGGCCGGGTCGAAGTATTTTTTCTACACGAATGTGAAAATTGCCGTGGTCGACGCAGACGGAGGCCCGCCGCGAGTCTTGACCGATGGATTTGATGAAGATCCAGGGCTGATCGCGTGGGCTGCGGATGGCATCTATTTCGCTGCAGAGCAGAAGACATACGCGCACTTGTTCCGGCTGAATCCCGATACGAAAGTGGTTGAAAAGCTGAGCGCGCCCGAACATCTCGCGGCGTTTTCGTTCTCTTTTTCAAAGGACTCTAAACAAGTGGCCTACCGCGCGGCGCTTGAAAATGAATATCCGGAGATATTCACTGCGAATGTGAGGCCGTGGCAAGCGAACAAACTCACTGCCCTGGGCGACCAACTAAAGGGGTTCACAATTGCGCGTCGCGAAATGATTTCCTGGAAGGCGGGCGATGGAACGTTGATCGAAGGTGTCCTGTTGAAGCCGCCCGACTTCGATCCAAAAAAGAAATACCCCCTGCTTGTGGTGATTCATGGCGGACCAACTGGCGTGGATCAGCCGATTCTCAACGCGGACCGTTACTACCCGCTGGAGCGATTCGTCGCGAAGGGGGCACTGATTCTGCGGCCGAATTACAGAGGCTCGGCAGGGTACGGCGAGAAATTCCGCGCGCTGAACGTGAGGAATCTGGGAGTAGGCGACTATGCCGACGTGATTTCGGGAGTAGACGCCTTGATCGCGAAAGGTTTTGTCGACAGGGACCGTGTGGGCTCGATGGGCTGGAGCGAGGGCGGATACATTTCGGCGTTCATCACGGCATCAAGCGACCGTTTCAAGGCGGTCTCCGTAGGAGCGGGGATTTCCGACTGGATGACCTACTACGTGAACACAGACATCACGCCGTTCACGCGGCAGTACTTGCATGCGACGCCGTGGGACGATCCGGAAATTTATAAGAAGACTTCGCCGATTACATACATCGCGAAGGCCAAGACGCCGACCCTGATCCAGCATGGAGAAAACGACCGGCGCGTGCCCATCCCGAACGGTTATGAGCTGCGGCAGGCGCTGGAAGACCACGGCGTGCCGGTGAAGATGGTGGTGTACAAAGGATTTGGCCACGGAATCACGAAGCCGAAGCAGCAGCGCGCGGTAATGGAAGAAAATGAAAAATGGTTTGCCAAATATATCTGGGGTGAAGAACCCGCGTCCGCGCCTGCGCCGCCGGTGAAACCCGAGAAACCGGGGGAATCTGAAAAATAATACCGTGCCTCCCGAAAATTCCGCGCAGCCGGCGGAAGTCGTTGCTGGAAGTTCGAGGACAGAGTTGCGAGGAATGTCGTGAGAGAAATGAGCATCGGCTAAATTATGAAGGATGTAACTCTCATCCGCTCAGATATTTCGAGGTTTTCGAGAGGCACGGGTGAAAATACAACCAAGCGCTAGCGGCAAGAACCGCGACCGCTGAAACAACGGGAACAAGAACCTCCCAGCCCAATCCTAACTTCCTACCTGCACCATCTAGTGTGCCCGCCGCTGCTGGCAGCCGTGCCGATCCGTGTTGCGTTTCAATCGTTGCAGGTCAGTGCGAATGTCCGCCGCACTCTGGTAGCGCAGTTTACGGTCCTTCTCCAGCGCCTCGTTGACGATGCGCTCTAGTTCCGGTGGCAAGTCAGGGTTCAATCGCGCGAGCGGGGTCGGCACTCGATTCAGAATCGCGTCATGGATGACCGCAGCATTCTTACCTGGAAAAGCCATCCGTCCTGCCGCCATCCACAAAGCACTGCACCGAATGAGAAAAGCGCACCGGCCTACTCCAGCTTGATTTGCCTATAGTTTGAGAGCAACCGTCACTTCTTGGGATGAAAAATGCCGAACGAAAATCTGTTGACCAACAGCAATCCCTCATCGCTATCCAAGGGCTCCAAACTGATACCAGCCATCCCGAGGTCGCGCGTCCAGGTGTTCTTCACCCTGAAATAGTAAACGCGTCCAGCGTTTGCCGTGAAATGGGGCGCGGCAGTCTTCAGACCCTGGCGCACAACTACCGCTGCTTGCCAACTGGCACAAAGATGGCGTTCACCGGGGTCGACGGAGAAGTAGATATAGGAATTGCCGTGCGTTGCCCCTACCCATTTCCCGTCGAGGCCGGCTCGCGTGGTGGGTTTGGGAAACGACCCGAACTCTGTATCGTCCTCGACGAAATAAACCAGCGCCTTTCCCTCGCTCGGGTGCACAGCAGGATGTTGGCCTTTGTCCGTTTTCACGTCGAATTTAGCCTGTTTCGCGCCGCACCCAGGTGGGACCTCAGAACTTGCGGGCACGTTTTGTGCAAAAGCCGGCGGTGCGAGCAGAAAGAGTGCGACGGCAACCTTCATTCTGTAACGCTCCAATGCAGCTAAAAACTCTCAGCACTTACATTGCTCCCATGCTGGCTACACTACTAAGACGTAAACTGTAGATGTAGAGATACAAAAACGTGAATCCCCCGCCAGACTGGGGGCATACCTTACCGGATATCTACCAAACCAGTTATACCTCACACGCGAGGGTATTGGGCAACTAGAAGAAACACAAAGCGGCGATGCGGAGTCGTATCCATCTTTGAAACTATTTTCCCGAGCAGTGCGCCGCCCTGGGCGAGAGCGATCTGCTTGCGAATATCGACGCTGGTATCCGGCGCGCTCGTTTCGCCGGTCGAGACTTCCACGTCTTTTGCGTGCGCAAACCCGGAGGTCAAGGAAAGGCTTCCTCTGACATCTCCTCGATTCCTGCGTTATGATCGGATCACTCGACATGCTTGTCGATATCGGCGTTCCTGCCGAGAAGGAGGTGATCCAGTGAGGTACGGTTTACGTTGAGGTAGTACGGGAGGCGCTTGTGAGGTTACCGAGCGCCTCTCTTTTTTTGTTCCGGCTGTCCGAATTGTTCTGCGTCCATCTGCTCAGCCTGTTGTGGTCCGCAAAAACTCCATCCGGGGTCAATCAATCTAACGCATTGTTACATTCTGGGCGGCCGGCTGTCGAAATAACGATTCGCCAGAGACACTGTGGCGATGTGATGGATGAAAGGAACCGGGCGGAAGGTCGTCTTGTGCACGAATTCACGAATCAAGGTAACGACAGAGTTCCGGCTAAGCCTTAAACCGGTTCTTGTTGATCTTCAATGATTGAATTTTCGATTCGAGTGTAGTTCGCGCGATTCCCAGCTTGGTGGCCGCGCCCGACCCGACGGTCCGAATACCCGTCCTCGGTATTCTCGCTGAGCTTCGTCGATTATTTCCTGTTCTTGAGCTGCCATGATCTCCGAAAGGCGAAGGTTGCCTTCTGGTCCACGGTCACCAGGCTGTTGGGAGAGCCATCTGTCATCAACTGAAAAGTCGCTGTTTCGGATAGGATGACAGATCGCTCGATGACGTTTTGCAATTCGCGTATGTTTTCAGGCCAAGGTGACGTCTGGATGACGCTTATGGAATTGGGATCGCTTCACGCCCACCCGATGCGTCCGCCACTAAACGCATGTCTGATTGGCAAGTGACGAGTGCAGCGATCTCTTGGCGCAAGACCGGATGATCGTCAACCGACCAGATCCGTATCGGGCCTGCCTCAGTGCTCATGACTTCGCCTCCGGATCTTTCCCAGCGAGCTTCTCAACCAGCCACGACCGGCGTCGCACAGATGTCTCGTAAGCCCGCGATGCAGGAATGCTCAGCTCTAGCTCTGTACCCGAATCAAGCTCGCTCCACACTGCCAGTTTGCCGCCTATCAGCTTGGCGCGTTCCCGCATGCCGCGCAAACCGTAGTGTCCGGGCTGCCCGTCTTTGCCGAGAACCTTTGGGGTAATGCCCTTTCCGTCATCTCGGACCCGCAACCGAAGCTGACGGTCGTCATAGCGAATCTCGACTTCAATCTTCTTTGCGTGTGCGTGCTTGAAGGCATTGCGCACAGCCTCACCTGCAATTCGGTAGACTTCGTCCCGCAGGATCGGATGAAGATTCCGCGATGTGCCTTCCACTTCCACATAGAACTCAGCTCCATTTGGATTCGTTTCACCCGAGGCAAGTTCCTTGCCCAAAGTATTTATCACCTCTGAAACATCGTTGGGACCGTCCGTAGAAGAGCGCAACCCCTGTACGGCATCCCGCCCCTCAGTAATCGCTTGCGCGGCTTGATCCACAGCATCCTCGAGTCTTTGTTTGGCTTCGACCGGACGCCCCGGCAACAGATTCGAAACCGCTTGAAACTGCAGCAACAGTCCCTGAAAACTCTGCAGCAGTGTGTCATGCAGTTCGCGGGCTACGCGCGTACGCTCTAACACGCGTTCATGGAGTCGCGCGTGCATTTGAGCCCGTAACTGGTAAAGACGGAGTCGGTACGCCCCTGTCAAAATAGCAGCGAACGCGGAGACGGCGAGCAGGCGGAACCAGCCGGTCTCGTAGAAGTAGGGTTCCTGGGTTATCGGGAAAAAAATACCGGAGTGATCCCACACGCCAGCGCTGTTGCTGGCGCGAATCCGGAAAGCGTGGGTACCGATTGGAATGCGGTTGTAAACGGCGGTGAGAGAATTGTCGGCCTCCAGCCAAACGGGATCGACATCATCCATCCGATACTGGAAGCGACTCTTTTCCGGGGATGCCAGAGAAATGGAATTGAAACGGAGCTCGACGTGGTTCGTGCCGGGAGGCAACACAAGTTCACTGCCAGCGGGCTGCCTGGTACGTCCAACGGTGACGTCTTCCACGAAAACACGGGGCTTGGCAGTGTCAAAGGACAAGTGGGACAGGTCGAGCATAGCCAGGCCCTGTACGGTAGCGACGAAGAGCTTGCCGTCAGATGCCAGGGCCATGTTGGGAGCGCCGATGCTGCACTGTGTCGAGGTCATGCCATCAACTTTGCCAAACCAAGCGTAATCGAGAGGGTTCTCTGGACCAGCTTGGTTTTGCCGCAAAGCGGCTGTGGAAAAGCGGAAGATGCCGTTGCCTCCGGTGAACCAGAGCTCTCTGTTCGGTGAAGCGACCATGCTGAGGAGATCGAGGTCGTGATTCACCTCGACCAGTTGGTCTCCTTCAATGCGGTCGATGCCCTTCGGGGCAGAGAGGGCGTAAATGTCACCCGAGGAATCCTCGCCGAAACTGGTATAACGGGGATCGAAAATCTGACGGGGTGACAAAACAGCCACAAAGCGGTCGCCGGTCATTCGATTAATCCCGCGGCTGGTGGCTACCCATATGTCGTCGTGGCGATCCTGGTAAACACTCACAACACGATTGCTGGACAGCCCGTTGGTTGTCGAGTAGTTACGAAATTGTCCGTTGACCATGTGGCTGAGACCGCCTAGTGTTGCAATCCACAACGAACCGTCGTGGGCCAAGGTGATGGCCCGTACAACAATGTCGGCCAAGCCTTGCCGCGGAGTGAACTGCACAAAATGACCATCCGCGAAACGGTATAGCCCGCCTCCCCAAGTCCCTACCCACACTTCGCCGCTCTTGCCTTCAGCCAACGCCCAAACACAGGAGTTCGACAAGCCGTCCTTTTCATTGTAGGTTTTGAAGCGTTTCCCATTGAAGACCGAAAGTCCACCGCAGTTATTGCCCACCCAGAGGCTGCCGTCGCTTTTGGACAACACGGTCATAGGAATAATGTTGGGTAAGCCATCCGCCTTCGTGAATATTCGGATCGGACGTTCCTTGAAGCGCAGGAGTCCTTGGCCGTTTGTGCCGAGCCATAGATCACCCTCCCGATCAGCGCTTATGGCCCTTACCTGAAGGTTTGGCGCGAATGACTCTAACTTGTTTCCGGAAATTCGAAAGACCCCACCAGTACTGTGCGCTGACGTTGAAGCCTCCGCCCACAGATCTCCTTGAGGATCCTCATACACGCGGAAGACACCGTGTCCTCGTCCGACTCCGTAATGCTGAAATCGCTCGATCGATCCATTTACACGGCGCGCAAGACCCGCAGAGGTACAGAACCAAACCGCGCCCTTGCGATCCTCAAAGACGTGATAGAACCTGTCCGGATCGATGCCTAGTTGATCCGACAATCCCGGATGTTGCACCACTCGCGTTCCGTCCAGCTCGATAAATCCCTGGCCGCTAACGACGAGCAAGTGCCCTTCTGCGCTCTCCTCGATCCGGCTGACGGACGCATTTGGAATCACGTTCTCGAATCGATTGCCGACGGAGCGGTAAAGCCCTGCGCCCGTGCCAACCCACAAAACGCCGTCGCGTGCGGAGTGAAGCCAGGTGATCTCGTCGCTTAGCCCCGGACCGGGGTGATAGAAGACGGCTAAGGATTGATCAAAGCGATCGAGGGCCGACCGCGCGATGCGGACGAGACCGGAGCTGGTCCCGACCCACAAATCGCCGTCCAATCCCTCAGCCAGAGAGCTGACGATGCCTTGCGGCGTGGAACGAGTGCCCCGAAAATAGATCGGGGTGAAATGTCTGCCGTCGAATCGATTCAACCCAGCGTCCGTGCCGATCCACAAGAATCCGTTTCGTGTTTGAAGGATGAAATTTACGACGTTGGAGCTTAGCCCGTCTTCCACAGTGAAGGTGGTTCGGAGGTAACTGGTTGTGGGCTGTTCGGGATCGACCGCACGACCAGCTTCTGGGGCAATTGTCACGACGATTGACAATCCGACAGTGGCCCTCCATAAGTGAAATCGCCTGAACATAAAACAAGCACCGGACCTCCGGAATGAGGATCAGTGTCGACAAACCCTTTTTGGCTTCAAAAACGATGGCAATTGTACACCCGATTCCCCAGGCGGCTTTGAAGGAAGGAACAAGGTTCGAGTGAAAACGAACGTCTCACGGTCGTTTTGGGCCTTCCAATAATCGTGACCTTGCTCATTCCAAAACGAAGACTATGTTATCGGTGCAACGTTGTGACGTGGGTAGGCGCCTGGTAACGACTTACCAAGCAATTTGAGTAACCGGGAGGAGATTCTGGCGTTCGTGTGAAACGAAACGAGATTTGCACCGTTTATAAAGCTTACGGCGGGTCGCTGGGTGAACCAAACATGGCAGATCACGTTGTGAAGGATTCGCCACGCCAAAAGGGCCGAATTGCCGACACGTTCTATCTCGTCAGCTTGCTGACCGGCCTACTTGCTTTTTCCCTTCGCAGCCATCTGGGTGTCGCTCTGGGTCAGTCCTGTGGGGTGCGCGATTGGGCCCGCTATAGCCGGTTTTCGTCTGAAGTTGTCCATCAATCCGCTGGTATTTTTCGGATTTTATTCTCTCTTGGTCGGCTATCTGATTTAGCCGTTCACGGCGTCAAAAGCAACGAAGATGAAATGGGGAGGTGTACCTCATGACTCCATTACGGAACTGCGCCCTCGCTTTTCTTCTTTCGTTTGTTTTTGTGCCACGAAATGCCGCGCAAGACAACTGGATCGGAACTTGGGCGGCGGCCCCACAGGCCGTCCCGGGTGGAGCGGAGGCCTTCCACAACCAAACTCTCCGCCTCATCGTGCACACCAGCGCGGGCGGGAAGAAGGTCCGCATCAAAATCTCGAACACTTTCGGCGACCAGCCTCTGCTCATCGGCGCGGCGCGGATTGCCCACCGTGCTTCCGTGGCGGACATCGATCCCGCCTCTGACCGCGCTCTGAAATTTCACGGAAACGCGTCCACCACAATTCCTCCCCATTCCATGGTGGTGAGCGATCCGGTCAACCTCGAAGTGCCCGCGCTCTCGGATTTGGCGATCAGCCTGTTTTTCCCAGAAACCGCTGCCCTGACCACCGCGCACATTCTGGCGCTCCAAACGAACTACGTCTCCGCCAAAACTGGAGACGCGACTGCGCAAACGAAGTTCCCCGTCGCCGAGACCATTACCTCCTGGCCTTTCCTCACTGGTGTGGATGTCGAATCTGCCCCTCACGCAGCCGCCATCGTGGCGCTTGGTTCTTCGCTCACGGACGGCGATGGCTCCTCAATGGACACCAACCGCCGTTGGCCCGACGTGCTTGCCGAGCGACTCCAAAAAGCTGGTCGGGAAGGTGGCGAACTCGCCGTCCTGAACGAAGGCGTTATAGGCAATCGCCTGTTGAGCGACACCCAAAGTCCGCGGCAAGCAGGCGGCCCGCTCCCGTTGGGAGCCGTTTACGAACAATTAGGGCCAGCCTTGGGTCAATCGGGCCTCGCACGTTTCGACCGCGACGTGCTCGCTCAAGCTGGCGTGAAATACGTCATCCTCGCTCTCGGCGTTAATGACATGCTTTTCCCGGGCTCGTTCATCTCTCAAACCGAAACCGTGACCGCTCAAGATCTGATCAGTGGCAATCGTCAGCTCATCGCCCGCGCGCAAAAAAAAGGAATCCGCGTCATCGGCACGACGATTCCCCCTTTCGAGCATGCCCTCTTCCGCAACCCTTTCTATGACCGTTTCTACAGTCCTGAGAAGGAGAAGATCCGCCAGGAGGTCAACGCCTGGATCCGTGTTGCCGGCGAGTTCGACGGCGTAATCGATTTCGACCAAGCCGTACGCGACCCGAATCATCCCACGCAACTGCTGCCCGCCTTCGACAGTGGCGACCACTTGCACGTCAACAATGCAGGCAACGTCGCGCAAAGCAAAGCCATCCCCCTGTCCCTATTTCACGGCCGTTAAATCAGCCCGCCGGGAGGCGGGTTCAGTTTTCCATCTTCAAGTCTGGTAACGCGCTAGCGGGACAAATAAATGTCGACTGGTTCCATTCGGCCCGACCCTGCTTGAGTCCGAAAGGAACTAAAGGGTATCGGCGGAAGTGGTTGAAACAAGCTGCACAGGAAGCTGGCGGCCCAAATTCAACCAGTTCCGTCAGAACGGAGTTTTTGGTAGGAACAAGCGGTATTTTTTTGTTGCCCAGCAGGAACTCGCCATCGTAGTCGGTGCACGACAGCTCATTGGGTTTTTACCCCAAAGATAAAGGTGTGCCCTGAGCTTGTGCGTCCGCCATCGCGACAAGCTTGGCATCAGAGAGAAGTGTGGCTGATCAGTCCCTGTGTCGAAAGCGGAACTCCGAGGATGCGATTAACGTGGCGTAGGTTCCAAAGCGTTCATCGTTCCAAGTGACTTCAGGTTCCACCGGTTCCTCCTCAAAAACGCGGAGAGTTTTATAGGTTGTAGTGCGTTCGGCAGGAATTCGGCGGGCAGCGCGAATCCAGGAACGAATCTCCGTGGGGGGCAGGTGCTGACCGTGAGGCGCGCCCGCGGATGTTGATATGCTTTCATTCATGAGCGTGCCGCCGAAATCGTTCGCCCCGGCCGCAAGCGTGTCCCTCGCAAGCTGCGGCCCCTGCTTTACCCAAGCTGCCTGAATATTCGTGATCCATGGATCGAGCATCAAGCGCGAAACGGCATACATTTTCAAAACATCCTCGCGCGGAATACTGGTACGCACACCCGGGACCAGCGACTTCTTCACCATGGGCGCCTCGGCTGCGATGAAGCTAAGCGGCACGAACTCGGTGATTCCGCCTGTTTCCTTTTGAATGCTGCGGATAAGATCGAGGTGCCTGGTCCGGTCCAGGGCCGTTTCGACATGGCCATACATGATAGTGGAAGTGGTCGGAATACCGAGCTTGTGAGCGGTGCGAATGACCTCGATCCAGTGCCGAGTTGAAATTCGACCAGGAGAAATAACCTCGCGCACCCGATCGTCCAGAATCTCTGCTGAGGTTCCGGGAAGCGAGCCCAGTCCGACATCCTTCAGTGCCGCAAGGTACTCTTCAATGGTGCATCCGGAAAGCGTCGCGCCATATAGGACTTCTTCGGGAGAAAAGGCGTGGACGTGAATTTCCGGCACTTCCCGCTTGATAGCTGCACATAGATCGATGTAGAACCGTCCGTTCATTCGCGGGGCCAGGCCGGCCTGAATGCAAACCTCGGTGGCGCCTAGTTCCCAGGCCTCGCGCGCACGGCGGAGAACTTCCTCGAGCGGCAAAAAGTAGCCCTGCGCGGCGCGATGGCCCCGGCTGAAGGCGCAGAAACCGCAACGCTTGACGCACACGTTGGTGAAGTTGATGTTGCGGTTGACGACGTAGGTGACTCGATCGCCCACTCGGCGGCTGCGCAGATCGTCCGCTGCCGCAAGCAGACGGTCCAGCGATTCGCCTTCGGCACTGAAAAGCCTCGCGGCCTCTTCAACCGTGAGTTCCTGTCCTGCAAGTGCCCGGTCGAGAAGCGCGTCCACAGTCATGCGGCCTCCTGTTCTCTGCGTACCAGGCCCGTGTCGTCCATCCAAACCAGGGCCTGACGGCGCAGATTCTCCGGCGTCCAGCCAGGGTCGCGTATGTACTCGGGATAAGCGGTAAGTCTTTCACGCAGCTCGAAGCCTGATTTCTCCGTCACGTGCCGCAGAGTCAGAATCTCCGGCCATGCCATCTCTGGGTTGATGAAATCGCGCGTGACTGGGGAAATCCCGCCCCAGTCGTTGATACCCGCACTCAGAAAGAAGGCGTATTCATCGCGCGAAAGGTTGGGTGGCACTTGAAGGTTCACGGAATCCCCAAGTATGAGCCGGGCCACCGCAGCGGTTCGGGCGATGTCCAAAATTGAGGGTTCGGGCCTGCAGGCGAACAGCGTGTCGGACTTCGCGCGGAAGTTCTGGACGATCACTTCCTGGACGTGCCCGTACTTCTCGTCGAGTTCACGAATTGCAAAAAGCGCGTCGACTCGCTCGTCGAGAGTTTCGCCAATGCCAATCAGGATTCCGGTTGTGAATGGAATGCGGAGTTCTCCGGCGGTCTTGAGAGCCGCGAGCCTGACTTCAGGAACTTTGTCTGGGCAGCGGTGGTGCGCCTGACTGGGCCCCAGCAACCGCCGGCTGGTGGTTTCAAGCATCATGCCCATGCTCGCGTTGACGGGCTGCAACTGCTCCATTTCTTCGCGCGAGAGAACGCCGGGATTCGCATGAGGCAGCAAGCCTGTTTCTTCGAACACCAGGCGACACATCGCCTGCAAATATTCGATGGTGGAGCGCAGCCCGCGCCGCTCCAGCCATTCGAGATACTCCGGATAACGCAGCTCGGGTTTGTCTCCCAAGCTGAACAGCGCCTCCTTGCATCCGGCCTTTCTACCGGCGCGTGCCACGGCAAGGACTTCGTCCGGCGTCATGGAGTGCGCTTGGCCGTCGCCGGGTTCACGCGCGAAAGTACAATAGGCGCAGCGATCGCGGCAGAGATTCGTCAAGGGGATGAAAACCTTACGGGAATACGTAACCACTCTGCCGGTGCGCAAGTCACGAAGCACGCTCGCTTTTTTGAGGAGCTGCTGCAGCTCGTTGCCGGCAGAGCGAATCAGCCGACAAGCCTCAGCTCGGTTTATGCCCGTTCTGGAAAGCACGAGTTAGTCCAGTGCATGAGCGTGTTCGGGTTCGATCTTATAGATGACCTGTATCTCGCCCGGTCCGCGGTAAGGATATTTATCCCGGCCGAGGTATTTCTTGGCCAGCTTGTTGATGTGCGCAAGGGCGTCGGCACCCTGCTCCGTGACATCCGCAGCGCCCCCACGAACCGACAGATGACGGTAAGAATTCTCCGGATCGAGAAGGTCCAATCCGACGCGTGGATCGCGCCGCATATGTTTGTCTTTGACACAGCCTTTCGAAATGTCGATCAGGATGTGCCGTCCATCAAAATCAACCCAGTCGCGCGACACCTGCAGACTCCCGTCCGGCATCAAAGTAGAGAGTTGTGCGAGCGCTTTCCTCTGGAACAAGTCGAGGCGTCTTTCTGGGTTCGTAGCCACGTCGGGTCCCCTCTCTAAGTCAACGAGAGGGTACATCAAGCGCGGCTCGACCGGTACGAGTTATTTGTCCGAGCACAGGCGCAACAAATGGTTCCAGTCGTCGGAGGCTGATCAAGTCATTTAGAACAAATGAAGCGTGTTGAGTACGAGCAAGGCAGGATGAATTAGCAAACCGCCGTCTTCACACACTGTACGTGATTTTGCAGTTGGGGGGCACTTCGCGTCAAATGGCTTCAATCGACTTCTACACGCAGGCCGCAACAGGCTCATTATCAATCGCCTCGAAGCAGCAGAATTCCATAGGTCTCGGTTTTGGGTGCAAGATTGGGGGCGGCTAAACGAGGGAAGAATGGCGTTTCCGGTCCGTAAGCGACGCCAAATAGGGCAGTTAGCATTTTTACTCTTATGGCTACGAACCTGAAGGTCGGGAGTTCGAGTCTCTCCGGGCGCCCCACCCACATAACGATGAGCTGTTGTAAATATATTAAATATTAGACTTTATTTATTGTTAACAGACTTACCGTAGTCCCGTAATTTGTTTGTACAAGACAAGCACCCACGGCGATAACATCAACGCACGCAGCGTAATGATATCTGGCTCCAGGGCAGCGACCAGGACCAGTTTTTTGACCTGTCTCTAGCGAATTGATATTTCGCCAGCCGCAGGGCATGTAACAATGAAACATGCCTTGTCCTGTTTTACCTCCCGCCTCTCAGGCTTGAACTGGATGTTGCTGGTTCTTAAGGCTCCTCGCCTGCAAGGGCATTTTGACGAGCCACAGGGTTAGGCTTTCGGGAGAAGGGGTGGCTCAAAATGGAAATTCCGGACAACACCCACAGGCCCATTGAATTTTCCCATGAGGGAGGTCATGGTTCTTGATGATGTTTGGAAACGCCGGGCAGCTTACGGCAAAAGAGTTGCACATATATAGCAATTAAACGCTTCGTTTGTCGCTTTGATCTCGCTCTAGGCGCATTGCACAATCCTGCTAAGTCATTTAGTCGATGGGGTAGAACTTGGGTTATGCAGCAGCTTCACATCTGGTCCGTGACTTGCTGCGTCATCACCTAGGGGTGGCATATGCGACTTCGTCAGTGCGGCATGATTGGATCGGGACACCTAGGAGTCTTGGCGTTCTTTTGTCGAGTGGCCCTTCTTTCGCTCATGAGTATCGCAATTCTTCCCTTGTTCCCGGGCAGCGCCAAGGCAGATACAATCCCATCGACCGGTGTGCCGCCGAACGGTTCGTGTGACCGCACAATTCAAAATTGCGCGCAAGACCCGTCTTACTCCTACGCTTTTATTAAAGGCTCACCCGGTCAAATGGGTCCCTTACCAGCCAACGAATTGACGCCTCTCGACTTTACTAACGGGACTGGTACCGGTACGGGGCTCGTTACCCCGCCCAGCGGCACTGGCTGGATCTCTCCTGGTGGAGACCAAAATTGCTGCTTTATCCAGGGCGGCGGCGACGTCTTCATCTACCAGGCGGACACCTTCACAACGGCGCCGGGGCAATTTGGAATAACCATCCAAACGGGCGACATCGCCGCCGCGGGTGACGTCTTTATGGCCATTAACGGGGTTGGTGAGTTTCTTGATGGAACGGGACCTGGCGGAGAAGAATTGACCAGCGCCTTGTCGCCCATCCTAGCCCTAAGTCCCAGCGGCAGCCCGGTCCAGGCCTCCTTTAATGGCCTCACGCCCGGCGCCCCGGATATAGTGGACTTCATGTTTAGCGGTTGCACCAACGAGACACAACCCACCTGTGAAGATGAAGGCCTCAATATCAGCGCCTTGCTTGTCGATCCGGTGACGTTTACTACAGCTGCCCCGGGAGCCACGTTCGCGGATATTTCGATGAGCACTGCAATGACCGATTTCGCTAGTGGGAACCTGCCCACGCTCGGCGCCCCTCCCCCTCCCGGCAGCGTTCCGGAGCCCGCCAGTCTCTCGCTTCTCTGCGGTGGGCTGATCGCTATAGTCGGCATGGGGATTCTGCGGAAGAAGCAGCTGGCGTAGAAGCGAAAGCGCAATAATTCCATCCCAAGAGTCCACCGTTAAAATTGAGCACAGAGCGAGGCACAGGAGGCACTTTCAGACCTTTTTTCGGATTTGAGACCGAGTTCCGTCCACAAAGGGTCCAAGGCGTAAGATCTGTGAGTAGATTAGTCTCGCGCCGGGGTTTGTCTCTCAGTCTCGAACCTAGCATCCCGGAATCTCCTCGGCGGCACTCCCGTGAGCCTCCGAAAGGCCGTCGTAAAATGGCTCTGATCCGCAAACCCGCACGCCAGCGCAATCTCCGCCATGCTCATCTCTCCGCGCGAAAGCAAATTCTGCGCGCGAGCGACACGTACCTGCCGTAAGTATTCGCCGATTGTGCAGCCAAAATAGCGATGAAATTCGCGGCTAATCTGCACCGGATGCCGCCGCGCGCACCGCGCCAGATCCATCAAACGCAAGCGCTCCACCCCGTTTTCGTGGAGCAATTCGCGCACGCGCAGCAGCCACGGCGGCACGCAGCGCTCGCGCCGCAGCCCGTCGTCACAGTTGGTCAGAAGCAACCGCAGAGTGATGGCCTCGATTTCGAGCGCCGCGGCATCGTCATTGTGCCGCAGCTCCCGATGGAGCCTGGAGCCCAACGCGCCTGCGCTCCGTGAAGACAATTCTCCCGGCGCAGGAAGCGCGGCGCCGTGCTCGCGCGCCAGCTCCAGAATCGGTGGCTGCAGAACGACCTCCAGGGTTCGGCATGCCACCGGGAAATAATTCTCGTGCGGTTCGCCCGCGGGTAGGTATCGCACGGTTCCTGGGGCGCAATCGCCGCCGCCCGAGCTATGTCCCGACCAATGTGGTCCCGAAACGATGTAGACCAGGTGTGAAGTCTGGTGCGAATGCCGCGGAATGCACAGCCCCGCGGCGTATTCCATCGCCTCGACGCTCACCGATTGGGTCGCCAGCACTCCTTTCGTCCTTCTCATTTCCCGATTCACAATTTACGTCCCACAGATGCCAGGTTTCGATGTTTGAATCTGGCTCGCCACACGCTAATTTCCTTCAAGACCACCGCGCTGCATCCTGCTTACGATTCCTGCGCCACTCTCGAATTCCCGGAGGCGTCATGAAAATTCGCCCGCTTCACTTCAATCTCACCACGCTGGTAACTCTTCTCGCTGCTACCCCGCTCGTCCTTCTCACCAGCGGCTTCCTCACCCGGTCGCAAGCCACGAACTCGCTTCCCACCGCCCAATGGATCCTCGACCGCTACGTGAAAGTCTCCGGTGAACGGGCCAATCTGGTCAAGCACACCTCCGTTACCATTCGCGGCCGTTACCAAAACCCTGGCGACAAGGTTGACGCCACCACCGTCTCCTACTCAACAAAAGACGGCATATCTGTCCAAATGTTCCAGCTTCCCGACGGCCGCCACGGCTCAGCCGGCTTCGATGGCCACATCGGCTGGAATATCGGCCTCGACGGCAAGGTCAGCATCCAAACCGGCGATATCGCCCTCACCATGGCTCGCGACGCGGATATGTATTACCACCTCCACGTGATGAAGTATTTCAAATCGCTCGAAGTTGTTGGCATCGAGATTTTCAACGGCCTCCCGTGTTATCACCTGAAGGGCGTCAACAATTGGAACCAGCCCAACGAGCAGTTCTACGAGAAGGAAAATGGGTTGCTGGTCGCCTACAAATTCAATACGGCATGGCGCGGCGGCAACGGCGCGGCCGACGCCATCTTCGAAGACTACAAACCCTTCGACGGCATCCTGTTCGCTACCAAAACCACCGGCCACGACGGCAACGACATGGACATCAGCTACATCGACTCGGTTACCTGGGACGACGTCCCCGCTTCAGCCGTCGAGCTGCCTCCTGCCGTGAAAGCCAAGCTCGCGGAAACCTCCAGATGGTAGCGTGTGTATAGAGGAAGAGGGTGTAGGAGTGCTTGAAAAAGAGAAGGCCGACGCCCACCGGATGGCCATGACCCCCAGAAAGATATTGTCTTCCGGGAATGGAGCCCTAAGGTAAAACGCCATTCCCGTAGCCGCCGAGAGAAGGCAGGCGAAGAAGTGAGTCGTATGGAGAATTCGCTGGATGGTGCTCGCGCCGCCTTTGCCTCGGCCGCCATCTTTCCTGTCCAACTGAGTTTGCTCGTGCTTGCGCCAGCGGCGGAACCCCACATCTCTCCAAATCTCTAAATCACGATCCTCAGTGTGGAGTTGACACCTCGTGGCGCGCGAAATAACAATTCGCCAGCCACAGGGGAGAAATCAGTGGTGCCATGATGGACCTAAACGCGCACGAAGCCGGAAACGGCGGAAAGAGCCAAGGAAAGTCTACAGCCTGCTGCGTTCTCCTCTACTCGGAGACAGGTTGCTTTAGCCCCGCGCCATATATTTGCGAGATATAGGAAAGAATATGCTCAAATTTTGCAGTTATTTGCAACATTTTCAACGTGCAGTGTGCTAAGTCATTTCGTTTCAGCATGGTGAGATTGGCGACGGTCGTGCCGACGAGCGCTTGATTCCCTGACAGTGTGTGTGTCTTTGCCACGGGCGGGGAGGGGTTTGGAGGACGTAAAATCTTTGTGGATCACCCCGTAGAAACACTACTCGCGTCCATCGCAGCGCCCGACGCCCATGGGGATACCTATACGGAGGAACTATGAATTTGAGAGCGCAGTCTATCACATCTCGGTTGGTAGCCATGGTGGTAATGGTTACCGTTGCGTTGCTTTTTGCTACGCTGCCGCGAGCCAGTGCTGACAGTGTGACGGTCAATTCCAGCACCGCCGTCACGTACCTTTACACTGGAGTGTGCTGCACCGATTTCCCTGCGGCCTTGACCGCTGCAAATTTCGCTTCGGCTCAGACAGGGCCTAATGCTGTGCTTGATCCCTTTGCATCACCTGGCTATCTCCCTCCGCTGCCAGGCGGCCCAGGGGCTGTGGCTATTACCGGAAGTGGCGCCGCGAGCGATGGCACGGTCTTGTACGCGGTGAGTTTTGATCTTCCGAGCACTGTTAGCTCAGCGTCGCTCGAATTGTTCTACGAAATAGACAATAACTTAGGCCTGACAAACTCCGGCGTCTACTTGAACGGGACCGCGCTTCCCAACACCATACCCAATTCGTGCGGTGTGGAAAGTACCCTCTGCTTCGAGGAGCAGCAATCCTACAGCGACTCCAGTATTGGTTCTCTGCTCGTCAGTGGAACCAACTGGCTCTATCTCGATCAAGTAAATGAGGGCTCGATAGCTGGCGTCATTTTTTCGGCGGACGTCACCTTCGTTCCCAGCACAGGCACAGTTCCTGTTCCTGAGGCATCCTCCCTGTCGTTGCTCTGCACCGGACTACTGGGGCTTGGGCTCTTGAAGAGGAAAGCGAAGTTGGCGGTATAGAGATCACGCTTCAGTTCGCTGTGGTCGGCGGGGGAGCCGGAAGATGACGTTGCGGCGAGCCGCCGCGAGGTCGCTTCCTTTGTCGAGTCGCCTGTGATTCGTTCGCTATACGAACGGACCGGCGACCCGGAGACGGCCAGGCTGCACCGCAATACTCCTTTGTTTCCTCGTCGCTGGTGGATTCGAATCCCAAACCACCACCCAAACCATTGCGATCACCACCGCCAACGCGGGCGCGCCATCTCTTTGAATCGAAAAGAGTAAGAAGAATCGCTCTTCGCCGTTGACCCTCCGGCAGCAAACTGGCAGCAAACAGAGGGTCGAATCTCTCCACTCTACTCTTGAATCAAGCAGTTGCAGCCATTTCCAAAACAATTGCGTTTTCGATTTTCGGTCCATGCGGCCCAACAATGGGCTTTTTTGACGGAAGCTCGAAGCTCAGACCAGCTTTTTCCGCAACCTCTCTGCGAAACGCCACGTCATGCCGGATTTTATCGTGGAGGTCCGACGTGCCTTCTCCCGTTCACCCCAACCAGAATTTGATGATGACCGGAGGGATTGCGCATCGCAGAATGCGTAGCAGGACCGGGAAACCTGAGGAATTACGGGCGAAATAACAATTCGCAAGAGACAGGCTCCAGCCTCTCGACAGATTTCTGAGGAGCGCTGTCAAGGGGAACATTCTCGTTCTCCCGAAACGCACAAGCGATATTTGTCATATCCATTTTCCGTACTTAGTTTCAGCAACGCTCGCGCTGCCGCAGAAGCGCACGCGTTTATCTACGTGGAGGTGTGTGTGCAACGAAGAATGAGCCCCAATCACGGTTCTCAAGGCGAAGGGAGCCGGGCCATGAGCATTGCGGCGACAGCAGCCATTGCGGGAATCCTAGTCATTGGTCCTCTGACTGCGGGTCTAAGTGGTGCAAGAGCCGGCCAAGACCCCGACCGGGGTACGGCGCCCCCTCAGCGTTTCGACATGCTTGTCAGGGAAGACTTCTTTTCGGGATTCGCAGGCAACGCAGCGGCGCTGGAACGTGGCATGAGGAAGTGTGAGGAAGTTCTCGCCAACGACCCCAAGAATGCGGAGGCTCTGGTATGGCATGGGTCAGGCCTTAGCTTCTCTGCTAAAAAGGAGTTCATGGCGAGTAACCTGGGAAAAGGGCGACAGATTCAAGCGCAAGGAGTGCAGGAGATGAACGAGGCCGTGGCGATGAAGCCGGAGGACGTGGCTGTGCTGATTCCCCGCGCCTCTGTGTTCCTATCCGCTGCGCTCCATGTACCCTCTCTTGAGGTGGCAAGAAAAGATTTTCAGCTTGCGGTCAACGATTACGAAAAAATCCTCCGGCTGCAAGCGCCAAGTCTCTTGAGTCTGCCAGTGCATGCACGCGGCGAATTGCTGGGTGGCCTAGCCGAGGCATGGAACGGGCTCGGAGATATGGAAAAATCGCGCGGATATCTAAAGCGCATCACGGAAGAGCTTCCAGACACGCCATATGGACGAAGGGCGAAGGAAGCGCTAGCGTCGGCGAAATCTGGTGCGCTCGGAACGACGTGCCTCGGATGCCATGTAGTTAAGTAACACGAATCGCAGAGAACGATGCTGCTCACCCTGGGTGCGAAGGGTTGGAACGCTCGGGGCACCCACGACACCCGCCGGCAGGTCAATTTATGCGCTTGGCGATGCTCTGAGTCTGAAAAACTGGTCTAAAGATACTTTCCAAGCCAATTCCGATTACAACCAAAACGTCGCTGCATGCCACCAGGCCTATGGATACTTGGTTGTCAAGAGTAAAATCGGACGCCTTAGGCGTGCCGTCAATCTTTTCTCTGGCAGTGTATATCACTGGGCGGTTGTCCCACTTCTGAGCGGCCGCTTAGGTGCCAGTAGCGAGCGGTAAATGGAGAGCACCGTAGAGCGTCGGAGGGACGGTGCCTTCGGCACCGGGTGGGGGGTACCACCGCAAATTAAAGGGGCCATCGCAAAACAAATCAAGTAAGATTCCGGCGAACTGATTCGCTGCTAAGGTACGTGCATGTCCAGCCCGCAGAATGAGATTGAAGCGTTAAGAGCGCAGTTTGCCGCGCTGACCGCACGCGTCTATCAACTGGAGCAAAAGGCTGCCCTTGAACCGGAAACACCCCAGCCGGAAGTACGCCAGCCGGTGCTTCCCCAGGCGCCCAAGCAAGCAACTGCTCCAGCGCCTGCCGGAACGATGCTCACTCCTTCGCATGTAGATGATGCCCCCGGTCGGCGACCATCCGGTCAAATGCCACCGCAGCAGCGGCCGCTAACACTGCTTTCAACTCCCTCAAGCGCCGATGCTGGCTTTGAAAAACAGATTGGACAATACTGGCTCAACAGGATCGGCATTGTCGCCATCCTGTTCGGTGTCTCCTATTTCCTGAAATACGCGTTCGAGAACAATTGGATCGGTCCCGCTGGACGAGTTGCGATCGGTTTGCTGGCGGGGATCGGATTACTCATCTGGAGCGAGCGCTTCCGCAGCCGCGGCCATGAACTGTTCTCCTATTCGTTGAAGGCGATCGGCATAGGCACGCTTTATCTGTCGCTGTGGGGCGCCTTTCAGGTTTATCACCTGATCCCCGCGGCGGTCGCATTTTTGGCGATGGTAATCGTGACCGGCGCCACCATCACGCTGGCAGTGACCCAGAATTCGGAATTACTGGCCACCTTTGCGCTTGCCGGCGGCTTCGCAACTCCAGTGCTGCTCTCCACAAGGGAGAACCACGAGGTGGTCTTGTTCTCCTACGTCGCGCTCCTGGACCTGGCCATCATGGCGATGGCCATGGTCAAGCCCTGGCGGCGCCTGTTGTGGGGGAGCGCGGTTGGAACCATCATTCTGTATGTCGGCTGGTTTAGCGATTACTACTCGCAGGGTGAGCGTCCGCTCACTGTGTTTTTCGCTGCGTTGTTTGCGGCCATCTTCGCGGCGTTTCCGCTGCTCACACCGCCCGACCGGTCCAAGCGCATTGACGGGCCCTCGATTACGCTCATTCTGCTTCCGTTGTTGAATGCCGGAGCTTTTTTCCTGGCCCTTTGGATCATGTACGAACCGGAGACGGCACCGCTCACCTGGTGCGCGCTGACACTTGCGGCAGCGTATCTGGGAATCTCGAGCTTGTTCGGACCGCTCTTTCCAGATCAGGACACCAAGCTCATCACTTTGCTTCACGTGGCCATCGCCGTAGCCTTCATCACCATCGCCATTCCACTGAAACTGGACTCTCATTGGATCACCATCGGGTGGCTGATTGAGTCCGCCGTGCTGCTGGGCATCGGCGTCAGGACGCAAACCAAATTCTTGCGCTATCTGGCCGTCGCCGCCCTGATATTGGGGATCTTCCGCCTTCTGGTCGTCGACAACTTTCACACGGAAACGCTGGTGTTCAACGCGCGGTTTGCAACCTATTTGGTTGCCATTGCGGTTCTCGGCGGAATCGTGATCTTCGGCAAGCGGTACGCGACGGAGCATGAGAAGCCGTTCCTCGACGTGGCCTTGGTCGCGCTGAATTTGCTGGCCTTGATCGCATTGACGCGCGAAGCCGCCGATTATTACGACCGGCAATTGGTGGCTTCCCGTCGTGGAAGGATGGGATACGCCGGCGGCACGCAACTGCGGCTTGCGAGTGATTTCAGCTACTCAGCGATCTGGCTGGTTTATGGCGCGGCTCTGATGGCTGTGGGATTCTGGAAAAGATCCGCATTTACTCGCTGGCAGGCGCTGTTTCTGATAGCGGTAACGATCGTGAAGGTGTTTCTCTACGACGTATCGCAACTCGAGCAGGGCTATCGCATTCTGAGTTTTGTCGCTCTCGGAGCGGTGTTGCTGGCGATTTCCTTTATCTATCAGCGCGACTGGCTGAAGCTTTCTTCACCAACGGCGATGAAATGAGCCGTGACCTTCGTATGGGCACCGCTTCAGCCCTGCTGAAAAGGCCCGGCAATTCAGGGGTTTTAATCCCTGAGGTCGGCAACGCGAGCCATCTCATAAATGTTCCCGTCAAGGCACGGGATCTTCCGCGAAAGAGGGAACGGAGGGCCAACCATGAAGAAAGCTTTGGGATTGTTGGCAACGTTTCTGGTGGCCGGCGCTTCCATTCCATATTTCAAATACCAGCGGCAGGTGCAGGCACCGGGTTCCGGCGGGCAACAGTATTTCGTCGTTGACGAAGCGGTTTGGCAGCATGCCCGCCCGAATTTAGGCGATCTGCGATTGTATTTGGCGGGGAAAGAAGTTCCCTACGCCTTGCAGATCGAGTCGGGCGGCTCCGAAACCGAACGCGAGGAATTCCGTGTGCTGCAACCCGCCATGGTCGGAGGCAAAACACAATTTCTTCTGGATATGTCCGGCGTCGCTGAATATGACCGCGTGGAATTAAAGCTGGCTAGGAAGAACTATGTCGCGCATGCTCGCGTGGAGGGCCAGGACGACCCGCACGGCGCGAGTTGGGCTGATCTTGGCACTACCACTCTTTATGATTTGTTGGACGAAAAACTGGGGCACAACAGCACGCTTCAGATTCCGCTTAGCACCTACAAATACTTGCGCGTGACCATCGACACCTCCGTGAAACCCTCTGACGTGCGCAGCGGGACCGCGGGAATCATCCGGGCGAGCAAGGCCGAGTTCCGAACCATCAGCGCCGGTTCCCATCCATCGCAGCAAGGCCAAGGGCAGCTGGCGAAAGACACGGTCATGACTTTCTCCGTTCCGGAAAATATTCCGGTCGAGCGCCTCGTCCTCGAGATCGATCCGGCACAGCCGAATTTCCAGCGCGAAATAGAATTTCATGGAGACCGGGATCAATATCTTGGCTCCGGCGAGATCTGCCGCATTCACAAGCAGCGCAACGGACAAAGGATTGACGTCGAAAAGACTTCACTCGATATTGACGCGATCGGCGAGCGAACACTGAAAGCCATCATCCACAACGGAGATGACCAGCCGCTCCAGATCACCGGCGCAAACCTGCAGCAATACGAACGACGAATTTATTTCGATTCCGCCTCGCGTGCGGAATACACGCTCTACTACGGCGACAAAAAACTCGACGCGCCTGTTTACGATTACGCCAGGCTTTTCCAGCGGGATCCCGGCTCGAGCCAGGCTTCGCTGGGCGGCGAAGAATCGAATGCCGCATACACAGCGCGGCCCGACGACAGGCCCTGGTCAGAGCGCCATCCGACCGTCCTGTGGGCTGCGATCGTTGCGGCCGTGCTGGTCCTGGGCGCCATCGCGCTTAAGTCCGCGCGTAAGACAGCAGCATAAGACCCTCGAGGTCGGCGCGCCAACCACACGTGTAGATGGTTTTCTCGTAGTTCTTCGAATAAAGTGAATGCCATTACGCCAGCCTGACGCATCGCTTTTGGGAAACCCGCTGTAGCGCAAATGGTAGCGCATTTGGTGAGCGGGCAGCACAGGGGATCTTAAGCCAATTCAATGGCTTAGATTTTCTGACTGCCATGGTTCGGTACCAGGAGGTCGGTTCGCTGAAGCCGAACTTGGCTTTTCGGATTGAACAATTTGAACTCATGAAGTGATCTGTAAAAGTTCGACATAATTCGGTTTTGGGTCGAGGATTGGGTGCAGCTAATTGACGGAAGAATGGCGTTTCCAGTCCGTAAGCGACGCCAAATAGGACATTTAGCGTTTTTGCTCCTATGGCTACGAACCAGGAGATCGGGAGTTCGAGTCTCCCCGGGCGCACCATCTCATTGAACCGAAAAGAGTAAGGAGAATCGCTCTTCACCGTCGACCCTCTGGCAGCCGGCAGAGGGTCGAATCTCCCCTGGCAGCGGCACTTTACTCTGTGTTGAATCAAGCAGTTAAAGCCATTTCCAAAGCAACTGCGTTTTCGATTTTCGGTCCATTCCGTCCAACTACGGACCTTTCAACTAAGCTCAAAGCCCAAACCGTAGGCGACACTTGGAGTTTTGTACTGCGTAATTGTTCGCTCAATCACGCACGCTCCGGAGATGGTGCTTGACGAGAAGCGACTCGGCAACTAGGGAACCGACGCCGCCAGGTCCGAGCAATCGGGCCAGGGTGGCGATGAAATCGATGAAAAGAACAAAAAGATTGCGCATCGCAGAATCGTAGCAGGACGGGGAATCCCGAGGAATCATGCGCGAATTAACAGTTCGCCAGCCATAGGTGGCTGGATGCAAATCATAAGCGCAAAAGCTCGCCCTGTTCAGAGCCGCGAGGGGGATACGTCGCGCGCCTTCAATGGTTTGCGCGCATACATAAAAATCGCAGCGGAAAATACAGACCGGTCATTGACCAATTCGGCTTCGAGCGCCAAGAATGCGCTGATTTGGAAAGTGGCGACCTGCCGCAGGGGAGAAAAACCAGCTGGGGTCGGCTGCCTCGATCGCACTTTAGGCCGAGCACCAAACGAGGGAACATCATGAGACCCCCTTCTGTCTTCCAGTTTGTTTTTACTATCGCGATTTTGCTCGGAAGCGCGTTTGCGACGACGGCACAAACCCAACAGCCGACTCCGCTGAGCGGCGTCAACCAGATAGCTGCCGGAAACTTGGTCACCTGTGCGTTAATGGCAAACGCCACGGTGCAATGTTGGGGCTATGGCGGATCGGACGAGCTGGGCAGTGAGGTCCATGGCATCTACTCGGCTTCCTCCTTGCCGGTGCCAATCACTGGCCTAAGCGGCGCCACCGAAACCAGCGTGGGGTCAGGACAGGTTTGCGCGGTGCTCTCAAATGGGACTGTAGATTGCTGGGGTACCCCGATCTATACCGGAGGAATGACTACCACGCCCACACCGCTCGGTGGCGTGAGCGGAGCGATTTCGGTCGCCGTTGGCGGGGGGCACGCCTGCGCACTGCTTTCTGGAGGCGCCGTGCAGTGTTGGGGCGACGAAGTCTATGGACAGCTTGGCAATGGAGTCTCTTGCCCACAGACGGCGGATTGTATCTCAGTGATACCCGTAGCTGCGAGCGGCCTCACCGGTGCCTCTGCCATCGCAGCAGGGAACAATCACACTTGCGCGCTGCTCTCCAATGGCACCGCGCAATGTTGGGGTTTTAATTTGTATGGACAGCTTGGCAACGGAACCGTCACCACATCCTTGCCGTACAGCTTCAACACGCCCAGCGCGGTAACCGGCTTGGCTGGCGCAGTCGCGATCGCAAGCGGCGAGGGTGCCAACCACACCTGCGCACTTCTTTCTAACGGCACCGTGCAATGCTGGGGCGAAGACCTCTACGGGCAGCTTGGCAACGGAACCGCCTGCTACCAGTCGGGATGTACTTTCTCGACCTGTCCCCAGACTCCTTCATGTACTTCGGCAACGCCGGTAACAGTGTCCGGCGTTAGTGGCGCAACGGCCATCGCTGTCGGAGCGATCCACAGTTGCGCCCTACTCGCTAATGGGACCGTGCAATGCTGGGGAGACAACGGTGGGGGACAACTCGGAAATGGAACCTCAGGTAACAGTAATGTCTCCCCCATACCCGTAACCGTGAGCGGCTTGAGCGGAGTAATCGCAATTGCGGCAGGGGCGGGACACACTTGTGCGCTGCTCTCCAATAAAACGGTTGAGTGCTGGGGCGACGATAGCTCTGGAGAGCTTGGGAACGGAATCGCCGTCTCATTCGGCAATCCGAACATCTCCAGCACTCCAGTGACGGTTCTGGCAGGGCAAAGTGGGTCAGGTCCCGCCACCTGCAATTGCACGTTGACAGGAAATTACGTGAATCCAGTCGCGGCAGTAGATCCCACAAATAATCCGCAAACTTCTCCCCACGACAAATATACGGTATCGTCCGTGATCGACAACACGAACCAGCTCACGAGCCTTGCGGTTACACGAAATTCAGATGGTGCCGTCGTCTTTCCAACTCAGAACCTGCCGATTACCACGAACTGGGGTTTTAGTCCGGACGACGATCGCTTCGTGTATAACTTCGTGGATGTTGGTGGACTCAACGAAGTCTACGTATACGACCTTGCTTCAGGCCCACCTGCGAGACGCCTGGTTCAGGCGTCCATAGCGACAAGTGAGTCGCGGATTCAATTCAGCCCGTCCGGCCGCTACTTCTTATACACCACGCTCGTGAACGCATCGACGACGCAGTTGCAAGTCTACCGAGTTCAAGGAGTTGCGACGCAAGATTTGGTCTTTCAGAACCAATTTGCATTTTCGGTCGTTCCGGGTTCGGGGGAGGACAATTTCGGTGCTGTCAATTGGGGTTTTAGCCCGGATAATCCCGAGACCAGCTTTGTTTATGCCTATCTGACAGGACAAAGTTCGTTCCAGTGGAACATTGTGAACTTGGCGGCCAACCGGCTTGTGCAAAGTCAGTCCGTTACGAACAGTTCGTCCTTCTGGCAATTCGACCCATGCGGTGATGTGATCGCACTCGTCACCCAGACGTCGGGCGGCTCGGACCAAATCGCACTCTACGATACGAGTACTGGCCAAGCGCTCGCTGGGTCCGGCGCGATCGTTCCTTCTCTTTCGATCACTTTGGAAACGACATCGACTGGACAAGAGGTCGAATATTCGGGACAAATCGTCATGCTATCAGCGTCTACCTGCGGGCAGTCAAACACGCCAACCGGCTCAAATGTGACAGTAACACCGAAAGATGTGGGAAGTTCGAACAGCCCGGTAGACATCACTTTTTCCACTGTTACTCAGACCGGCGAAACGACGGTGAGTATCGGTAGCACGGGGCCCAACCCAGCCGCTCCAACCGATTTTCAATTAGGCAATCCACCCACATACTATGATCTCAGCACAACCGCCTCGTTCTCTGGCGGCACCACCGTGTGCATCAACTACGGCGGAGTTAGTTTCGTCAACGAAACTGCGATTAGGCTTTATCACTTTACGAACGGATCCTGGGTTGATGTCACGACTTCCGTAAATACAACGGCGAAAATTGTATGTGGCAGCACCGCTTCTTTCTCACCCTATGCGCTGGTCGAGCCTACAAGTCCATTGCCGGGGACGGTCACTGCGACGGTCGGGACGCCACAACAGGCCACCATCAATACGACATTTGCCGCGGCGCTTCAGGCTACCGTTACTGACACAGACGGCAATCCTATGTCCGGAATTGTCGTGACGTTCGCTGCACCACTTGCCGGCGCGACTGGAACCTTCGCGGGCAGCGGTTCGCTTGCCACAGCGACGACGGGAACTACTGGCGCAGCGACCTCGCCACTGTTCACGGCCGACGGACTCGCCGGCAGCTACACGATAACGGCATCCGCAAACGGTGTGGCGCCAGCTGCCTTTTCCCTTACGAATGGAAGCGCAACACCAATGATCGCGTGGACTCTCTCAAAGCCAATTACGTACGGCACCGCTCTGGGCGCTTCGCAGCTGGATGCCACTTCTTCCGTACCGGGTACGTTCCTATACAATCCGCCGGCTGCAACAATATTGGCGGCGGGCAATCAGATGCTTTCCGTCGCCTTCACACCAACCGACGGCACCGACTACACGCCTGCCAGCGCGACAGTTTCCATTAACGTGACGCCAGCCGTCCTAACCATCACCGCGAACAGCAGTTCGCGAGTGTACGGCGCGGCGAATCCGGCATTCACAGCGTGGTATGGCGGGTTCGTTAACGGTGATAGCGCCGCCTCATTGAGCGGCGCACTCGTTTGCGCGACAACAGGGACATCAACAAGCCCAGTCGGCTCGTACCCAATCACGTGTTCGGGACTTAGTTCAACGAACTACACAATTTCTTTTGTTCCGGGAACGTTGAGCATAACCTCTGACCAGCTCACCATTTCGGCTAACAACCAAAGCCGGCAGTACGGCGGTGCCAATCCGCCCTTCAATAGCGTGACCTACAGTGGTTTTGTGAATGGCGATGGACCGGCGTCTCTGAGCGGCGTGCTGAGCTGCTCGACCACGGCCACCGCGTCCAGCCCGGCAGGCACTTATCCCATCAGTTGCTTCGGGCTGAACTCCACCAATTACACCATCACGTATGTCCCGGGCCAACTGACCATCACGCCCCCGCCTTGTGCTTCTAGCGTCACTGCCTCTGTCGCCGTGACCCGCTCCGGGTTCAGTTACAGCCCGCTCGCGAAGCGATACGCACAAACGCTCACCCTGACCAACACGGCTGGAAGCACGATTACTGGCCCCATTTACGTGATCCTCGACAACCTCACCAGCAGTGCGGCCCTTTACAATACCGGCGGGAGCACCGCTTGTGCAGCTCCGACAGGCAGCCCGTACGTCTCGATCGCCGGGCCGATAGGCGCGGGTGCAAACATCAACGTGATGCTGCAATTTACCGATCCGACGAACGCTGCGATCAGTTACAGTGCGCGCTTCCTCGCGGGAGCCGGACAACCATAGGGGAGAACAGAATGACCACGAAAACCTTGTTCCGTATGGCAGTCACCCTTGCCACTCTGTTGGTGTTCGGCCAGCGCGGCGCTTTTGCCGCCAGTGTTGAGGACGTAACCGTCAACACTTCTAGCCTCGGCGCCGGTAGTTCCGAGGTGTTCTTCTTCCTTACCGGGACCGGAGGCAACACGGCAACGCTCAGCGGCATTTTGCTAGGCGGCGGCTCCGCGGGCGCCGTAGATTTGACGAACACGACGGGAACTGGAACAGACCCGGGCAACGGTCTGACTTCCGGTGTATCGCTGAACGACACCACAAACTTCCTGAATGTCTTTGCCCAATCGTTCGGCGCGGGTAGCAGCCTGACCTTCGTTTTGGATCTGACGACCAACGTAGTCTCACCCAATCCAGACCAGTTCTCGTTTGTTATCCTCGACCCCAACGGTAATGCAATCCCTACATCCGACCCCACGGGTTTCGACAATCTGATGACCATCAACCTTGATTCCACCACGCCCACGACCAACATCTACTCAGACCTGGTGAGCGTGACCTCACCGACGGCAGCGCCTGAGCCATCCGCGCTTTTCCTGCTCGCCTCCGGCCTTCTTGCGTTTAGCATTGCGCATAAGCGCTTTAGGGCTCGCTGTGCCTAGACCAGCGGCACGGCGAACGAAAGGGAAGGGGAATATACGTGTCTCTGGCGCATTGATGCGGTGGCAAGTTGTCGATGCAATGTAACCATGTAACATCGGGATGGAAGCCGCTGAATGGAATCCTCGGTAGGCACAATTCCGTTGATCTCGACCGACCGGCGCATCGTGCCGCTAAGACTGATCTCCAGCAGGCAGTTCGCAGACGGCGTGGTCAAGCCGCATTGTGCGGTCCGTAAGTAGTCTTCACGCCTGCCGCCGGTGAGCGTTGGAGATTTAGATTTTGCACCATCAAGTAACTTGTGTTGGAAAAGTCTACTGGCCATTCGCCCGCGGCAGGCCCATTTTGCGGATCAGGTTGGTGAAACGCGGATCGGAACGCAGCCCATCGAAGGACAGCGGCGTATTCAGGAACATCAAGCCGCCCTCGCGATTCTGATACGCCTTGTCCAGCCAGGCAAAGGCCTGGTCTTTCTCGTCGAGTGCGGCATAGATGGCGGCGAGCTCCAGGGCCAGATCGCTACGTCCCCTTGAATCTTGCAACAGTTGCTGCACAATTTTTTCCGCGTTCGCGCGGTCATGCAGCAAGGCATACACATGCCCCAGCCCCGCTCGCGACCATTCGTCGCTGCCATCGATGGCCACGCCTTTCTGATACTCAATCAGCGCTTCGGGATACATTTTCTTGCCGACGTACGCCACGCCCAGAAAATACCGGGTGATGAGGAAATTGGGGTCGAGCTCTAGTGCTTCGTGGGCTTGCGCGATGGCCTCGTCGAACCTGCCAGCGGCGCAGAGCATGTCCACGGCGTCCGTGCGGATGATGATCGACAACGGATCGGCCTTTCGCGCCAGCTCGATTTCGGCGATGGAATCGTCCGCATGTCCTTGCACCATCAACCAGGTAGCGAACCACTGATGGGCCGTAGCGTAGTTGGGATTCAGCGCGATGGCCCGTCGAAATTCCTGTTCTGATGCGGCCCAGTTCCATTCGTACTGCATTTCCACGAAGGCCAACGAGGCGTGAGACTCGGCCAGCGAATCATCCAGTTTCAGCGCCGTCAGCGCCGCCTCTTTCGCGCGCGGCATCGCCACGTGGCGCGGCAATTCCGCGTTCGGCCAGGAACCGAGCAGCGCGTAGGCGTCCGCGAGTCCGCTATAAGCGCGCGCATACTGTGGATCGCGCGCGATGGCCTGATCGAAGAAGTCAATCGCTTTAACGTAGGCCGCTTCGTTGCGCTTATTCCAGAGATAGCGGCCCTTCAGATACAGCTCGTACGCCTGAGGGTCGACGGCGTGGGCCGCAGCGAGGCTGGCAGTTTGCTGCGGCGTGAGCCGCAGCTGAATTTCTCGCGCCACGGAACCCGCCACATCGCTCTGCAGCGCCAGGATGTCGCGCAAGTTTCGGTCGTATTCCTTGGCCCACAGATGCGTTTGGTCGCGCACCTGGATCAATTGCGCGGTTATGCGCACTTGGTCACCCTCGCGGCGCACGCTTCCCTCCAGAATATAATCGACGCCCAGCTCCCGCGAGATTTGCCGGATGTCCTTATGCGAATCTTTGTATTGCAAGGCTGACGTGCGCGCAATAACTCCCAAGCGCTCCGGCTCGAGATTTCCCAGCTGCGTGATCATCTCCTCGGTTAACCCATTGCTCAGATATTCCTGCTGGGCATCCCTGCTGAGATTTTCGAAGGGCAAGACTGCCAGCATGACCTTCCCAGCTTTCACCCCGCTGGGATTCGACGCACGCTCGTTCGCGACGTAGATGCCGACAGCGGCGACCGTCACCACCGTGGCGAGTGCAGCCGCAATTATCCAGCGAGGCTTGGCGGCAGTCTCGTCCGCTCTTCCGACGGACGCGTTCGCTGGCGCGGCGGGCGCCGTCGCCAGAATCTCGTCCGACGGCGCTGGGCTCTGCTGCACCTGTTGCGTGAAGCGATAGCCGTAGCGGGGAATCGTCTCGATATACGCCCGCCCACCCGGTGCCTCTTCCAGGATTTTCCGCAATTGAAAAATATGTTGCGCCAGGTTCGATTCATCCACAAAACTGTCCGGCCACACCTGGCGCAGCATCTCTTCTTTCGCCAGCGAATGGCCGGGATTCTGCACCAGCATCATCAAGATCTCGAAGGCCTTTGCGGTTAACGCCACCGCCCTGCCCTGGCACAGCAATACCTTCTCGCCGGAATTCAACGAAAAGGGGCCGAATCGATACTCGACTTGAGAGGGTGGCTGCATTTGGGGAGCAACGAAACTAAACGGCTGCTGAGCGCTCGTCGTTTCTCGCGGGGCACGCCGGCATTATATGCGGTTCTCGCTCTGCGGGCCACCTTGGCTGCTCGGCCTCCAGGTAGACCCTCCTCAGGTTGGGACGCGGAAATAGTTTGCACACTCTCGGAACCTCGTAGCCTTTACAAGGTGGCTCGCAAGTTCAAGGAATCACTCCAGATACCTCCATTCCACTCTCCACCGGCAATTCACCGTCGAAGGATCGCGAGCGCTAGAATTAAACAAGCGCTCCAAAACGTTTTGTTGCCGGAGCTTGCTTGATTAATCCGCGCATAAAAACAAACTAATCGCAACTTGAGCTCCGAGCACGCGGCATGTTGCCCTCGTAGCCCGGGAATTGCTCCAAGCCATGACAACTCGTTGCCATCCGCTGAAGTGCGCCTCGTCAGCCGGAAGAGACAACCAAGGCAGGGTTGCAATGCAAAAACCGTGGCCGCCGCTGGCTTCCGCGAAACTTGGAGAAAAGCGATGCTTGTTATTCGTAGGTTCACGCTAGGGAATGCACGCCCTGCACGCTCACTCGTCTATCTTCTCAGTCTGGTATTGCTCGCCAGCCTGCTTGCACGGAACGCCCGCGCACAGGCACAAGGCCTCCACGGCGGTTACATGCAGCTGTCCGACATCGCGGACGGCACGGGCTCAATCATCTTTGGCCCCGGACAGACGGTTGCGGTCGACGGAGTAATGCCATTCACTTATGTCTGCCAGTCGATGAGCGACACCAATAAATTTCCGAAACCTGAGTTCCAGTTTTTCCCAGCGTCGGATTTTTACGTTATTCCAGATACCGGAACCCCCCTGCAGTACGGCGCTAAACTTCAGGACATAAACGGCACGCCTAATACGGTCATCGGGCTCTCCGACGGTTCCTTCGTAGATGAGATTGTGGCAATCACCAAGCCCGCGGGAAATACGGGCGCTGGCAAGTACTCGATCGTGATGGATGTTTGCCAGACTGGCGTTTGGGACCCGCTGGGTGGTGACATGATTCTGGGCGATGCCTCCCAGGCAGGTTTCATCGTCCAGGAGCCGGCCTCGCTGCCGCCCTTGGACCTCAGCCCCGTAAAAACCAATGCTGCGGCATACGCGGACACCTTGTCGGGACTCACCATTAATCTTCCATTTGGACAGTCGGTTACCAGCCCTGGGTTTTGTGCGCTGTATGGGAAGCTGACCCAGCATGCCCCGGCCGCCTCTGCTCTGGCCGGTTGGTTTCAAAGCGCCGGTGCTTACTGCACCGACCTCATCGGGGAATACAAGGGACTCGCCGCCGATCCTCCCGACCCGAACTATATGGTATTCGCAGAATTAGGTAATATCGGCTACGCAAACTATACCGCAGGCACGCCGCTTGAGCGTGCCGCCAGGACCCTGGCCAACGCCCTCGCCGACCAGGATGCCACCACCAATGCTTTCCTAAACTCCATCCAAAAATTTCAGGGCGCCCAGCTGGCCGGCGACGATGAATGGTCCATGCTGCAACTTATGCAGATGCAAAAATTCATCAATCTTCTGGTTGGCAACGGCGGCTCCATGTTGCGCACCTACGCCGCTCTCGAAGTGCTTAACATTGCTTTACAGCAAGACACTATCGGCACCTCGCAAGACGCGCAAAATCTGGAAGCTTTTATTCCAACCATGCAGCAGACGCTTGGTGCTATGCTCAGCCCGCTAGACGATTTTTTCATGCCCTACTTCGATGGGACCGGGACGAAACAGCTCAGGCCGGTAGGCCTGCTAGCATTCATTCAAGTCTATCTTGGGCTTTCTGGCGATCCCGTCAATCTACCCGGCATCCCTCAGGAACGCGCCATTGCGGGACTTCCTCCCATCGTTCTGCCCTATCCCACGGCGACCACCGGCGGGAATTACAACGCAGCCCCCGGCGAGGCGGTGACTTTTAATGCCAGCCAATCGACGGATCCGGGCGGCGCTGCTCTCACCTACGCCTGGGATCTGAACGGTAACGGCACCTTCGCGGACGCTGCCGGTGCCCAGCCCCAATATACCTACAGCCAGCCGGAAACTCACATCATCGCTGTTCGCGCGACCGATCCCGCTGGCAACACCAATGTGGCATATGGGCTGGCAACGATCGGCGACGTGAACTCTCAGGACATCATCGTGGCCTCCGGCAACGATCAGCTCTTTGACGTTCATCCCGACGGCAGCTACACCCAGCTCACGACTGGTGTCGGCTATGCGGACACCGGTCTTAAGCGACTGCAGGTCGACGTCAAGGGCGATATTTGGGTGTTGGATTCCTACGTTGGGATCGAACATTTCGATTCCACTGGAAATTTGCTGGCCACCATCACCTCCGCCCAGGTTGCGGCGCTTACAGGAATCCCGCTGCAGGGCATCGCGGACTTCGCGATTGACGGCCGCGGAAATATTGACCTGGTCGCAGCACAAGATTTGGGCATAGGTTACTGGAATTACGGCTACGGTGAGATTCCCGAAGATCTGCCGGGAATCTCGAAACTCTTTCGCGTCGCTCCCGATGCGAGTTCGGCTACTTACCTCGACGATTTGAATACGCCCTATCTCTCCCTTGCCACCGTCAGCGGAATACTGACGGAATACGTCGATCCCGCAAGCGGTTGCTTCGGGAATCCCGGATTTGTGCGCGTAGATCCCAATACTGGTAATATCATAGTTAGTAACGTAAATAATACTATCGGAAATGTTGGCAGTACGGCAGGCTGTAGCTCTGGAGTCTTGAGCATTAATCCCACGACTGCCGCAATCTCGATCACCATCCCGCCCTACGCATGCGATGGCGCCGGGTGCCAGCCCCAAACGATCCCCCCTTTCGGAACCTTTACCGCCAACGATCTAACATTTGGCGGGAGCACTCTCCACGAGGGGACCTATGGGGGTATCGCTCCGCAAGCCGCACGTGTGTTTGTGCTGGATGCCCAAGGGAACTACCTGATCTTCCCGATTCAGGCTGACAGCTTCCTCGGGCGAGTGGATGTCCCACCGCAAATCATCAACAACAACGGCATTCTCGACATCAACACTTTTCCCGTAATGGCCCAGAACCTGGGAAGTCCCCTGCTGATCTTCAATGCTTTGACGGTTGACGCCGGCGGAGACTACGTAGGGGTCGGCATAAATTTCGCCGTGTCTTTTGCGCCGCTAATGTATCGCATTCAGCCTGATGGCGAGGTTTTCTCGATCAACACCACACTCTCTCCAGCCTTTGGATTTTTGCTGGTGGACGTTGTCCCGCAGATTCGCGCGGTCACTCCAAGCGACATGCCCGCGCCACCCGCGATCACACTCTCGAATTTCACCGTCGGGCAGACTTCCTGCCCCGGCTCGGCACAACTCACCGTAACTGTGCAGAACCCCGGCAGCACACCGACGACGACCCCGGTACAGGTGGTTTTCTTCGACGGCGACCCCGGACTCGGACTGGCCATCGGAACCGCGACCACCACCGGCGTGCTTGCGGCGGGCGGCTCCGTAAGCTTGTCCGCGCCGTGGGCCACGCCATCCCCCGGCACGCATTCACTGTTTGCCTTAGCTTTGGGCGCGAACACGGTGAACGCTGAGTTCCAGGTTTGCGTCCCCTCGCAGTTCACTGCCAATCCGCTTTTGCTTTCGCCCGCAACGGGCAGCAACGCGATCGGCACTTCCTACTCGACCTCCGCGCAGCTCGTCGACATTTTCGGCGACGGAATCAGCGGTGTCCCCATCACATTCTCTGTTACCGGCGCGAACACCGCGACAGGAACAGTCACCACGAACGCAAATGGGAACGCCGTTTTCACCTATACCGGCATAAATTCCGGCCAGGACAGCATCGTCGCGACCGAGCACAACGTCACCAGCAACACCGTCGCGGAAACTTGGGCTTCGTCTGCGGCACCGCCGGTTGTGACACCTCCTGCGAGCATCTCGATTCCAGCGACCCAGGCCGGCGGCGCCACCGGTGGTGCTTGGCCAGCGCTGGCAGCGTTTCTCGCAGGTGGCACAGCCACGTCCACGCTTTCCACCGCGCCGGTCGAGCTGCCTCCGCAAGTCGGTGGCGTATCGGTGAGCAACGCGACGCTCTTCCCGATCGGCACGACCGCCGTCACGTTTAGCTTCAAGGACGCCAACGGCAATATCGGCAGCGCCACCTCTTCGGTCACTGTTGCCGTCGGGACACCGCGCATCACCGGCTCGATCACCGGGATCGGCACCGATCCGGCTTCCGGCGCAGTTTATGCGAACGTCGTGCTCACGAACACAGGAACCGGAAACGCGTACAACCTAACCATCTCTACACTGACGTTTCGCACCCTCGCGGGAACTGGAGCGGTCACCTACAACACCAGCCTGTCTCCCGCCTTGCCGATCGTCATCGGCAACCTGAATGTGAGCGTCGCGGTCACCACCCGTGTGTATCTAAACGTTCCGAGTACCGCAACACGGATAGCTTTGACCGAGAATGGCGGACTGCAAGACGTTCTCGGGACGAATTACACCTTTTCGACATCCGAAGCAGCGATTCCGTAGTCGAAGGCTTAGGGAGAAATCGCGACAAAGAATAGCGAAAAAATCGCAACCATCAATCGCAATAAAGGAGAACCACATGCGACGTTGCTTCTACTGCCTTTCTCTCGCTCTCGGTTTGCTGCTCGCGGCCGACGCCGTCCGCGCCGACGATATCATCACGTTCACCGTGGTGCCCCCCGATGTCTCGGGAGCGGCAGGCACCACCGTGGGCTGGGGTTATTCCATCACGAATGACAGCAGCACGGACTATCTGGATTTGAGTGACATTGATGCCAGCGTTTTTCAGTACGGCACCCCCGATGCCTCGCCATTCCTTTTCTCCTTTCCTGGTCTGGCCCCGGGAGCAACGTTCACGCAAAGCTATGATCCTGTGGATGACCTTGGGCTATTTCAGTTGACATGGGACGCTGACGCGCCGGTGGGCTTCACAAATACCGGAACGTTCGGACTGTACGGAGCATTTTGCGATCCCTCTGACCCTTTTTGCGCCGAAGATGGCGACGTTCAGGGCAGCGACCTCGCTTTCGCTGCCTACTCCGCCACCGTAAGCTCTTCCGGTGTGGTTACCGTTCCGGAGCCGTCAACGCTGCTGCTACTTTGCGCCGCACTAGGTCTGCTCGTCCTGCTTTGCGCAAGCGTGAGCTACAAGCGGCGCAGCCTCGCGCGCTGACTCGAAAAGCAGCTTCGACGCTTTTATTCCCATCTTCTAAACACTTGTGTCCAGTTCTGACCGTTTTGTTGCTTCAAGAAGCTGAAGCAGTTGACGATGACCCTACTGGCGTGTCTACCCTTTTGGCCGTGACCGTGGGGAAATGCTGCGGGCGCGATTCCCGCGAGATTCCGCTAGTCCGCGAATCCAAAACCAACCCAGGACGCTTCTTTGATGAGGCGAAGCTGGCGGAACTCGCGGCTTTTGTCCGGTAAGGCAGTGGACTGGAAAATCAATGACTAGGGGTTGGGTGTGTCCGAACTCGTGGTGTAGTAACCCGAGCGGGTCGTGGCGTTGTAGCCGGGGCTGGCACTCACCCTGAGAGTGTGGAATTTTGAGGAAGGGTTGTTGCCAGCAGGAACGTATACAAGGGTGTAGTCATGGCGTGCTTGTTCAGTCATGCGCGTTAACGTGAGTTCCATAGTGTAAGTTGAAGTTGCGTAAAAAACCCCGCCCCCAGTTTTCGAGGAATAGTCGGTCAAATTGAAGAATTTGCGTTTCGATTTGGCAGACCCTGAGGCCAGGGCGTAGACGGAGATATTGTTTTGAAGGAGGAAGTCGCGCACGGCCTCGTGAGAATGGTGATTCAGCTTTGGCTCGTCTAAACCGTCGGTAAGGATCAGAATGATTCTGCGACGGTCATTGGGCCGTTGCTGAAGAAGTTGCGCTGAGGAGTAAAGCGCATCTTCAAGCGCCTTGCTTGGTCTAGAACCAGAGTAGGTTGGGGCAGAGACCGGCGGCGGGCCTGTGGTCGAGACCGGATCGGTAACCAGAGGCTGCGGAATATATGGAGGAGAGGGTTGCGCGGCTGACTGGGCAGATTTTAAGGCAGCCATAAGCTTCATCGAGTCACTGGTGAACTCGTCTCCTGGATAGAACAGCATGTCAAAACGGCAGACCATGGCTTCGTCTTGGTCAGCGATGTCGCCGATGATTGAACGCATACTTCTAGCCATCTGCGTTCCTTCCTTCCACTTCAGGTCGTCGTCGACGAGGATTAGGAGCGAAAGAGGAAGACTCTCATCAGTGAAAGAGAGAATACTTTGCTCGACTTCGTCATCGAATACATGGAAGTCATCCTGGAGTAAACCGGAGACAAGTCTGCCGCGCTCGTCTTTCACCGTAACCGTCAGAACGACGAGATTTGACTCGACCCTAATCTTCTGTCGCAATTCCCGCGTTTGCTTGGATTCCTGCGAGAGACCGGTACAACAGACCAGGTTCGTAATCACAAAAGTGGAGATGGTTTTCTTCCAAGCCATATATTCACAAAAGCTGCGACTAGACCGTGAATGAGACGCTACGAAACGTGGCGGGGGTTGTGCCTGGGTTCCCGCAACAAAACGTGGGCAATCAAGACGGTCGACGCAATCGCTTCCCCAGCAATGGTGACAAGACATCGCAGCGGGACGCGATGAACATGCAGCGGCAGGTAATGAGCAAATCCGGCAAATCCAAGTAAGCCGTAAGCTATTAAAGGAGGGCGTGTCCCAATCCGATATGCTGCGAACGCCAACATTGGAAGTACCAACCACGCCATCAGAACGAGAGTGGGATTAAACCACACGGGCCCAGGGTACAAATCCAATCGGAATGCGTTGTCCGCAAAGTGTATTGCGGAAGTGAGCAGCGTTGCGCCTAACAAAAAAACAATCGCTCGGCGCTCGGGTGACCCAGAGGCAGTAAACGAATATGCCATGCCAGTCTTAGGAAGGTCGCATGGTTTTGAGTCCCGGTCGAGTGGCCATTCTCCCTCAATCCGCGACCATGTGACAATATAGTGGAATCCAAGCCAACATAATCCAATGGCGAAAACGATGGAAATCGGTGGACACATTGAAATTGATGTCCAAGGTGCGAGCGGCCGGAGACTTCAGATGATGAAGTCAGGCGACAATGACCGGCAGGCTCCTGTTGCACATGATCCGGAAAATGGTCCGGTAACCGCGCTAAATCGGGACTTAGACCTAGCAGGGATGTGCAGATTATCGTAAAGCTGGCTTTCGTAGAGACGGGACGGCGGCTGACCATTCGTATTGACTGAGAACATCACGCGGAACTAATTGCCCACCGGCCATTGACCGCCCTGTACGATGAATTCTAATCCGATACTAGCTCTGCTGCTTGAGAAGGACCGCCAATAGACCACCCTCGCCCGCGCCCAGAAGTCGCTACGGAGAGATTTAAGTAGCACAAGACTTCCTGGTTCCCAAAGTCGCTGCGTGGTCACGCGAGCGCCACGAGAACTGATGTTATGCGTTGAAGTAGCCTCCGCGCTCCAGCTTCGGTTAAGGTTGGCAAGCTCTACCGGCTCGGCCAAGATTGTCCGCGCTCCCCTCCGGATGCCTCCGTTGGTACCAGCGGTCACTTCGTCCTGTGAGGACACTTGATACCCTCCTCATCCATTATCGGTTCGAGAGTTACACCGTCAATCCGGTATTTACCTTAAATTGTCGGCCAACGACTCAGTTCAATGCGAAGGGCTGGAGGCAGTAAACAAGCCGGGTACTCGGGGTGCTAGAGAGATCACCCGCCAGGAAATTGCGGTTTCCCCCTCTTGCCCGCTAAGCAGGACGATGGTTGCAAGATGCATCGCGGGGTGATCGAGAATAGCCAGCAGGCCGGACCTCGTGCGAGTAGCCCCGGGGCAGCTTCTATTTTGACGCTTGTGAAGCGAGTTCCACGGCTTGTTTCTTCAGAGGCAGGCTAGGATCGGCGTCTCGCCAATCGCTAAGTAGTGGAGCTAGCGCGCTTTCGGCTTTCTGTTTGTCGCCGCGGGCCAAGAAGTCATTCGCCAGCGCGAGACGTGCTTCAACGCAACGCTGCTGTGGCTCCCAAGAAAGGAGGCGACAGCCAGTTTTGGTGACAAGTTTTTCGTACCAGGAGATGGCCTCGTCCGTTTTTCCAGCTTTTTCATAGGAGCGTGCCACCGCCTCGATGGAAATGGATATGATCGACTCCCCATAGCGTTGATCCTGCAAATCGAGCAGTTTGGCGGCCTCCAAAGGCGCGCCTTTAGCACTCAAGATCTCGCCTTGCAACAAGCGAATGTAACCGCCTTGCTCATCGCTGTTGGGGTCGGCCAGCGGCGCAATCAATCTCTCGATTTTCTCCGCCTTGTCCACCGCTCCTCCTCGTGCATACTCCTGCCCGACCAACGACCCGTATTCCACCTTTGGCCCAAGCTCCGCGAAATCCGCCAGCGCGGCATCGAGCTGCTTCAATTCTTTGGTTCGATTGCCTTCACCCTGAGCCACAACGGCCAGGAAGAAATGGTTGCGCGCCACCAAGAACGGATCCCGCATCTGTTCCGCAGCAGAAAGCGCCCTCTCGAGCCGCTCCTCAGCTTTCGCATACTTGCCATGCATCAAATCCAACAAAGCCAGCGAATCTAAACCAGCCGACAGCTTTCCTGGCTGCGCCGCAAAATCGGAAAACACCTGCTCGGCTTCTGCTTCTTCGCCGTTCGTAATCAATGTGAAGCCATACTCACGGTTTATGTTGGCGACGTTCAGGATCGCTGGATCAATCCGGAATGCTTCGCCGTATGCGGCGATGGCCTCTGCCGGCTTGCCAAGCGTTTTATAAGCAGTGGCGATCTGAATCTCTAGGTTGCCATCTTCCGGCGCAATCCGCTGAAGTTCTTTATATTGTTCAACCGCTTCTAGCTCGTCTCCTTGTTTTCTCAGCCCGTTTGCATACGAGTAGCGCACTGCCCAATCATCGGGATAATCGCTCAGATACACGCGGGAAAGTTTGTTCGCGTCCGCGACGTGCCCCATGCTGCTGGCGTAACCCACCCCTATCATTCGCCGCTCGCGGTCCGTGACCCGCGACGTCAACGATAGCGCTTTCTGATACTCCGTCGCTCCCACTTCACGCTGATAGCCCAGCACGTGACTGCAGTAAGCATTACCCAACGCGGCATGAGCCATCGCAAAATCGGGATCCAACGTAGTCGCTTCGTGGAATTGCGCCACCGCCTCGGAGAATTTGTTGGAATGCCAAAGTGCTTGCCCGTCGGCGTAGCGCTTCAGAGCCGTCAGGGAAGCTGTCGTCACTTGTGGTAGCGGCCGATTGGCGCGATGGATTTGATACAAAGACTCTCCCAGGTCGGCACGAATCTCCCCGGCGATGCGATCCAGAGCGTCGAGAACGTGATCCTCGCCCGCGATTCGTTCGCTGTATGAACGGGCCGGCGCACCGGAGGCGGGGTCCAGCAATTGCGCCGTCAATCCAAATTGCCGGCCGGTGCGGGTGATTTCCACGGTCACTAACCCGCGAATCCCGTCTCTCTGACAAATTTCGCGGCCGATCTCGGCGGTTACCTGTTCTTTGCTGGACTTTCCCATTCGTTTGAGAGCAGCTTCGACACGGCTACGGGGCACAACATTTGCGTGGCGAGATTGCTCGATACTGACCATAAATGCCGTCATTAATGCGTTATCAAAACGCGGATCGCCGGTGTGATTTTCAAAGTCGGTAATGAGAATGGAATCGCGGTCCTGAAAGGACAATGCCGGGACGCCAACGAAGCCCCAGTGAGCGACCGCGACGACGGCCGCGACGAGGAAGATCGCGGCAATCCAAATCGCGCGTGGCTTCCAAAATGATTCCGCGGCAACGTCGGGTGCGCGCACCGGCGTCGGCGCGGCGGTTTCCCGAACATTCGGCGAGGACAGATTTGCAGCAACAGACGCGTTGAGGTGATTGCCATTTAAGGCCTTCACTTCGGCCAAGAACCGGTAGCCCTGCCGCGGAATCGTTTCGATGTACTTAGGGCTTTCCGCACCATCATTCAGCGCTTGGCGGATTTGTTTAACGCAATTGTTCAGCCCGCGCTCAAAGTCCACAAAAGTATCTGTTCCCCAAAGCTGGCGCTGTATTTCCTCCCGCGCCACGAGTTCTCCTGGCCGACCCGCGAGCAGCGCCAGAACCTGGGCCGGTTGGCGCCGCAACCGGATGCGGAGCCCGTGTTTGCGCAGCTCCAGTGACCGCAAATCCAGTCTGAACTCGTCGAACTGGAGGGCTGTAGGTGTGCCGTCGGGGCTAGCCATGCATGCGCTCAGCTGCTTAAAGCGGGGACGTCTGGCGAGATCATAAGCTATCGACTGTGTTTCTGTCCAGACTGCGGCCTCATTCCAGCACGGTAACTCATTTGGCTCGAACGGCTTGCGTGCATACACAAAAATCCACGACAAATTGATCAGCGCCTCGGTAGATGCCAACGGTAATCCCTGCACATCGACACTCTCCTTCGACGTCGATGGCGGCACTGGCTCGGCCACCACCCACTCCAGGGCGGCCATTTTGTTGGACCTCACGACCAGTCCGACGTACGTACTCAGTGCTACCACTTATACGGATGGCCTAGTTCAGTCCGTGTCGGGTTGCGGCCCCAGCGGAACACCGTCGCTGCAGCCGGACCACTTGTGGGGACCCGGCGGGATCCCACCTTCCGCCCTTCCTGTGTTGCCCGCCACCGTGGGGCCCTTGAATAGCTCCGTGGGTTTCAACGTTCCGAACCAAGTCTCGGGGCAGTCCAACGCGTGGACGATGAACTGGAACCTCACGCCAATAGTCCCGCCGGTCGACATACTGATCACGATTCCGAATTACTGCACGTGGTGACCGACCGCCGGCGTGAATGAGTCGGATAGTTCGACCGTGCGGTTGGCCATCGAGGCCCTCATCGTGCAAAGGGGCACAACGCAGGGGTCACTTGCCTCTGTCGCCGTGACCCGCTCCGGGTTCAGTTACAGCCCGCTTGCGAAGCGATACGCACAAACGCTCGCCCTGACCAACACGGCTGGAAGCACGATTACTGGCCCCATTTACGTGATCCTCGACAACCTCACCAGCAGTGCGGCCCTTTACAATACCGGCGGGAGCACCGCTTGTGCAGCTCCAGCGAGCGCAAGTCTAGGCAAAAATCTTCGAAGTATAGATTCTCCGGGCTGCCGTTTTTGCTAGCCATATTGGACTCGAGTGTTTCTTTCGGGGACAAGCACCTGAATTCGGTGAATCATAAACCCAAAAAGCGGCTTTTCCAGAACCGCGAATCCGCTCAATCAGATACGTCCCGCATCTTCAATAGTTTGCGCGCATACATAAAAATCGCATCGGAAATACAGCCCGGTCATTGACCGGTTCGCCTTGTCGCGCCAACAATGCGCTCGTTTGGAAAGAAGCAACAGGCCATACCTGCGCTGCCGGAAAATTGGCGCGGTCCCCGGTTGCGCGCATCGTGTTTTGGACCGCGCGTAAGCGGGGCAGGAGAAATCAATGAAACCAGCCCGACTCCTTCGATGGCTCCGCAAGGTTCTCCTCGCGGTAAGTTCGGTTCTCTTCCTTGCCCCGGGTTACCTGCGGGCCCAGCAACCGGCTTCTTGCCAGGACTGGACGGCGGTTCAGAGTTGGACCGGGACAATTACAGTCTCTGGCTCCGGCACTTCTACCGACCAGCACGGAAACACTTACACGCTATCCGAGCAGGCGACGATTAACTTCACGTCAGCAACTCCCGATCCTGTCGAATCTGGACCTTGCAGCACCTCTTTTCCGTTTACGAATCAGTGGTTTGTCTCCGGATCCCAGGTTGTTTCGTCCGTCACAATTCACGATCAGATCGTTCCGCCTCCTTCGCCCTATCCACTTGGCAACTGTACGCTGAACATCGACGTCACCAACGGAACTACCAGTACAGGCACTGCCCGCGTGATATTGAATTTCACCAACTCCACGACTGGGACGTACAACATTAGCTTCCCCAGAGCGGTGGACAGCGGAGTCGTGGAGTCCTACTCAGGCAATGGCTGCCCGAATTCATTTACCACCGGAATAACCTGGGGGCCTTTTTCTGGCAGTCCATACGGAGGATTTCTTCCGAGCAACATCCCTCTGCCGAGCAACATCTCGACCCTAAGCGGCAGTAGCACGATTCAGGGGTACGACCAAGCCGTCGGTGGGAATGGAACAGGACAGGGTACATGGACTGTCACTTGGAATATCAGTCCGACGCTACCTGATTTGGACGTGCTGATAACAATTCCGGGGTATTCCACTTGGAGGCCGATGGCCGGCATGAACGAGTCAGCGGTCGGTAACTTTTTGATCGTTCAGGGCCAACTGATCTCAAAGAACACCGGCCAGCCAGTCGCGATCAGCGCCGACCAATGGACGTTCACTCTGAAAGGCACCTCTAGCGAGCCGGGAGTCACGCTGAACTGGCCGCCTCAGAATCAGCTCGCCAACCCAACGCCGCTTGATTTGGATTTCAACGATCCAATCAACAAGCTACTCTACCCAAACATAACCGTTTCCAACCCTGCACCAGACACAACCATGGCGCAAATTCTGCCGGATCCGGCAAATCCGAACAGTTTGCCTGTCGCGCAGCTCGTTGTGGACTCGCACGATTGGGGAGGGTGGGCGACGCTGAACGTCTCCGCAGTCGTGCCCGGTCAAACGACGCCGATCCAGGGGCATATGCAACTTTCTAGTAGCCAGAACATTACGGATGTTCCTTTGCCCCAGAGGCAACCAGGATCGCATGTCGCAGATGCATGGAAACTCGCACACAATGTTGCGCTGAGCACCCTTGATAGCGACGATTCCGAGGTCAACCCGTCGGGCTATCCCGGCTGCGTCGGGGACGGCTTCACGTTGTACGAGGAATACAGAGGTTTCATGGAGAACGGCAAACACATTGAAGGAGATCCAAACAGTAAGGACTTTTTTGTGGAAAACCTAATAGGCGCTGCCGCCGAGCCGGGCATCTGGAGATTCACTCAACTTACTGGGCTCACTGTTCACAAAAACATCCAGAAAAATGAAACGAAGATAGATCATCCCAACGGGGCTTTCGGCTCGATTCTCATCAACTTCAATTATTCCCAAGGCGCACACGCGACCAACCAACACGGCGTCACCATTGTCTCGCAGAACTATTTCCCTGGCTCATCCTACAGCCCACTCAGCGGAGGAATCACGATCGGTAACGAAGCGGGTGTTCACTTCAAACCACGCCTTGTGGACGGGATCGCAATTCAATATAAAAACCAGCCTGGAACGCTGAACCCCAACAATACGCATCTAGGAGTTATCACCCCCACGAGCGCAACCCTTCAATACGATGTCGGAGTCGCTCACGAATTAATGCATCCCGTCGGGGTGGATCACCACGGAGACGTGGACGCACGGTTGCACCAATTTATCTTAGTTCCCCCTGGCAGCCCCGGAAATGCGACAAGCCAAGCTGTTTTCCAATTGCAAGGACAGAATGTCAAGCTGACAGACGAGGCAACAGGCCTTCAGGACGCGGCGAGCCTGCTCTGGGGTAACTACCAAGCAATATACTCACAGTGTAAGGCGGTACTTTCTTTTTCCGTTTTATTTCCGAGTTCTGTCGTTAACTATTGTAATTCTATCCAAAATTACCTTCCCCTTCTTCTCTCACCGACTCTTTACATTGGTAGCCCACATGGACAACACAGCGGGAACGATCAATGCGTGATGCGTTATTTTCTCGCGAACACATATCCATCGGCGGCAAACAACAGTCTCTATTACCTTGTTCCCGCAGGCACGGAACCGCTGGGGAACTCCCTTTGTAACACCGCCGCGGGAACGGGAGTGAACGATCCTAAAAGAACCCCCCAGCCGCGATATTTTGACGCATCTCCGGGACGCGGCGGCTGCCAATTCTGGATTTGCGTCAGCGACAACCCCAATTATCCGCTGGTTCCCAATTGAGGTTCGCATGAAACGCCTACTCGTATTGCTCGCGTTTCTTCCTGTGGCTGCCTTTGCACAGCAGCCACAGGCCGCTCCGGATATAACGATTTCTGCGAACGGCGCCACGAACATTAACCTCTACCAGGGGTGGCCGCTGATCGTAGACGTTACAATAATGAACTCTCTCCGATTTCAAGGCGGAAGCGCGCCATTGCTCGTTGTCGCTCCGGCAAGCGGGAACTGGACGGATGCTATTCAACTGACGGCCACCTCGAGTTCGGGTAATACTTTCCAATGGCCGTTCAAATTGGCCGGCTCGCCGTCAAACCCCACGCTCACGCTGGACACCAACAGTTACGTCACGGCGAATTGGCAAATCTCTTTTTCGGATACTCTAGCTCTGCCTCCGGATACCTATCAGCTCACCGCCACGATTCAAATAACCAGCACTACTGGGTGGAGCGGAACTTCCTCAACGTCGCCCGTCAGCATCCAGGTCGGGCCTGAACCTACTCTTACGCAAGACCAGCAGCAACTTAAGACGCTCCTAGTTTCCGAGTACCAGACAAATACCGGAGACCTAGATGGTGCACTCACAACTGTCGAACAGTATTTGAATTTGAATCCTGGCGATGTCGTGGCCATGACCGCTGCGGCTAATCTCTTGGAATTGCAAGGCTATCCTGGATTGGCTTACACCGAGGCACTCAACGCCGTAAATGCTTTTGAGCAGGCCGAGCCAACGCCGATCGAGGCGCCTTCGAACCTCTTGAGCATGTATCAGCGTCTGTTCACCTACATGACTACGCCCAGTTCCTCAGCCCTGCCCACAGATGTTACGACATCGAATACACAGATCGGCTACAGTTCAGCGAATCAGGCCATAACGTTGACTGCGACCGTGACGAGTCCCAATTCGAGTTCGTCAGTCAATGAAGGTACAGTGACGTTGAGCCTAACAGGTGTTGGGAGTCCGGTTAGCGCGACGGTTCTCCAGGGCACGGCCACCGTAAGCTACACGATTCCCGGAGGCACGGTCGTTGGGAACTACGTTCTCCAAGCGAACTATAACGGAACGTCTAACTTCCTGTCGAGCAACGGCACAAGCCAACTCACGATCGCGGCGACCCCTCTGACCATCACCGCGAATAATGTCTCTCGGCAGTATGGCCAGCCGAATTCACCGTTCACTGCCACCTACGGTGGTTTCGCGAACGGCGATACGGGGTCGACCCTGCAAGGCACGCTCACGTGCACAACGACTGCCACGCAGTCGAGCGCGCCGGGATCGTATCCTATTTTATGTGCGGGTCTAAGTTCGCCAAATTACACCATCGCGTTTGCCCGTGGAACGCTCACGATTACACCCGATTCGCTAACCGTGACAGCGAATAACACGTCCCGTCAGTATGGTCAGTCAAACCCGCCATTCACGGTTTCCTACAGTGGTTTCGTGAATGGCGACACCGCGTCCGCGTTGACGGGAACGCTAAGCTGCTCGACCGCGGCCACCGCGTCCAGCCCGGCAGGCACTTATCCCATCAGTTGCTCCGGGCTGAGCTCCACCAATTACACCATCACGTATGTCCCGGGCCAACTGACCATTACGCCCCCGCCTTGTGCTTCTAACGTCACTGCCTCTCTGGCCGTGACCCGCTCCGGGTTCAGTTACAGCCCGCTCGCGAAGCGATACGCACAAACGCTCACCCTGACCAACACGGCCGGAAGCACGATTACTGGCCCCATTTACGTGATCCTCGACAACCTCACCAGCAGTACGGCCCTTTACAATACCGGCGGGAGCACCGCT
>Ga0210398_10000200_pt1 | contig 74705 bp, 50 predicted proteins | sample IncBWC4OmetaG_FD_161047 | JGI IMG/M metagenome (GOLD analysis project Ga0210398, IMG submission 161047) | Forest soil microbial communities from Barre Woods Harvard Forest LTER site, Petersham, Massachusetts, United States - Inc-BW-C-4-O | ecosystem: Environmental > Terrestrial > Soil >... | reverse complement strand
AGATTCGGTGAGACGGGAGGCGAAGTAAAGCGGGGTGGGGCGGCCGGCGTAATCGCGGAGGAGCGAGTCGAGCTTCAGGTGGAAATCGGGGTCGGCCTGAGCCTCGGCGTATGCGTGCTCCAGCTCGTCCAGTGCGGCGACGAGGGTCTCGGGAACGTAGCGTCCACCGTAGGGGCCGAAGCGCCCGGCGAGGGTTTTGGTTGCGGTTGCAGCCATGCTTCCACCTTACACCGGACCCACAGGGGTGGGGAGCATGGGGGGCGGCTCGATGGCGAGGAAGGCGGAGCGGGCTTCGCGGATGAAGTCCTGAAGGAGGTGGGGAGCTTTTTTCCCTGGCCGGGATTCGACGCCGCTGGAGACGTCGACGCCCCAGGGGCGCAAGGTGAGGATGGCCTCGCGGACGTTGCCGGGATGGAGGCCGCCGGCAACGATGACGCGCAGTTTGCCGGCTTCGGAGGCAATGACCTCGTGGGCGCGCTTCCAGTCGAAGGGTTGGCCGGTGCCGCCGGAAACGGTGGCCGTTCGTGTATCCAGCAGGACCGCATCGATATCGCGATGGCGGGCGATGGCGCGCAATTCGTTGCGGAGTTTTTCCTCGGACCGGTCGAGGTCGCGGTTCAAATCCCAGTGGAGCGTCTGGACGAGGAAGAGGCTGGGGCCGAACTCGTTGCGCAGTTTCTCGGTAAGGGAAAAATCGAGCTCTCCATGGAGCTGCACTCCATGCAGCCCGGCGGAACGAAGAGCGGAAGCGATCTCATCGAAGTTCTGGGTGTTGAAGACGCCGATCCTGGTGAGATCCTCGGGCAAGCCGGGCATGATGTCGGAGATCTGACCCAGGGTTACGCGGCGCGGGCTGGTAGCGAAGACGAAGCCGACGGCGTCGGCGCCTGCTTCGGCAGCGAGCAGTGTGTCTTGGAGGTTGGTGTTGCCGCAAATCTTGATCCACATGGTTTCATTAAGCCCGTTCGGTGAGAATCTCTGCCGGTGCATGGTCGACAGAATGGAGGAGCGCTGCGAGGGCCGCACCGGGTTGCGGCTGCCGCATGAGCGATTCGCCGATGAGGAAAGCGTGGAATCCGGCGGTGAGGAGGGTGTGAATGTCGGCGGCGGTATGGATGCCGCTTTCGGCGACGTGGACGGAGTTGGGCGGAAGCTGCGCGGCGAGTTCGAGGGAAGTTTCGAGGCGAACCTCGAAGGTATTGAGGTCGCGGTTGTTGACGCCACAGGCTGCGCAGCCGAGGTCACGAACTTTTTCAAGCTCGTCGAGGGTGTGGACTTCGACGAGGACATCGAGGCCGTATCTCTTTTGGGCAATGAGAGTGAAGGAATCGAGATGACCGTACCCGAGGGCGGCGGCGATGAGGAGAATGGCATCGGCGCAATGGGCGCGGGCTTCTACGATTTGGTACTCGTCGACGATGAAGTCTTTGCGGAGGCAGGGAATTTTGGTCGCGGCAGAGGCGATTTCGAGATTGTGGAGGCTGCCCTGGAAGAACGGCTCGTCGGTGAGAACGGAAAGCGCGGCGGCTCCGGAGCGTTCGAGGCCGGCGGCGAGGGATTGAGGATCGAAATCGGGGCGGATGAGGCCTTTCGAAGGGGAAGCTTTTTTCAGCTCGGCGATGATGGCGGGACCCTGCGCGGCGGCTTCGCGGAGAGCGCGGGCAAAGCCGCGGGGGGTGTGCTGGGCTGCGCGGCGTTCGAGTTCTGCGACAGGGACCTGCTCGCGTCGGCGCGCCACGTCGGCGCGGGTCCTGTCGAGAATCGGGTTGAGCAGCCGGCCAACGGGGTTCAGGCGAAAGATCCTCTGGATCAAGTATAGCGGCGCGATGATTGGACCGGGACTGGGGCGACGGCGCCGGACTGCAGTTTCCGTTCGCTGGATACGGGTCTGACAATTGTCATCTGCGAATGCTGACGAAGGGCACTGCCGCGAATGGGTGGGGGGAGCGATGCTGGGTGTATCAGGAGGCGTTATGAACAATCCAATCCCCAATACGGTTCCCCAACCTCCGGCTCAGCCGTGGATGGAACGGCGCTGCTCGGGCTCGAACTTTTTGTTTGGGCTGGGCGTGGCGCTGCTGGTTTGCGGCGCGGCGATCACCGGCCGGCACGAGGTCACCATGATCGGGCTGGGCCTGATCATTTTCAGCAGCCTGTGCGACTGGTAACGGTGTTTCGCGATTTTTGCGTCAGCCCAGGATTCCCATCGGTCTGGCGGTTTTCTCCAGGATTTCGAGGGCCTGGTCCAGCTGGTCGCGGGTGTGTTCACTGGTCATGATGGTGCGGATGCGGGCCTTGCCTTCAGGAACGGTCGGGAAGGCGATGCCGGTTCCCAGCACTCCGGTGTCAAAGAGGGCGCGGGAAAAGTCCATGGTCTGGCGGCCGTCGCCGATGATGATGGGCGTGATGGGCGTCTCGCTGGCGGGCGTGTTGATGCCACCGATATTGAAGCCGAGGCGGCCGAGTTCCGCTTTGAAGTAGCGCGTGTTCTCCCAGAGGCGGTCGATGCGCTCGGGTTCGGATTCGAGCAGATCGAAAGCGGCGATGCAGGTCGCGGTCACCGACGGTGGGTGCGAGGTGGAGAAGAGGAACGGCCGGGCGCGGTGGTAGAGGAAGTCGATGAGGTCCTTCGATCCGCAGACGTAGCCGCCGATGGCGCCGATGGCTTTAGAGAGCGTACCGACCTGGATATCGACGCGGCCATGGCAGTGGAAGTGGTCGATGGAGCCGCGGCCGTTGCGGCCGAGCACGCCTGAGGCGTGGGCGTCGTCGACCATCATGATGGCGCCGTATTTTTCGGCGAGGTCGGTGAGTTTGTCAACCGGGCCAATGTCGCCATCCATGGAGAAGACGCCGTCGGTGATGAGGAGTTTGCGGCCGGGCTCGTTCTGGATTTCTTTCAACAGCTCTTCAGCGTGGGCGACGTCTTTGTGGCGGAAGACTTTGATTTTCGCGCGGGAGAGGCGGGCGCCGTCGATGATGGAGGCGTGGTTGAGCTCGTCGGAGACGATGAAGTCCTCTTTGCCGAGGAGGGCGGAGACGGTGCCGGCATTCGCGGTGAATCCGCTCTGAAAGACGACGCAGGCTTCGACGTTTTTGAAGCGGGCGATCTTTTCTTCCAGCTCCATGTGGATCTTCATGGTGCCGGCGATGGTGCGGACGGCGCCGGGGCCGACGCCGAAGTCACGCGTGGCCTGGATGGCGGCTTCCTTCAACTTCGGGTGGTTGCAGAGGCCGAGGTAGTTGTTGGAGGCGAGGTTAATGACGCGGCGGCCGTCGTAGGTGCAGACCGGGGCCTGGGCGTCGTCGAGGACCCGGAGGCGAAAATGCGTGCCCTTTTGCTTCAGTTCGTCGAGTTGGGCGGTGAGGTACTGGAGCTGCGGGCGCTGGGAAAGCGAAATGGCCATGAAGGACCTCGGACGGGACGAATGCGCAACCTAAGATCGTAACTCGGGATGGCGCCGGCGCGGGGGACAAAGGCGCCATGCTCACGTGCCGGGGGTCGGGCGGGTCAGATACAATGAGTTTTCCAGTGCATGGACTTGCGACTTACTCTGGCCGATGTAGTTTTGGGGCCGGAGGGGCGCGGTCTGGCGCGGATGCTGACCCAAGAGAGTTCCTCACGAATGATTTCGCAGTTCCGGAAGCACATCACCCCTCAACTGACCGCCGCAATCGGGCTCTTGACCTGCTTTCTCACCGTTGCCGCAGCAGCGCAGGCGCAGGTTGCGACGCGCATTCAGCTATCGGCCGAGAAGAATGACAGCGCACTGACCTTCACGGCAAAGGTGGCCGATGTCGAGGGAGCGCCGGTTTCCGAAGGCTCGGTGAGCTTCGAGACGGCGAAGGGTTCGCTGGGGTCGGTCTTCGTGCAGGATGGCGTGGCGACGCTGAATGTGACGAATCCGCCACAGTGGGCGCGGACGGTCACGGCGGTTTATCACGGCGATGCGGCATTTGCGGGTGCATCGGCGAGCACGGCGCTAAATACGGACGCGACGAGCAGCTTGCCCGGGTTCACGGTGACCGCCAGCCCTTCCTCGTTAACGTTGCCGGCAGGGCAGTACGGCAATGTGAATCTGACGGTAACGTCGCAGAACGGCTTTTCCGAGCTGGTGAACCTGTCCTGTTCGGGTTTGCCAGGCGCCTCGACGTGCACCTTCAACCCGGTGGTGATCACGCCGCCAGCGAACTCATCGAGCATCAGCGCTTTGCAGATCACGACGACGGCGCCTTCGGGGATTGAGGCGAGGAATTCCGCTGCCCGGTCGGGCGCGCTCTACGCGATTCTGATTCCGGGCGTGCTGGCGCTGGCCGGTGTGGGCGCAATCCGGCGGAGGAATTTCGGTGCGCTGCGCGCGTTGGGCATGGTGCTGTTGCTGGGTGCCGGCATGCTGGGGTTGAGCGCGTGCAATGCGCGGTACAGATATCTGAATTACCATCCCTCGCCGAACCCGGGAACCGCTGCGGGGAATTACACGATCACGATCGCTGCCTACTCCACCAATGGCACGGCGATCACGTACGCAACATCCTCCGACACGAGTTGCTCGGGCGCGGTTTGTCTGGCGCTGACGGTGCAGTAGAAAAGCAGCGTTCAGCGGACAAAAAACACTCCGTGGCTGGTCCGGCATCGTTTCGCTTGCCTCCTTTGGATCATCGCGCGAGTCGGCAAACCTTCACCTTCCCATTGCGATAAGGGCAGGGCAGTTCCGTCGCAGTGCTGGGCGGGAGCAGGAGCCAGTTTGCGCCGAGGGGTGCGAGGCTGCTTGTGCGCTCCGTGTCGGTCATTCCATCCACATCCGATTCCGCGTTGCGCTGGAGAGCCCAGCGACCGGCGAGCTGCGGGAGGACCGCGACAATGCCTGCATCCTTGTCGTCGGCCAGATGATCGCGCTCGGCGATGGCGCGGAAGCCCTGCTCGTCTTCTTCAGGCAGATAGACGAGCACCGGATTGAAGGCGAAGACGGCGTTGCGGGGGGTGTTCACGCGAATCCAGAGAAACGCCTGCCGATATGGATTCGCGGGCGGCGAGCCGGGCCATTCGATGTGATTGCTGCCGGACCAGGCGAGTCGCTGGGCGCTGAACATTCCGGCAAAGAGCAGGGCGAGCAGAAACAGCGCGGTTATGCGCGAGGTCGAAGCGGGCCTGGCGAGCACGCCCCCCCAGAGAATGACTCCCAGAACATAGATCAGATGAAAGCTGCGCAGGACCTGAAAAGGGACGAGGGGATACGGCCCGGCTGCCGGGACGAATAGCGCCGCGATCAGGATGCTCGTCGTTCCGAGAAGCAGGGCGGTGAGGCAGAGTGCCCCTTGGCGGGATGCGACGCCGAATCTTGTGAGAGCGAGTGCGAAGAGGAGCAGAGGCAGAATCAGGCCGAGGGTTTCATACCAATGCCAGCGGGCGAGGAAGAGAAAGGTTCGCGGCGGAAGCGAGACGGCCTGGCGGTATGCGGTTGAGATGGGGAGCCGGTGGGCGAGCAGGAATGCTGCACCGCTGACCGCGAAGATCGTGCAGCAAAAGGCAAGCGCCAGGTGGATGCGGCCGGTGTCGATCAGCGCGTAGAGGAGGATGAACGCGGCGGCGTACGCGGCCATCAGGGGATGGATAAGGGCGGCGAGGATGAGCAGGAGAACGGCGTGCAGACGGGCGTGATCGATGCAGGCGGCGATGGCCATCAGGCTGAGCGGCGTGGAAAAGGAGCGCGCGGTCACGTAGGGATCCATGACAAAGAGCGCGGTTCCCGCGACGGGCAGAGTAAAGCAGGCGGCGGCGAGCAGGACCGCGCCCCACATTGCAGACTCCGTGGCGAAGAGACCGGCTGCGAGTTGGCGGCAGGCGACGAGGAACAGGAAAATCGAGAGCAGCTGAGCGGCGAGGAGAACCCAGTCCAGCGGAAGATGCGAAAGGCGGACGAGGGCGGCGAGGGTCCACGGGAAAACCGAAAGCCGGGTAAAAGCGGCGGGGAAGACTGCGTTGAGAGGATAGAGAGAGGGATCGAGGACGTGACGGACGCCGGCGACGTAGATGCCGGCGTCTCCGGCAAACGGAGGGTAGCCGTGGACGAGGAAGGCCACCGGAGTAAGGAGGATGGGGGCCAGGGACGATGGCAGGAGGCGCGGCTGTTTTGGGGCGCTCGGTGTGGCGGCGAGCGCGACGGGTTCGCGTTGGGATGGAGGCAGAACGGGCACGGGTGGCATGCGATCAGAGACTTTGTTGTACAAGGTCGAAGGCCCGCGAGGCGATGGCGGGATCGTCGCCGAAGCCGGTGAGCCAGCGAACGTCAGGCTCGCGGCGAAACCAGGTGAGCTGGCGTTTCGCATAGTTGCGATGAGCCTGGCGGGTGGCGGCGATGGCTTCGGCTTCGCGAATCTCTCCGCGAAGGGCGGCGCGAGCCTGGCGATAGCCGAGGGAGTCGAAAGCGCGGGGGGATTCGCCGTAGCGGGCGATGAGGCTGCGGGTCTCGTCGATCAGGCCGTTGGCGAACATTTCGGCGGCACGGGCATCGATGCGGGCGTAGAGGTCCGGGCGGGGCGGGTCGAGGCCGATGCGAAGAATGCGATAGCCGGTGAGTGGATCGCGGGCGGCCTTCCAGGCTTCGGTGAGAGGCTGCCGCGCAGCGAGGCAGACTTCGATGGCGCGGATGAGTTTGGCCTGGTCGTTGGCGTGAACGCGTTCGGCGGCTGCTGCGTCGAGACGGCGGAGGAGACGGTGCAGCCATCCGGGTGGGTGGCGTTCGGCGCTGCGACGCAGGCGAACGCGAATTTCCTCCGAACGCTGTGGACCGGGAAACAGGCCTTCGAGGAGGGCGCGGAGATAGAGGCCGGTTCCGCCGGTGACGATGGGGAGACGGCGGCGGGTGACGATCCCGGAGAGGGCCTCCCGGGCGAGGCGGGCGTAGTCGCCGGCAGTCATGAAATGGGAAGGGGGCAGGACGTCGATGAGATGGTGCGGGATTTCACGGCGCTCGGCGGGGGAGGGTTTCGCAGTGCCGATTTCCATGTCTCGATAGACAGCGACCGAGTCACAACTGACGATCTCCCCGGAAAAACGGCGGGCAAGGGTAAGCGAAAGGGCGGTTTTGCCACTGCCGGTTGGACCCAGCAGCACAGCCAGAAGAGGCTCCATCAGACGATGTCAGGTTAGCAAAGCGGAGCGGAGCGAGTGAGCCGTAACGCGGGAGTGGGGAGCACGAAGGAGGCGAGGCACAGTCGAAGGCGAGCCGGCAATGCGGCCCTCGAACGGCAAGGGCTTAGCTGACGGGACTCAGCGGTTGGCCATGCCGCGGGAATTGTGCACGGGCAGCGTCGGTCCGTCGGAAAAGACCATGGACCCCGCGGGCGCGATTTTCTGTATCGGGCGGGGACGAGAGGCGGGGCGCATCTTCGTGGCTGCATTCGGACGAATGGACCGCACCTCGGGACCCGGGCTATTGTCTTTTCGGCCGCCGAAAGCGGCGACCATGGCGGGGGATGCGATCATCGCAACAAAGGCTACAGCAAAAATCAGGTCATGCATTACAGCACTTCCTCGGGAAATCGGAGCAATTTGCCTCTATGCCTCACCAGTATGAGTGCCAGAGCAACTCCCTAGCTATAACACTTCCATGGAAGGCAGAACAGCGGCAAAGTCCCCCGTTGGGGCGTTACTCATGACCGATGTACCAAAACTTTTGTACTGGGCGGGAAAAATCTGCCCCGGGCCGGTGCAGGGTCAGGGCCGGCGAGCCGGGGCCGATGGGGAAAGACCGCTTACTCCACCTGTTCCTTCGCTTTATAGCCGTCCCGCGCGATGATGTCGTATTTGACAGGCTTGTGTTTTTCATCCTGCATGCGCAGCGGATGGCCCTCCTGGTCGACGAGTTCTACCCGGATGCGGCGATAGGTGCCGTCCATCCTGATGTTCGTCGGCTTATAGGTAATCTGATACTGATTACGGATGGACTCGTTGATGGCGGTAAAGTCGTCGGGCAGCTCGGCCGTGAATCGAGGCTCAAAATACATACCGCCGGTCATGCGAGCAAAGCTCTGGAGCTGATTCTGGGCCTGGAGCATACCGATGGAGTTCATGCGCCCGCTGGCGAAGCCGCCACCACCCATCATGCCCGCGCCGCCCGTGGCGATGGAGAAAATGGTGACATTCGGGGTCGCTTTGATTTTCTGGAGGGTCTTGTCGAGGGTGATTTTCGAGAAGGTGTCCACGCCGGACGAGACGAGGATGATGTACTTGCGGCCTTCAATGCGGGAGAGCCGGTCCAGCGTCTCGTAGACCGCGTCGAACAGATTGGTTTCGTGCCAGGTGGGCATCTGGAGAGACCGGACCGCATCCTGGATCATCATTTTGTTCTGCGTGAAGTCGGTCAGGATGGTGGTGTGCATGTCGTAGGTGACGACGGCGATGTAGTCATCGGGACGCAGCTGCTGGGTAAACGCGAAGGCCGAGTTCCACATGTCGAAGATGAAGTTGTAACTGTTGGCGGCGAATTCAACCAACAGGACCGCGGTAATGGGGGCTTTCACCTGGTGGAAGCCGACGATGTCCTGCGGGACGCCGTCTTCAAAGATGCGGAAGTTGTCCTGCTTGAGATTCGGAATGAACTGGTGGGTCTTATCGGTCATGACGTTGACGTCGACATTGACGACAGGGACATCGACCCGCAGCGAGTAGTTATTGAGTCCGGGAGGGTTCTTCACCGTCGGTTCGGGCGGCGGAGGCGGCGGAGGGTTGCTCGTTTTCTTCGGGATGGCGATGGGGCCGTTGTCACTCCCTGGACCGCCGGCATCGGGAGCGGTCTGGTCGGATGGCTGCTGCTGTTGCTGCTGAGGCTGGGTTTGCTGGGGATTCGACGGCGTTGTCTGCTGCGCCCATAACCAGGGGGCGGGCAAAAGCGTCTGTAAGAGCAGCAGAGCCGCGGGGGCGATAGCCAGGGAACGCAGGTGGGATTTCCTCATGGAAAAACCTCTGGAACAATCTTCGTGCCAACGGGACCTTGGCGGCAAGCGCAGGAGCAGCATAGTCTATGGACGTGTATAAGCAGCTGAAAGATATCCGCAAGGGTTTGGCCGTGGCGGCCATCGTGGCGTGTGCGGCGGCCGGGGCCCTGGGCGGTTCCGCGATCGCGCAGCCGGTAAATGCAGCGGCGCTGCCTCCCCGTCCGCCTGAAGTCACGAAGTTCTTTCCTCTCAGCGAGGTTCACAAGGGGCTGCAGGGGGTGGCGTACACGGTTTTTGAGGGGACAAAACCGGAGCCCATGGGGGTAGAGATTCTGGGGGTGCTGCACAACGCCCTCGGTCCGCGGCAGGACATGATCCTGGGGCGCCTGGAAGGGACAAAGCCGGAATACACGGGCGTGGTGGCGGGGATGAGCGGCAGCCCGGTCTACATTAATGGCCGGCTGGTGGGCGCGCTGTCGTACCGCATCGGTCAGTTCAGCAAGGAACCGATCTGTGGGATCACGCCGATCGAGTTGATGCTGGGGGTAGAGAACGAGCACGGGTCTGCGACGACAGAGCTGGCGAATGCCGGTTCGGGCAGCCAGCCGGGAACGGGGGCGATCAGCAGCGGGGGCACTGGTGGCCCGATGATGCAGCCGATGGATACGCCGCTGGTGTTCAGCGGATTCAGCCAGGGCGCGCTGCAGCTGTGGAAAGACCATGCTCCGGCCGGGCTGGTTCCGGTTGAGGGTGTCGGGGGTTCGGAGAGCAGCGAGAAGCAGCCCGATCCGCTGATTCCCGGGTCGGCGGTGAGTGCGGTGCTGGTGCGGGGAGACCTGGACATTTCCGGCACGTGCACGGTGACGTATGTCGATCCGAAGCGGATGCTGGCATGCGGGCACCCGATTACGCAGTTTGGGCCGGTGTCGATGCCGATGACGAAGGCGGATGTGGTTGCGACGCTGCCCTCGCCGCTGGAAGCTTTCAAAATCATCAACACCACAGAGACGGTGGGATCGATCACCGAAGATCGCGAGTCGGCGATCATGGGCGAATTCGGCAAACCCGCGCGCATGATTCCGGTAACGCTGCGGGTCATGCGCGAGGGCGTCGGAGCAGAGCCGCCGAAGGAGATGGAGGCGCTGCATTTTGAGGTGATCGATCAGCCGCAGATCACGCCGATGGCAGTGATGGTGGCGGTGTATCAGGGACTGATGGAGGAGAACACCTACTCGGCGCAGACGACGTATCACGTACAGGGATCGGTGAAGCTGACCGGTTATCCCTCTGTGAAGCTGAACAGCCTGGTGGCGCCGACGGATGTGCTGCCGGCGAATCTGCAGACGGCGCTGGCGCTGGGTGAGCGCTTTACGCGGCTCTATGACAACGCGGCGCGGCGGACGCCGATCGAGAGCGTCGACCTGGAAGTTGCGGCGATCCCGCGGCGTTTGACGGCGGAGATTGAGAGCGTGCACACCAGCCGCATCGAGGTTCACCCCGGCGACACGATCACGGTGGAGGCGACGATTCTTCCCTGGCACGGCGAGCGGCGCAACGTGCGGGTGCCGGTAAAGCTGCCGTCGAATCTGCCGGAGGGTCCGGTGCGGTTGCTGGTGAGCGACAGCGGTACGCTTGATCGGCTGCTGCAACCGCCGCAGTTCAACGCGCAGCCGCTGGATGTGGCGGCGACCATTGCGCAGCTGAACAGCGTGCACACCAGCGACCAGCTCTACGTGACACTGCTTGCGCCGGAAGCGCAGGCGGCGGTCGATGGGCGCACGCTGACGGCGATTCCGTTGACGGTGGCGAACGCGCTGGAGCCGTTGCGGGAGAATAAAGGGATGGTGCTGAGTGGCGAGTCCGCGGTGCCGATGGCGTCGCTGCCGATGGACGCTGTGGTGACCGGGCAGCAGGTGGTAACGCTGCAGGTTGAGGATCAGTAGCGGGCGGGCTGTTCGGGCTCGGACAGAATTTCCCGGAAGTGGACGACCCTCCCCGGGCCGAGGGCACTGGCATCTTCAGTCCACGGGGCTGTGCCCCAAAGGTTTAGGACCATTGGTCACTCTTCCCTTGCGGTGGGCCTCGAAGTGCTCTGTAATAGGCGCGAAACAGGAGGCGTTTCATGGCCTACGTTGAACGGATCCGTGACATGATTACGCAGCCGCTGCTTGACGAGATTGTGCGGCAGCGGACTTCGGCAGGCTGGCACCTGGTTTCTCTCGAATGGCGCCGCGAGTTGCCCGACAGCGAAGAGCCGACCGATGGTGCGTACCCGGAGGACATTCCTTTTGGACTGCGGATCTCGGAAGATTGCAAGCGGCTGGAGGTCGATCCCAACGAGAATCAGGCGCTGCTGCAGATGATGGAGATGCTGGTGCAGGATTTCTCGTTCTCGAGCATCGCGAGCGACCTGAACGAGAAGGGATTCCGGACGCGCGACGGCAAGCGCTGGAATCCGGTTGCGATCTTCAATATGATTCCGCGGCTGATCGACGTGGGCCCGCGGCTTTTCTCGACCGAAGAGTGGGAGAAGCGGCGGGATAAGTTCGCGCGCATGGTTTAGCGGCTGTTGGCCGAAGCTCCATTCACCTCTGCTGCTGGCATTTTCTGTCTTCCTGTGCGGTTATGCCGCATGGCGGCGATCGCGTCGAAACGCGCCTGCTGCGCGTAGATCGGCGACGAAGCCGTCCCGCGCCTGGCGGCGGCTCTGGTCATCGGGAGCGCGGAGGATCGATGACGGGTGCACGGTGGCGAGCACGGGTGGAAGGCCGGGCACGGTGAGCGCTTTCCCGCGATTCTGTGTGACGCGGAACGTGCGGCCGAGCAGGGCCTGAGCAGCGGTCGCACCGAGGCAGACGATTAGTTCCGGCTGAACCGCTTCCATTTCAGCGTCAAACCAGGGCCGGCAGGCGGCGATTTCGCGTGCGCTCGGTTTCTTGTGGATGCGGCGCTTGCCGCGCGGCTCCCACTTAAAATGCTTCACCGCATTGGTGACGTAGACGTCGTCGCGATCGATTCCGGCCTCCTCCAGACAGTGGTCGAGGAGCAGGCCTGCGGGTCCAACGAAGGGCTTACCCTCGATGTCCTCACGGTCGCCGGGCTGCTCGCCGACGAGGACCAGTCGCGCGTGTGGCTTGCCCTCTCCGAAGACGGTTTGCGTCGCGTGCTGGTAGAGAGGACAGCCTTCACAGCTCGTGGCCGCTTTGCGGAGCGACGCGAGGTTCCGGCGCGCTTCCGGATTCCGCGGAAGGAAATCGGCCGCGGAACGCTGGGAGGTGGATTGCACCTTCATCTGAATTGGGATGCGCGCGTGGACGGCTTGGAGTGCTGGCGAAGGTGTCGGGTTGGTGCGAATTATCTCTGCAGTGGCCAGGACCTCGTGAGCAAAGCTCCGCGCATCCCAACAAGAAGACAGAAGAGAGACAGTTGCGTTGCAGGCCGCCGATGTCGGCGGCAATCCCTAACCCCAGGAGCAAATTATGAAGGTTTTTTCCGCGAATTTAGATAACCTGCGCAAGCTTTACATCAACCAGTTGCAGATGCTGTTGTCGACCGAACAGCAGATCACGGAAGCCCTGCCGAAGATGATCGAGAAGGCCATCGACACGCAGTTGAAGCAGGCATTTCAGTCGCACCTGCAGGAGACGCGGGAGCACGTGACGCGGCTGGAGCAGATCCTGAACCAGACGGCCGGCGAGGCAAAGGCAGTGAAGTGCAAGGTGATGGCCGCGCTGGTCACCGAGACAGAGGACATGTTGAAAGATGCAGCGGACGACGCGGTGCGCGATGCCGCGCTTATTTCCGCAGGGCAACGCGTAGAACATTACGAGATTGCTGTCTACGGCGCCGTTCGGCGATGGGCACAACTCCTCGGTGAAGCGGCGCACGTCGAACTGCTCGACAAGACCATCAAAGAAGAAGGACACGCGGATCATCTGCTGACGGAAATTGCGGAGAGGGTAAATCCGTACGCGCAGAAGGCGGCATAGCGAAACGAAGAACACGCAGGTAGAGGGCTGAGCCGGAAGGCTCAGCCTCTTGTTTCTACTGTGACGGTTGGGTTGCGGCGGGGACGGCGGTTGGCCTGGAGAATTTTCTTGCGCAGGCGCAGGGATTTGGGGGTGACTTCGACCATTTCGTCGTCGGCAATGAATTCGATGGCCTGTTCGAGGTTGAGCAGGCGCGGCGGCGCGAGCCGGATGGCATCGTCGGCTGTGGATGCGCGCATGTTGGTGAGTTTCTTTTCGCGCACGACATTGACGTCGAGATCGTTGTCTCGGGAGTGTTCGCCGATGATCATGCCTTCGTAGACTTCAACGCCGGGCGGCGTAAAGAGGACGCCACGATCTTCGAGGCCTTCGAGGGCGTAAGCCGTCGTGACGCCGGGCCGATCCGCGACCAACCCGCCGGTGGGGCGTTGCGGAATGTCTCCCTGATGGGGCATGTAACCGTCGAAGAGGGAATTCATCACGATGGTGCCGCGCGTATCGGTGAGCAGATCGCTGCGCAGGCCGATGAGGCCGCGGGAGGGAACGCGGAATTCGAGGCGCACGCGGCCGTAGCCATGGTTGTGCATTTTGACCATTTCGCCGCGCCGGGGCCCGAGGCGCTCGATGACCGTGCCGATGAAGCTCTCTGGAATGTCGATGGTGAGGTGCTCGACGGGCTCCATCAACTTGCCGTTGACTTCTTTGGTGACGATCTCGGGACGGCCAACCATGAGCTCGAAGCCCTCGCGGCGCATCATCTCGATGAGGATGGAGAGCTGGAGTTCGCCGCGGCCGAGGACTTTGAAGCTATCGGGACTGCCGGTCTCTTCCACGCGAATCGAAACATTGGTGAGCAGCTCCCTTTCGAGGCGCTCGCGCAGATTGCGTGAGGTGACCCACTGGCCTTCCCGCCCCACCATGGGCGAATTGTTGGTAGAGAACTGCATGGCGATGGTGGGCTCGTCGATGATGATGGGCGGCAGCGGCGCGGGCGTCTCGGCGCTGGTGATGGTTTCGCCGATGGTGATGCCTTCAACGCCGGCGACAGCGACGATGTCGTCGATTTCAGTTTCTGTAATGTCGACGCGATGGAGGCCGGCGAAGCTGAAGAGCTTGGTGATGCGATGCTTCTCGAGCGAGCCGTCGCGCTTGGAGATCGCAATGTCATCGCCGGTGTGGAGGGTTCCCTGAAAGACGCGGGCGATGGCGAGGCGGCCGAGGTAGTCGGAATAGTCGAGGTTGGTGACCTGAATTTGCAGAATGCCGGTGGGGTCGCCTTTGCCGGTGGGGATGGTCGAGAGGATGGAGTCGAAAAGCGGCATCAGATCCGTTCCCGGAACCCTGGGATCCGTGCTGGCCTGGCCGAGTTTCGCGTTGGTGTAGAGAACGGGAAAGTCGAGCTGATCCTCGGAGGCGTCGAGATCGATGAAGAGGTCGTAGACCTCGTTGAGGACTTCCTGGGCGCGGGCATCGGGGCGGTCGATTTTGTTGATGACGAGGATAGGAGGGAGGCGGGCTTCCAGCGCTTTCGAGAGCACATAGCGGGTTTGCGGGAGCGGACCCTCGGAGGCGTCGACGAGGAGCATGACGCCGTCGACCATTTTGAGGGCGCGCTCGACTTCGCCGCCGAAGTCGGCGTGGCCTGGGGTGTCGACGATGTTGATCTTCTCGCCTTTGTAAAAGACGGCCGTGTTTTTGGCGAGGATGGTGATGCCACGCTCGCGCTCGAGTTCGTTCGAGTCCATGACGCGCTCGGTGAGGGTTTCGTTGGCGCGGAAGGTGCCGGCCTGACGCAAAAGCTGATCAACGAGGGTGGTTTTGCCGTGGTCGACGTGGGCGATGATGGCGATATTGCGAATGGCGCTCAATGAAGATCCTGGTCTTTATGGCTTCGGCGGTACTGCGAGCCGAAATCGGGTTGGGTCGCGCAGGCGAAAGGCTGGGACGTAAGAGATTACAGGACCCGGCAATCGATGCGATTGGGGTCGACAGCCGCTGAAGTGATGGTTGCAGCTGCCATCTTTCTTTCCTTTAAGTTTACCAGTCGCGGGCAACGCCCCTTGCCGCGCCCTGCGTCCTTCTAAGAGAGGGAACGGTGCGCGCCGCATACGGAGGGGATTTATGAATCTTTTTGTTCGCCGGGTTTTGGCGAGCGGAACTGGCATGACGATGGGCACGCTGATGGGCGCCGTGGTGTGGGCGCAAAGCCAGACGCCAAACGCAGACAACGGGGCGCAGCAACAACAACGCAAAATCGAGATGGTGCAGGCGCAGGCGCAACTCGACAAAACGCTGGACACGAAGAAGGCGAAGCAGGGCGAGCCGGTGACGGCGAAGCTGGTGCAGAATGTGCAGATTCCCGATGCACAGGCACTGCCGAAGAATACGGTTCTGGAAGGGCACGTGGACCAGGTGCAGCCCTCTGAGAACAAGAGCGATGCGATGGTGGTGGTGACGTTCGACAAGGCGAAGCTGAAGAACGGGCAGGAGGTGCCGATCAAGGCGACGATCCTGGCCGTTGCGGCGCCGGCAATGATGCAGCAGCAGGCAGGGGGTGGCGGCGCGCCGGCTGCAGGACAGCCGATGCCGAGTTCGGCTCCGTCGGGAGGCGGCGCCCCATCAGGAGGTGGCTCGATGGGCGGCGGCAGTTCGACTCCGAGCGCTCCTCCGCCGCAACCGATGAACGTCCCGCAATCCGGTTCCAGTTCGCCGCAGCAGGCACAACAGAACGGCGTACCTGACGTGACGCTGCAGAGCGACATTCATCAGCACAGTTCGGCGACGTTTACATCCAAAGGCAAGAATGTGCACGTGCCGGACGGAACTCAGATGGAAGTGGCTCTGGCGGTTATCCCGCCAGGGGTGACATTGCAGTAAGTCCGGACTGGCGAGCCCGCTATTCGTACCGCAGAGAGTCGATGGGGTCCATCGCGGCAGCACGATTAGCGGGCAGGGTCCCGAAGATGATGCCGACCGATGCGGAGGCGAGAAGGCCGATCACCGCCGACCATCCGGAGACGGGCACGCGGTAGCTGGTGAAGAAACGAATTGAAAACGGAAGGCCGAGGCCGATGAGGGCGCCGATAATGCCGCCGAAGAGAGAGACGAAGACGGCCTCCATGAGGAACTGGAGTTTGATTTCGCGCCTCGTCGCGCCCAGCGCCTTGCGGATGCCGATCTCGCGCGTTCGGGCGCGAACCGTGGCCAGCATGATGTTCATGATGCCCACGCCGCCCACCGCGAGCGTGACCCCGGAAACAAGCAGCAGCATCGCCGTGAGCGCATTGACGACCTCGCCCGCCAGAGTGATGAGGGCGGTCATGGTTTGCGTCTGATAGACCGATGTCGGCTGGTGGCGGCCATCGTTGCGAACGACGGCACGAATTTCTTTCGCAGCATCTTCCACTCCGGTCTGGTCGCGAATGGAGAAGTACATCTCTTTCACGTTGTCGGTGCCGCTGAAGTAGCGGCCCACGGAATAAGGAATGAGGATGGTCTGGTCGGCGATCTCGGTTTCGCCGAAAGTCTCTACGCGTTCCCTGAACGTGCCGATGATGGTGAATGGGATTCCACTGATCTGAAAGGTGCGGCCGATGGCCTCGGCGGAACTGCCGAACATGGCGCGGGCAAAGGGTTCGGTCACGTCGGCGACTTTGGCATGGGCGGTTTCATCCTCTTCATCGAAAAAGCGTCCGTTGAGCGTGACCAAGTTACGTACCTGGCGGTATTGGGGCTCAACCCCGAGGACGAGCACTTCCCGGACGACGGCATCAATGCTGATGTTCTGATGCATCTCCAGAACGACGGAAGACGCAGCAATGGAGGGCACCTCTTCATCGATGGTGCGCTCGTCGTCAAACGTCAGAAAATCGGACTGAATATTGGTCACGGCGCCGGAACCGCCGCCGGCGTATTCCAGTTCGACCAGATTGGTGCCGATGCCCTGGATTTCGTGAAGGATGTACACACGCCCGGTCGCGGAGATGGCCACGACCAGGATGACCGAGGCGGTGCCAATGACCATCCCGAGGGCGGTGAGGATGAAGCGCACCTTCGAGGCACGAAAACTGTCGATCGCCAGCTTGGCGATCTCGCTGAGCATGATCGTCTGGCGAGCGCTGGCTATAGTTTTTTCAAACGAGAGCCGGCGCGCTCTTTCCAGTGAAATCCGGCGTGTGCGCTCCGCAGCCATCTGTCCCTACAGGATGCCACAGCGGGCGTGGGGGTTTGGCCGATTCAACGTGGCGAGACGGGTGCGGGCAGAAGCGTGAATGCTTCTGCCCGCGGGTGAGAGCTGACGTTCAAAGTGCGACGGTGACGGCTTTGACTTCGGTGTAGTTGTGCAGGACTTCTTCGCCCATTTCGCGGCCCCAGCCGGACTGCTTGTATCCGCCGAAGGGCAGCGATGCGTCGAAGACGTTGTGGCAGTTGACCCAGACGGTGCCGGCGCGAAGACCGCGCGCAACTTTATGGGCGAGGCTCAGGTTCTGCGTCCACACGGATGCGGCGAGCCCATACACCGTGTCGTTGGCGCGCTTGATGATCGCGTCGACGTCTTTGTCGGAGAAGGGCACAGCGCAGACCACTGGACCAAAGATTTCTTCCTGAACCACCTTCATACGCGGGTTGGTGTTGGTGAGCACGGTGGGACGCACGAAGTAGCCGCGGTCGAAGCCGGAGACCGGACCGCCTGCGGCGATCTTCGCGCCCTCGTCGATGCCCGACTCGATGTAGCCGACGACCTTGCGATACTGCTCGTCGCTGACCAGCGGTCCCATCTGGCAGGAGGGATCGAGACCAGGAGCGAGCTTGATGTCGGAGGCCACTTTGCTGACGCCGTCGACAACCTCGTCGAAGACTTTCTCGTGAATGTACAGGCGCGAGCCGGCGCAGCAGCACTGCCCGTGGTTGAAGAAGATGGCGCTGGCCGTGCCGGATACGGCCTGGTCGATGGGGGCGTCGGGGAAGACGATGGCCGGGGATTTTCCGCCGAGTTCGAGCGAGACTTTCTTCAGGTTGCCGGTGGAGGCTTTTACGATGAGCTTACCGACTTCGGTCGAGCCGGTGAAGGCGACCTTGTCGACCAGATCGTGGGCAGCGAGCGGCGCGCCTGCTCCTTCGCCATACCCGGTGAGGACGTTGACGACACCCGCCGGGAAGCCGGCTTCGTCGATGAGCTGCGCGAGGCGGATGCCGGAGAGCGGCGTCTGCTCGGCGAGCTTGAGGACGACGGTGCAGCCGCAGGCGAGCGCGGGAGCGAGTTTCCACGCGGCCATGAGCAGCGGGAAGTTCCAGGGGATGATCTGCGCAACAACGCCGATGGGCTCGCGCATGGTGTAGGAGTGGAAATCGTATCCGGCGGATAGAGGCAGCGTTTTGCCGGAGATTTTAGTCGCCCAGCCGGCCATGTAGCGGAACATGTCGACGGCCAGGGGGACGTCCGCGACGCGGGCGATGGAGAAGGGTTTGCCGTTGTCGAGGGACTCAATCTCGGCGAACTCGTCGTTGTGTTTTTCGAGCAGGTCGGCAAGTTTCCAGATCGTACGCCCGCGTTCGGAGGGAGACATGCGCGGCCAGGGGCCGTCATCAAAGGCGCGGCGCGCGGCGAGTACCGCACGATTGACGTCCTCTTCTTCGGCCTCGGGGACTTCGGTGATGACGTCGCCGGTAGCCGGATTGAAGACCGGGAAATTCTTGCCGGAAGCCGCGTTCACGAAGCGGCCGTCAATATACAGCTGGTGCTGCTGAGAGATGAAGTCAGCGGTCGTGCCGCTGAGGCGGGGATCGATTGCAATGGTTGCCATAGCTTAACCTCGTGTGCAATCGGTCGCGATCGAGGCCTGGGACGGAATGGCGAACGAGCCTCCGAAAGGGTGTGGGGTTAGCAGGCGGGTCTCTTTACCCAGAGCCGGTACGCGCCGGTGTTTGCACCCGAGAACACTACCACCGGCCGTTGTGCATTGGCGAGGGGCCGCGGATGAAATTTCGACTACGGCGACGGATGGTTTCGGACGGTCGCGCGCCGGCTAATCCGGCGTCAATGCGGCGATCACCGATTCGCTGAAGCGCTCCATCTCTTCCAGCTGCGGGCTGAATTGCAGGAGGAGGAGATCGACGCCGACTTCTTCGAATTCGCCGATGCGATCCTGGACCTGGGAGGCGGTTCCGACGAGGCCGGAGCGCAGGCCGCGGTTTGAAACAGAGTACTCCTCGACGGAGACCGTGCGCTCGAGCTGCGTTCCCTGGAGCCACTGTTGATAGTTGGCGTAGCCGGAAGCATTTTGTTTGACGTCGGTGATGCGGGCGACCTCGCGCCTGGCTTCCTGCTCGGTTTCGCGGACGATCGCGTAGGCCGCAATCCCGTACTGCATCGGCGGCAGGCCGAAGCGCTCGCGACGGGCGCGCATGTCGTCGATGCGGGTTTTGATGTCTTCGGGCGAATCGCCGTGCATGACGTAGGCGTCGCACTTCTGTGCGATGAGATTTTTCGCGGCTTCCGATTCGCCTCCCGCGTATATGGGCGGGCGCGGCTTGCGGACTGGCTTCGGCTCGAGCACGGTTTCTTCGAGCTGGTAGAACTTGCCGCGGTGCGAAAACGAGGGCTGCGACCACACGGCGTCGACGACGTCAAGCCATTCCGAGGTGCGGGCATAGCGGTCGTCGTGCCGGTCGAAGGCAACGCCATACATCTTCGCCTCCTGCTCCCACCAGGAGGAGACGACGTTGAGCGCGAGACGGCCGTTGCTGATGTGGTCGATGTTCGCGGCTTGCTTCGCCAGCAGGGCCGGGGAGTGGAACGTCGGTCGGACCGCGATCATCAGCTCCAGCCGCTCGGTGACGGCGGCGAGCGCGGCCGATGTCGACCAGGCGTCGAGGCTGGGCGCGCGCACGCCTTTAATGTCGTTGAGGTTCAGCTCGGCGATGAGGGACAGGTCGAAGCCGATCTGCTCACTGCGGCGGGCGAGGCGGCTGACGTAATCCCACGTCGCCTCCATCTGCTCGTCTTCAACGTTGCGCAGCCAGCCGCCAAAGACGGGCATCCAGTAGCCGAAGCGAATACCGTTCTCAGACACGCGCGGCGACCTCGGCGTCCAAAAAGTCGGCAAGGTTCACGAATGGATTGAAGCCGATGACGCGCTGCGCGTCGGCCACAAAGTTCGAGAGAGCGTTGACGTCGTAGTAGTAGATTTGGCCGTCGCGGTCGTCGACGATGTACTCGATGCCGCCTACGTCGATGCCGGCTGCCGCGACGATGCTCTCGATGGCTTGTTTCACTTCCTGGGGAGGATTGTAGCCTTCGACTTTGAGGCCGGCCTTCGAGGCTTCGACGGCGCAGGCGTTCTGCAGTGCCTCGCCGCGCGCAGTCTGGCAAATGTCCGCGGGGCAGAGGTCGAAGGTCTGTCCGGAGAGGTGCACCTGAATGGCGTAGAGGTATTGGCCGTTGAGGGTTTCGACGCGGGTGATGTAGCCGCCGCGGGCGGGGATGAATTCCTGCACCAGCGCGATATTGTCGATGCCGAGGGAGAGATTGCCGCTGTCGAGGGCTTCCTGCAGAGCGCGGGGAGAGTCGAAGCGAACGATGCCGGCGCCGCTGCCGCCGACGTTCGGCTTGACGACCACGGGATAACGCAAACCTTCCGCCGCGGCGATGGCCTGCTTTGGATCGTGGATGACGCGCGAGTGCGGGTAGCCGAGGCCGAGCGAGCGGAGCAGCGACATCTGCGAGGCTTTGGAGATCTCGTAACGGAAGGCTTTGGAGCCGTTGATGACGCGGATACCGAGCAGTTCCAGATGGCTGAGGTACGCGAGCGTGTGCAGGATGTTGGATCCATGGCCGCGCCGATCGGCGGAAGGGCTCATGCGATTGAAGAGGACGGAGAAGCCGGGCTGCTGGCCGCCGATGTCGTAATGATGATCGGGCGCGTAAATCTTTTGGTAGGGGGTGCCGCGGCGGTCGAGTTCGGCAAAAATGGGAGCGAACCAGTGCGGGTGCTCGTAGAGAAAGGCGAGCGCGGGCGCGGACGAAGCGGCGCTACGGGCGCTGGCCGGCGAGGCGATGGTCGTCGTCACAAAGAAATCCTCTCAGCGTTGTTGAAAGCCACTGGGAAACGAGGAAGTGGCTTCCGACTTAGATTCTAGCCGTCTGTGATGGATTCGTGGGAGTTGGGACCGGCGAAGGCGACCGCCGGCGTGGCCGATTTTCGCCGATCCCGGTAAGGTGGATTTGTGATCATCAATCTCGCCCGGCGTGCGCACGACCACAACTGGGAGCTGGATCCGATCATCCGGTCGCTGCTGGATACGGATTTTTACAAGCTGCTGATGCTGCAGTTCATCTGGAAGCACTTTCCGACGACGAAGGTCACGTTTTCGCTGAACGACCGCTCCACCGATCTGCGCTACGCCGACCTGATCGAGATTGACGAGCTGCGCGCGCAACTGGAGCAGATCAAAAAGCTGCGCTTTCATAAGTCGGAGATCATCTGGCTGGCCGGCAATACGTTCTATGGCAAGCGTGGCATCTTCGAACCGGATTTTCTTGACTGGCTGGAACACCGGTTTCAGCTTTCGGACTATGAGCTGACCGTGCAGGACGGCCGATTCTCGTTAACGTTCCATGGCTTGTGGGCAGAGACGACGCTGTGGGAGATTTACGCGCTCGCGACCATGAGCGAACTGAGCACGCGGGCGCATCTGAAGCGGCTGAGCGAGCTGGAACTGGACATTCTGTACGCGCGGGCGAAGGCGAAACTGTGGGACAAGATGGAGCGACTGTGCGGCGTCCCCGATCTGCACATCAGCGACTTTGGCGCTCGAAGGCGGCACAGCTTCTTGTGGCAGGAATACGTGGTGAACGCGATGAGGGACGTGCTGGGTGCGCGCTTCACCGGCACATCGAACACCTATCTGGCGTACAAGCACGATATGGAGGCGATCGGCACTAACGCGCACGAACTGCCCATGGCGCTGGCCGCGATGGCGACGAACGACCAGGAGCTGCGATCGTCACAGTACCGGTTACTTGAACTGTGGCAGCAGACGTATGGGGGCGAGTTGCTCATCTTGTTGCCGGATACGTTCGGCACGACGCAGTTCCTGCGCCATGCGCCGTCCTGGGTCGCAGACTGGACGGGGCAGCGCGCTGACAGCAAGGACCCGTTTGTGGCCGGCGATGAGTACATCGCATGGCTGAAAGAACGGGGACGCGATCCACGAAAGAAGTTGTTTATCGCTTCGGATTCGCTGGATGTGGACGAAATTCTTCAGCTCCATGCATATTTCGGCGGCAGCATTCGGGATGGTGCAGCACGCGAGGATTTTCGGCACGGCAGCGATTTCCGTGACAGTACGAAGTGGCTTCCGGAGCGCCGCATCCGCTTCAGTGCAGGATGGGGAACACTGCTGACCAATGATTTTCGTGGGTGCAATCCGCGTGGAGACACGGGATTCGATCCGCCGCGGCTGGTTTGCAAACTGAATGACGCCGAGGGCAGGCCCGCGGTGAAGCTGTCGGACAATCCGGTGAAAGCGCTGGGACCGAAATCGGAGATCGAGCGCTATCGCCGGGCGTTCGGGACCGAGGGAATGGGCGAAAAACCAGTCGTCACGTAACGCGGGCGAGGAGCCCGGTCGACCGCGATGGGGTGCGCTTACACCTTCGGCCCTGGAGAATCGGTTTTTGCGTGGTTGGCCGGGCTCAGGAGGTGGTCGCGGAGCGTCTTAGTGAGTGCTGGCGCTGGCATTGCGAAAGTCGGCCGTCCCGGTTGTCTCGTCGAGCAACAGACGGTCGACCAGGGCGGCTTTTGGACGGCGTTTTTCAGAGTACATACTGCGGTCGGCGGCAATGTAAAGCGACTCCGGCGAGTCGGCGTCCTCGGGATAGATCGCAATGCCGATACTGGCTCCCACGTGCAGGGTTTGGAGTCCGACCTGGACCGGATCATCGAGCAACCGACGCAGTGAGTCGGCCACATGCATGGCGTCCTCGCGCGTGATGGGACCCTCGAGAATGAGGGAAAATTCATCGCCCCCGGTCCTGGCAACTGTGTCGGATCGCCGGGCACGCCCGAGAAAGATTTCGCCGGCGCGCTTGAGCACCAGATCGCCGGTGTGATGGCCGTTGGTATCGTTGACCTGCTTGAAATCGTTCAGATCGATCAGCAGCAGAGCCGCGCCTGACCCACTGCGCCGGGCGCGCTCAATGGCGCCGTTCAGGCGGTCCTGAAAGAGCCGCCGGTTCGGAAGACCGGTCAGTTCATCGTGCAGGGCCAGGTATTTGTTGTGTTCGATCTGGTCCTCGAGGAGGAGCAAAATCATGCCCACCGCGGCGATGTACTTGGGAAGATTCCAGACCTCGTTTTCCACGTGGAGACTGGGGATGAAAGTGGCGATGATCGGAGCCACGACAAAAACAGCCGCCCACAGGAAGAAGGCGGCGATGGTGATAAATGCGCCGGCGGTGGCCCGGCGGTAGGCGTGCCAGAAATGAATGCCGCAGCCGCAGTAGACGGTAAACAGCACGGCGTTGAGGGCCAGGTCCGCGCCATTGCCATGGCGTAGCTGAACGGCCAGAAGAAAGATAGAGAGATCGACGTAGAGGAAGACGGTTGTCCAGCGCAGAAGGTGGTTGAAGCGGCGCAACGTGAAGAGGGTGAGTGTGAGCGGCAGGATGCCGAACAGAGCTGCGGACGGAATCAGAGCCCAGGCAGCGTTCGGCGCCAGAATGACGATCACGATGTAAAGAGTATTGGTCGCCAGCAGGGTGGCCATCATCCATCGGCTGGAGTTCTGGCGGCGGTAGGGGACCGAAGCCCACATGAAAAGAACGCCGGCCCAGGTCAGGGATGCCAGGCCGATGACGCCGGCAGCGTTTCCGAGTACGCCAGGGAGTGGGGCAAACATGAAGGCGACGAAATGGAGGGCGATCATACCCCAGGCGGTAAGCCAGAGAGCCGATACGCGGGTCCGGCCGCGACGCGCCACCGAGGCAAAAGCGACGGTCAGCAGGGCGACCGCCACCAAATCCGGCAGTTTGCTCCAGTCCACGACGACTCCTTGGCTGTTGAATATGCACAACCAGAATCTGCGGATTCAGGGGAGATCGGTATAGCGCTTTGGTATCAAGTGAAGAGAACCAAAGTCGAATCAGAGTGTTAGATTCGAAATGATGTCAGATCGGGAACATACGGCGGAGGGTCCCCTAAACGGTTGACACGGCCGGGCGAAGACGTCGACTGCCGGGGATGGACGGGATTTTCTGGGGCTGGCGGAGGATGGAGTCCCCGGCGAACGCATCGCTGATGCCATTTCCCCGCTAACTGGGAAAAATACAGGGGAAATGCGGATCGTTTTACCCAAAAGTTCATGCGGCGAATCCCACAGCCGTTTGGATGGAGGAGAGTTACATCTCCGACCGAGAGTCAGGTTTGCGAAATTTAACAGGGAAATCTTCGGGCTTGATCAGCGAAAAAAGCTCAGCTCTGTCAGGGTAAGCCCCAGACAGATCGTGTTCACTTTCAAATAGTTGCTGCCGAATGATCCAGCCCTGAATACATGGCAATCTGCACCCGATTTGCGATTTCCCGGTCATACAGCATGATGCGCCTGTGGAAGTGAGCCGCAGATTGTAAAGACTGCAGCAACACCCGCGCGACGGGAACGGTCTATTTGCGCTTGCGCTTCCGTCGCCTTGGCTTGCGAACAATCGGCTGCTGCTCTGCGTTGATGTGTCGGAGGAGCAGCTGGTCGTGCTGGTGGGCCTGCTCCTTCACGAGCAGCGCAGTGGCGTCATTGAGATGCTCGGCCATGAGTTTCGCGGCACGTTCACCGTCGCGACGCTCGATGGCCAGCATGATTGGCTTATGAAAAGCAAGCGTGTGCTGGAGGTCGACCAGCTGCGACGTGACGAGAATCATCTTCGCCATGGCGCGATGGATGCTGTGAAAGACACGGGCTGAGGGGCCATTTTTCGAGGCTTGAAATATGGCGCGGTGAAACAGAAGGTCGGATGAGACGATCTTCAGCGTGTCTCCGCCACTGTTCTCGAAATCACGAATGGACTGGCGCAGGAGAGCCACATCCTCGGCGGTGCCGCGCTCGGCGGCGAGCCGCGCCAAACCAGGCTCAATCAGCAGACGCAACTCTGTCAGCTCCTGGACTGACGTGTCATCGAGAAGGAAAAGAAACTCCATGGGCACGGAAAGGATGGCGGAGGTATCCGTATTGAGGTAGCTACCGTCACCCACTTTCTGGGTGATGACTCCCATGATCTCCAGCACCTTGAGTGCCTGGCGCAGCGAGGAGCGGGCAACGTTGAAATGTGCTGCCAATTCGCGTTCAGGAGGCAGGCGGCTTCCCTGGCGCAGGACCTTCTGGCGCAACATTTCCTGAAATCGAAGAATGAGGAGATTGGTGACATCCTCTTTGACTGGTCCCGAGTCGAGCGGTCGGGGCGCCTCGCTTTGCCTGCGCATGACAGCATCATCCATGCAGCGTAACCATCCGTCAACCAGCCGGCAATGCGGAGTTGAAGTGCCGGGACGTCAGATATTTTTTTATTTGCGCAGCCGCAAGCGCTTGACAACCTGGGTTTATTGGTCGTACCTTTGTGAAGTTTTTGGTTCGTTCCCCGGATACTACTTTGTATACAAATGTGATTTTGGAAGTGCAGGGATTATCCGTCAATCCATGGCACATGAGAGGCCGTCGATGAAACTGATTCGATTCTTGTCGCCAGTAGTTTTCGTATCCCTGGTGCTGTCGGTGCCAGGTGCATGGGCTCAGTTCAGCGGAACCGTGACCGGAACAGTGGTCGATCCCAGTGGCGCTCTGGTTCCGAATGCCGAAATGAAGCTCACCAGTGACGCGACTGGCCAGATCACCATGGCGACGACGAATGCGTCGGGTGTTTTCACTGTCCCGAGTCTCGCGCCGGGAAACTACCACCTGACCGCGACGGCGAAAGGGTTCAGCGGAGTCACCGTGCCGGTGGTTCTTGAGACCAACCAGGTCCTGAATGTGCCGATCAGGCTGGTGGTGGGCAGTGCGGTCCAGACCGTCAACGTGACCACGCAATCGCCGCTTCTCGACACGGCCGATAACCGCATCCAGGAGACGATTTCCAGCGGCACGCTCTCCAATCTGCCGCTCGCCGGCGAGAGCATCATATCGCTGATCACGATGGCGCCGGGAGTGACGGGCACCGGTGTCACCACCAATGGCAGCCCAGGTTCCGGAGTCGATAACTATTCGACGGAAACCCAGGTGGACGCGAGCGCAAACGGACAGGGTTCCGTGGGCAATATGTACATCGTCGACGGGCTGGACGTGACCAGCTCGATCCGCCCGGGTGTGCTGAACCTGACTCCGAATTTTGACTCGATTCAGGAAACCAGCATTCAGACGAACACGTACTCGGTTCTCTACGGCCGCGCCAGTTCAGTGGAGATGACCATGACCACCAAATCCGGCACCTCGCACTACCATGGCAATGTCGAGGACTTCTTCACCAACCAGTCGATGCTGGCGACCACGGAGTTCAACCACACCTACGCGCCGTTTCACAGCAACAACATCTCCGCGGCGATCGGCGGTCCTGTCTGGCCCGGAAAGAAGCTGGGCTTCTTCTTCTTCGAGATTGAGCCGCAGCTGGCGAGCAACGCGGTCACCAACTCGACGAGCTTTGCCGACCCGGCCTTCGTGCAGTACGCACAGGCCAACTACCCCAATACCGTGGGCACGAAGATTCTCAGCACCTATCCGGTCAGCGGCGTTTCCGACAGCGCAGTGTCCTCGACCGCAGCGGATCTCTTCCCTCCGGGCAGCGGCTCGGCCTGCGGAACTCCGGCCACCGGGAACCTGCCGTGTAACCTGCCCATGATCGACACCGGCAACTTCAATTCTTCGGCGTACCGCAATGCCGACCAATACTTCATTCGCGGGGATGAGGACTTCCACAAGGATCGCTTGTACGGAACGGTCTTCCGCACAACGCTCAGCTTCTCCACCCCCGATGTGTACCCGGCCTTCGACCAAACGAACAAAAACTACCAATGGGCGATTCAGGGCAACGAGACCCACACCTTCAGCTCGAACACCCTCAACGAAGCTTATTTCGGAGTCGACCGCATCGAAGGCATTAACCCCATCACCGGACTCTTCGATGTCCCCGTCGTCAATGTAACCGGGGTCGGCGCCGGTTATGGCGATGGGTTCGCCCAGGGCGATTTTATCCAGCACAACTACCACTGGCGCGACATGCTGACCCACCTGGTGGGTAACCACGATCTTCAGGCTGGCTTCGAAGGGCTGTTCGGCGACGACATCCGAAACTTCGCCGGTCCCTACGATCAGCCGACTTTCCAGTTCAATAACCTCCTCGATCTGGCGCAGGACAATGTCTACACAGAAACCGGTTTGGCCTATAGCCCGCTGACAGGTCAGCGCGACCAGTACAACTGGAATGCGGCTGAGGCGACCTACGGCCTTTTCGTGCAGGACACCTGGAAGGCTACCCCGCGCCTCACAGTGAACTACGGCGTGCGCTGGGATGACTATGGAAATCCCTACTCGCGCAGCGCCAACACCGCATTGAGCGACTTTTATTTCGGGCCCGGACAGACGGAGCAGCAGCAGATTGCCAATGGGATCCTCGTCCGCCACGATCACGCGCTGCAGCGCTCCATCACCGATATCTTCAGCCCGCGCGGCGGCATAGCCTGGGATCTGCAGGGCAACGGGAACTGGCTGGTCAAGGCGGGCGCGGGGATCTTTCACAATTGGCCGACCCTGGCCAACCTGGTGGAGGAGTACAGCGGCAACCCGCCCGGCGATATCTTCCCCACGTTCTATGGCGGGCAGACTCCAGCTCCGGTTTTTGGCTACGGCACCTCGAATCAACAGCCATACGGGTTTCCAGCGCCGGCATTGCCCCCGGAATCCCTGAATGCGGCGGGGGGTCTGACCGGCCTGCAGTTCACCATCGGCGCCGTCGATCCGACGCTGACATCGCCCGTCGCTTATATCTACTCGGGAGGATTGGCGCACCGGATGGGCGGGCACTATGTGGCCAGCGTCGACTACTCCGGCGCGAATGGACGCGATCTGCTGTCCGGCGGTGGCCAGGTCTACAGCACCTTCTACGGGCAGGATATCAATGAACTTCCGGGTGACCTGATCGTCCACAACAGCGTCGTGCCCACCCGCCTGAACCCGAACTTCGGCGAGGTGCAATATACAGCGAACGATCGCGTCTCCAACTATGACGCCCTGATTCTTGCGCTGCAGGGAAGATTCAGCCGATCGTTCTTCAACGCTTCCTACACTCGTTCGTCCTCATCCGACGATACCCAGGTGTTTCCGAGCTACATCAATGTGCATCAGTGGTACGGGCCTTCCGCGTGGAACGCGCCCAACCGCTTTTCCCTGACGTGGAATTATGAACTGCCGAATGTCAATCAAGGCCACGATTTCGTAGGGCGCATTGGCAGCGGGTGGATGGTCAGCGGAACCGCGGCCATCCAGAGCGGTTACCCGGTTGCTGTGTCTACCAATGCGCCCTTTGAGCCCATTACCGGCGCCTCGGGCGCGTTCGTCGGACTTCAGCCCGGCAGCGGAGACTATAACGCCGATGGCGATGACTACGACTTCCCCGATGTTGCGAATTACTCCCAGGGGTCGAGCCGGCAAGCTTTTCTTCACGGCATTTTTTCTTCCGGGCAATTTCCGCAGCCTGCGTTCGGAGAGGAGGGGAACGAGAAATATGATCGGTTCGTCGGTCCAAACTACGATGACTGGGATGCGGCCTTGTTGAAGGATACGAAGATCACTGAAGCCCTGAACTTCAAGTTTCGCTTCGAAGTCTTCAATATTGCCAACCGGGCAAACCTTACCAGTTTCGACAGCAACCTCCCGGATGCGACGTTCGGCCAGGCGACGGCGCAGCTTCCTCCGCGATTCATCCAGTTCGGCGGCAACCTCATCTTCTGACCGGGGTGCCTCTCGTGGGGAGGAGCACTCGCACCGCCGCTGCCAATCCATGGACTAACCGCGATATCCCGAATCGCAGAGGAATTTCACGATGGTGTTGCAGGTGTCCCGAAGGTCGTTGCTCGGCGGATGTGCCGCCGGGGTTGCACAGTTCCTGCTGACACGGCGGCTTCGAGCGGCCGGCGTTCTCGATCCCGCCACCGGCGCGCCGGGACAGTTGGACGTATCCCTGGCGGCATTGTCGCCCCGCATTCTCCGCATCTCCATTGCCCCCGTGAATGCCTGGCCCGTGGACGAGGAACTCGGGGTGGTTCCGCAGCCGCAAGCGGTCTCCCTGCTGCACCAGTCCCATCCGGCGGCGACGAAGGCGCCATGGGGAAAGTATCAAATCCAGGTTGATGAAGATCCGCTGCGTGTCACGGTTGCGGACGCAAATGGAACGACGATCCAGCAGATCCAGTTCGACGCAGACAGCACGGCTATTCGATTTCCGCTTGGCGATGCTCCGGTGTTCGGACTCGGGGAGGGAATGCCCACCTACGACCTCCACGGCGCGAAAGATGCGATGAGAAACGGACAACACAGGCCGGATCTGAGACTCAATGGGTCCCGCATCCCGATTCCCTGGCTGATGAGTCCGGCGGGATGGGGACTGTTCATCGGTCAACCCTCCGGATCCTTCGACTTATCGGGACCTGAGGGACTGTTCAGGCCGGTGGAGGCGTTCTCGACCCGCAATGTGTATTTGATGGTGGGAGAGAACGCCGAGGAGATTCTGCGTGGCTACGCCGAACTCACCGGCTTCCCGCATTTGCCGCCGCTGTGGTCCCTGGGCTATCAACAGTCGCACCGCACGCTGACGAGCCGCGAAGAGATTTTGAATGAAGCGGCCACTTTTCGGGAAAAACAATTGCCCTGCGACACTCTCATCTACCTCGGGACGGGGTTTTGCCCCTCCGGATGGAACACCGGGCACGGCGCATTCACCTTCAATCAGGATGTTTTTCCCGATCCAAAAGCAATGATCGATCAGCTCCACAGCGAGCACTTCAAAGTCGCGGTGCACGTGGTCCCGCCGGGGGACTTCCATGGCACCATTCACGACACTGGCACGGCCGCCGCAACACCGGGCGATGCCGTGTCGTACTGGAAGGAACATTTACCGGTCGCAGAAGCCGGGATCGACGGATGGTGGCCGGATGAAGGCGACGAGCTCTCCGTGTACGCTCGCCTGCAGCGCAACCAGCTCTATTGGGATGGTCCTCTGAGCGTCCATCCGGACCGGCGGCCTTTTGCGCTGCACCGTAACGGGTATGCCGGGATGCAGCGGTACGCATGGCTGTGGTCGGGAGATATTGACTCCGCCTGGGCAACCCTGGCGGCTCAAGTGCACAACGGGATCAACACCGGACTCTCCGGAATTCCCTGGTGGGGCACCGATACCGGAGGATTTGTTCCCACGAATGAGCTGACACCGGAACTTTATCTTCGCTGGTTCCAGTTCAGCGCTTTCTGCCCGCTGTTCCGCTCCCACGGTGTTACCTGGAAACTGCGCCTTCCATGGGGTTGGGATCTTGGAACTCCGGGGCCCCTCGAGGGCTCTCAGCGCCTGGGCGCAAACTGGCCCCCGCCCGACGAACTCCACGACCCGCAGGTAGAGGAAATCTGCCGCCAGTATCTGAACCTGCGTTACCGACTGCTTCCGTACTTGTATTCATCCGCGGCGCAGACCCATGCCACGGGCCTTCCTCTGATGCGCCCCATCTGGCTGGCCGATCCGCGCGACCAGCAGGCGCTGCGACGCGATGACGAGTATCTGTGGGGCGACAGCTTTCTGGTCGCTCCGGTCCTGCAGCCGGGTGCCAGCCAGCGTTCCATCTATCTCCCGTCCGGCCAGTGGTGGGACTACTGGACGAACCAGCAGACTGAGGGAGGAAAGGACGTGTCGCGCCCGGTGGACCTCAAAACGATACCCCTCTATGTGAAGAGCGGCGCCGTTGTACCTTTCGGACCTGTCCGTCAGTACACCACCCAACCGGTGGACGAACCCCTGGAGTTGCTGGTTTATCCAGGCGCGGATGGCCGCTTCACATTGTATGAAGACGATGGCGAGAGCTTCCGCTACGAGAAGGGTGAGTTCACACGGATCGTGTGCGAATGGAAGGACCGCGAACGAACGCTCATCCTTCATGTGGACCCAACAGGCAGACCAGCCGTCAACCGGAAGATCGGAGTGCGCCTTGCGGGACAGGCCGCAGCAACGACGGTAACGATTCGCGGCCGGATAATGGAGGTGAAACTCCAGGGGTGACACACGGGAGTCCTGCAACTGGCCCACTGGCGATCCATGCGCCGTCATCCTGCCACACCACCCCTAAGAACCGGCCGCCCATCGATCGTTCCGCTGTCGTCATCGTGCTGGTAGAAGGGATGGGATTGCGATCATGTCACGCAAATGGTACTTCGTATTTCTGGTGGCGGTCGCAATCGCGATCAGCTATTTTGACCGGCTCACATTGCCGGTCGCAGTTGTCGGCATCCAGCACAATATTCCGCTGTCAGCGGAGCAGTTCTCGTGGCTGCAAACTTCGTTCCTGTTGTCGTATGCGGCGCTCTATGTAATTGGCGGACGGCTGCTGGACTGGATGGGCACGCGGCGTGGATTTCTGCTGATTATGCTTTGGTGGTCTCTGGCCTGCGCGCTGCACAGTCTCGCAACGGGATTTCTGTTGTTGCTGATTGCCCGTTTTCTGCTGGGGATGGGGGAAGGCGGAGCTTTTCCTGCGGCCACCCGCGTGGTTGCCGAGTGGATTGAGCCGGCGGAACGCTCGACGGCCATGGGTCTCATCAACGGAGGTACGGCGATCGGCTCCCTGCTTGCACCACCGATCATTGGCTTCATTCTGCTGCACAGCGGCTGGCGCGCGGTCTTTGTCGTAGCCGGCGCGGGTGGACTGGGCTGGGTCCTCTGGTGGGCTTTGAGTTATCCCGCTGCTCCTGGGGCAGGTTCTCCCAAGGTAATGGACTTACGACCGGCCAACCACCTGCGCTGGCTGGATGTGGTTCGGCTGCATAATGTACAGGCATTCGTCTTCGCGAAATTCATGAGCGATTCCGCCTGGTACTTTCTATTGTTCTGGCTCCCGAAGTATCTTTACGACGCGCGAGGCTTCGATATCCGGCAGGTGAGTTATTACGCATGGATACCTTATGCCGCGTCGGGATTGGGCAGTTTTCTGGGAGGCTGGTTTTCGTCCGCTCTTCTGCGCCGGGGAAAGTCTCTGGACGCCGCGCGCAAAATCGCTCTGGGTTGCTGCGCGGCGGCCATGCCGGTAGTGATGCTGGTTTCGCTGGTGCCCGTTTCAATGGCGCTCGCCCTGTTCAGCATTGCCTTCTTCGCGCAGCAGGCGTGGTCCGGCCTGGTGATGACGCTGCCGGCCGACATTTTTCCATTGAACGCCGTGGGTACAGTGGCCGGGCTTATCGGATTCGGCGGAGCGATCGGCGGCGCAGTTTTTGGCGTGCTCGCGGGGCTTCTGCTCACCCACGGCGTAACGTACGGCGGACTGTTCGCCGCGGTCGGAACATTTCATCTTGTTGGCTTTGCCGCCATTGTTCTGCGAGCCGGCAGAATTCAACCTTTTCCAGTCACCGGCTTTGAGGAGATCGGAAGCGCCGCATGAAAATCACCGAGGTCCGTACGCGTGTAGTTCAATGGGAGGGCAATACCATTTCTCTGCCTCCGCACTTCTGCACCAATCCCATGGACCTGGTGGCTTTCCGCAAGGCATCGATGGGGAACTTTGCGTTTCATAACTGGCTGCTGGTGGAGATCTTCACGGATAACGCTCTGGTTGGCCTGGGCAACGCGGCGCTGGCGCCTGTGGTGACGAAGTCGCTGATCGAGACGTATCTGCGGCCGCTGCTGGTGGGCGCGGATCCCTGGGATGTCGAGTTTCTTTGGCAGCAGATGTATCGGCGAACTTTGGCGTTCGGCCGCAAAGGCGTGGCGATGGCCGCGATCTCGGCAGTGGACATCGCCCTCTGGGATCTGCTCGGCAAAGATGCGAAGCAGCCGGTATTCCGGCTTCTGGGCGGCCGGACCAAAGACAGGATTCCCGTCTATGCCAGCCGCCTGTATGCCATGCCGATCGCGCAGCTGCAGGCAGAAGCGCGGAAATATAAGGACCAGGGCTACACCATGATGAAGCTCCGCTTCGGATGGGGGCCGCTCGACGGCGCTGCCGGCATGCAGAAAAACCTGGAGCTGGTGCGCGCCGTTCGCGAGGTCATCGGCGACGAGATCGATCTGATGACCGATGCCTACATGGGCTGGACACTCGACTATGCGAAACGCATGCTTCCTCTGCTGGAGCCGTTCCACCTGCGCTGGCTCGAGGAGCCGGTGATTCCCGATGACACGCGCGGGTATCGCGAACTGAAAAACTACGGGCGAGTCCCCATTGCCGGCGGGGAACACGAATTTACGATCTTCGGCTTTCGCGAGCTGCTCGAGACCAGCGCGCTCGACTACATTCAATTCGACACGAATCGCGTCGGCGGCATAAGCCAGGCACGCAAGATTTGCGCCCTCGCGGAGTCGTTCCAGATTCCGGTGGTTCCCCACGCAGGACAAATGCATAACTACCACGTCGTCATGGCCAGCATGAATTCGCCCATCGCCGAGTTCTTCCCGAAAGTGGATGTCGAAGTGGGTAACGAATTGTTCTGGTACATCTTCGATGGCGAGCCTGTACCGGAGCGCGGACATATCGACCTCGACGACTCCCTGCCAGGCCTCGGCCTCACCGTGAATGAAGAATCGCTACAGCGTTTTCACGTCATCGAATAGCGAAAGGAGCTAATGGTGCATCTGGTTCAGATTGCCAATGCGGGCCAGCGGCGCGTCGCTCTGGTGCGCGAGCCAAACCTCGCACTCCTGCGCGATGTCGATACAGTTCTTGCGCTCGCCGGTCGTGCACTCGCGGAAGAACGGCCCCTCACCGCCGTGGTCGATGGTTTGCAATCCAGCGACTTATTGTCGTACGACGATGTCTACGAAGGCCGCTCGCCGTGGAAGCTGCTCCCTCCCATCGACTGCCCCGCGGACCCGCAGCGCGTCTCGGTTTCAGGCACGGGGCTCACGCATCTGGGCAGCGCGCGCGACCGCCAGGCCATGCATGTTGCACCGACCGCCCAGGAAGAAGCGCAGATGACCGACAGCATGCGCATGTTCGAGTGGGGACGGCAGGGGGGACGTCCGCCCGAGGGCCAGGCCGGCATCGCTCCCGAATGGTTCTATAAAGGAGACGGATCGGCGGTGCGCGGGCCCTTTGCGGCGCTGGAGATCCCGGGGCATGCGGAGGATGGCGGGGAAGAGGCCGAGGTTGCCGCCATCTATCTGATTGCGGACGATGGCACGCCGTGGCGCGTTGGCATGACAACGGGCAACGAGTTCTCCGACCACGTTTTCGAGCGCCGCAATTATCTCAACCTCGCCGCATCGAAGCTGCGCACGTGCAGCATCGGGCCCGAACTGGTGGTCGGCGCCGGCTTCGATGATGTGAGCGGACGGGTGAGGATCTATCGAGGGGGAGAGGTCCTGTGGGACAAAGAGATTCGAACCGGCGAGCAGAATATGTGCCACAGCCTCGCGAACCTTGAACATCACCACTTCAAGTTCGCGAACCATCGACAGCCGGGCAGCGTGCATATCCACTTCATGGGGGCAGATTGCCTGTCTTATGGAGAGGGCGTGCGGCTCGAGGCCGGCGACGTGACGGAAATTCAGTTTGAAAACTTCGGCCGTGCGCTGCGCAACGTCATCCTGAAGCACGAGCCGCTGACGGCGCCGGTGCGCGTGCGGCCAATGCAATAAAGGAGGAATCGATGGGAACCAGAACGAGGGTCGCCCTGCTGGGATTGGGCACGATGGGCCGCGGCATGGCGCTGAATCTGCTGAAGGCTGGTTTCCCGCTCACTGTCTACAACCGGACACGGGCGAAGGCGGACGTGCTGGCGGTGGAGGGGACTCGCGTGGCGGAAACTCCGGCTCGTGCTGCCGAGGAGGCGACGGTCGTGCTCGCCATGCTGGCCGACGATGAGGCATCGCGCGCCGTGTGGCTTGGGACCGACGGAGCCCTCGCTGCTATGCGACCAGGCAGCATTGTGGTCGAGTGCAGCACGCTCAGCCCGGACTGGGTGGCAGAACTCGATGCAGCAGCGCGTGCGCGCGGTCTGCAGATCGTCGAGGCTCCGGTGACCGGCAGCCGCGCACAGGCCGAGGCCGGGCAACTGAACTTTCTTGCCGGCGCCGATGCGCAGTCGCTCGATAAGGTGACGCCTGTGCTGCGCTGCATGTGTAAGGAGATTCTTCATCTGGGGCCGGTGGGGAGCGGGGCGCAGCTCAAGCTCATCAATAACTTTCTTTGCGCCGCCCAGGTGACCTCCTTCGCCGAGGCGCTGGCGTGGATCGAGCGCACCGGGCTCAATCGGGAAGTTGCGCTTGAGTTTCTCAAGAAAGGCGCAGCGGGCAGCGGCATTCTGCATACCATGGCGGATCGCATGACGAAGCGCACCTATGAAGTGAATTTTTTGCTGCGGTTGATGGCCAAGGACGTGGGGTACGCTCGTGCGGCGGCAGCGCGACGCAGCGTGGATCTCTCCACAGCGAAGCCGACGGAAGCACTGTTTCGAAAAGCGCAGGACCTGGGACATGGAGAACAGGACATGTCGGCAGTCGTGGAAGTGGTTCGCCAGGAACGCACGGCCTGAGCCTGCAGATCCGATGGGCAGGCTGTTCGAAAGGAGCAGCGGAAATGAAGGTGAGGTATTGGAGAGTTGGAATGTCACGGACGAAGATGCGGGCGGTGCCGGATGGTGTCGTCTTTCTGGAGCACCAGGGCAATCAGGAAGAGGCGCCACCATCCAACTCCCTTTACTTTGCGGCGGAGCCGCCGCAGCCGGAGGCAAACCCCGCTACGCTTAAACTGATTCCTTACTACTCCTGGGTGAATCGTGAACGCTCCGAAATGCAGGTCTGGATTCCATATATCCGCGCCTGGAAGACAGATCAACTTGCCCGTGGGATCTGTGAAAATGGGACATGTGAAAGCAGAGAAAGGGTTGAATATCTCCGTACCATCGCGCGCGCGACAATTCTCAGCGTTGCTGCTGATCATCGGGCTGAGCCTCCTGTTCTTTGCAGTTCCTCGATTCAGTTCGGCGCAATCTCAGGACAATGCCTCCGACGTGGTGCAATTGCTGCGCAGCCGGCAATACGCAGCGGCTGAACAGGCGGCGGAGCGCTTATTGGCGACGGCGCCGCAGGATTGCCGTTTGCTGTCTCTCCGTGGTCTTGCGCTCAATGGCCTGGAGCGGGCCTCGGCGGCGAAGCAGTCCTTCGAAGAGGCACTGCGGTCCTGCCCCTCCGATCTGCTTGCGCTCGAAGGAGCGGCGCAGATTGCCTACGCACAGAAGCAGCCCGATGCGGCCGCACTGCTGGAGCGGATCCTCGCGCAGCGGCCGGAAGATTTGACAGCGCACGCCATGCTGGCTTCTGTCGACCGCGCGCATCGGGACTGCAAAGCAGCGCTCCCGCATTTCGAGGCGAGTCGTCCGCAGTTTGCCGGGCACCCGCAACTGCAGGAAGGCTACGCGTTTTGTCTGGCCAGTACCGGCGACGATACTCGTGCAGCCGCAAACTATCAGGAGCTTTTGGATTCCCACCCGGATGATACCGTCCGCTATAACCTGGCGGTCGTGCAGTGGAAACTGCACGACCCGGCGGTCGCGTTCGCGACCCTGCAGCCTCTCCTCAGCAGCGGCGGCGCAGAAGCGCCGCTGGAATTGGGCTCCCAGCTGGCCGAGGAATCCGGTCAGACTCCCGAGGCTGTGCAGTTGCTGCGCGCCGCCATTGTGCGGCAGCCCGGCAATGCCGACAACTACCTGCGTTTTGCCCAGCTGTCATTCACCCACAACTCGTATCAGGTGGGGATCGACATGCTTAACGCCGGCCTGACGCAGCTGCCGAATGCTGGCCGCCTGTACCTCGCGCGCGGCGTTCTTGAAGTGCAGCTCTCTCAATTTGATAAAGCCATCGCCGATTTCGAGAAGGCCCACCATCTCGATCCCCAGCTCTCTCTCGCCATGGATGCCATCGGCATCATGCAAAGCCAGCAACACCAGTCCGACGCCTCGCTGAAGTTGTTTCAGGAACAAGCGCAGACGCATCCCTCCGACAGCCTGCTGCAGTATCTCTATGCCGAAGCACTTTCCGAGGCGTCGTCGGAAAATGACGCACTTCCACAAGCCATCGCAGCAGCGGAGCGATCGGTGAAGATCGAGCCCGGCTACCAGCCCGCTCATGATCTGCTGGCGCTTCTCTACCTGCGGGCGGGCCAGCCCCAGCGGGCCGCCGAGCAGGCTGAGACGGCACGGAAGATCGATCCCGCCGATGAAACCGCGCTGTATCAGGAAATCATGGCCAAGCGACGCCTCGGCCAGACGGCAGAGGTGCAAAAACTGGTGCAACAACTGGCGGTACTGCAGAAGACGAATACCGACCAGCAACGGCAACGCAAGGGATATGTCCTGAAGGACGAAGTGCCGCAGTAGTCCCAAAAAATGTTCTACGCGGGGATATATGGAATCCAGACCTGCATTTCGGAGGGTTCGCGATTCGCCCAGGAATAGTAGGGAATCAGTTTGAGGGTGGCAGGTTTTGCAGCCGGCTGTGGCGTGTCCGCCGCAAAGTAGAGGGAGTTCGACGGGGGCGCCTCTTCCTGGCTGCCCTGATGCTCCAGCACGACGACACCATCCAGCAAAGTTGCGTCATACGAGGCGTTAGTCGTTCCTGAGGCCTTAACCGAGAAACCAGCCAGGTTGCGCTGTCGCGGCGGAGTCGGCTGATCCAGGCCCTCCATGCAGAAAACGATGGGGCCACGCTGGAAGGCGACCCTTCCGGTGTTTTCCGTCACCGCAGGGTTAGCCCGCAGCATATGCGGCGTCATATCGAAAGCGAGATCCACGCGATCGCCGCTGGTCCAGCGACGGCGAATCGCCAGATACTGGCCCGGCGTGGTTCCGGCGATACTTTCACCGTTCACGCGGACGGCATTGCGGGCAGACCAGCCGGGGATGCGAACGTAGAGCACGAACTGCGCGGGAGTCGCGGGGCTTACCTCCATGTGCACTTCGCCCTGCCACGGATACTGCGTCTTCTGCACCACGCGGATGCCATTGCCGTCGTGCAGGCGCCAGTTCAGCTCCGAGTTGTCGTAGAGGTGCACATAGAGGCCATCGTCGCTGGTGCTGTAGAAGTAGCCGGGCAACGACGCAAAGGCTCGCTCAAGGTTTGGAGGGCAGCAGGTGGTGTCGTACCAGGGATTGCGAATCCTGCCGTTGACCGCATGCCGGTCTCTGGAATCGCCTGCGGGATCGAATGCCAGCGGATTCCGATAGCAGTAGGTCTTGCCATCGAGGGACATGCCGGAGTTGATGCCGTTATAGAGTGCGCGTTCGATCAGATCCGTGAACTTCGCATCGCCGGTCGCCGACTGCATCCGGTAGTTCCACATCATGTTGCCGATGGCGGCACAACTCTCGCCATAGGCGCGCGCATTGGGCAGTTCATAAGCATCGCCGAAGGCTTCGCCGGTCTCTCTCGCACCCACGCCGCCGTTGATATAGATCTGATGCTGCGACAAATCTTCCCACAGTACGTTCAGCGTCCTCCAGTACTGCGGGTCGCCGGTTTCGAGATAGTAGTCTGCGGCGCCGCAGCAGGCATACATGGCGCGAACGGCGTGCCCTTCGAGTTTTGTGCGCGTCGTAAAAGGAATCCCACAGAACAAATATGTACTCTGCAGCGGGGTAAGAGGAATGCGATTGTCGCCCTGCAGAATGTACCCTGCCAGAGCGAGATAACGGCGATTGCGGGTGGTGCGATAAAGCTCGATCAGCGACATCTCAATTTCGGGATGTCCGGCGACGATCGGCTTTTGACTCGGAGCGGGCCCATACGAGGGCAGGAGGAAATCGTCGACAAAGCGTATGCCTGCGTTCAGCAGAGTCGGATCCCCGGTTCCTCGATACCATGCGATCGCACCCTGCAGCATGTGGCCTAGGCAGTAGAGTTCGTGTCCGGTCTCCTGGGTAGCAGGCAGCATACGGTCGGGCCGCCGATCGCCGTTGTAATAGGTGTTGAGATAACCGCGGGGCTCCTGCACGGCCACAACCTGCCGGATCATAGTCTCGGCCTGAGAACGCAGCTGCGGCTGGTCTCCTGACTGGAGAGCCCATCCCACCGATTCCAGCCACTTGTAAATATCCGAATCGGAAAATACTGGACCGCGCTGGGGCGCATCCGATTTTCCTTCGAGACGCAGGAAATTATCCATGCGTCCATGCTCGATGAGTTCATCGTGCATGCTGGGGATACTCGAATCGACGTTGGTCTGCCTGCGCTTCTGCCAAAAGCCCTCGCGAATGGTCACCGCTGCAACCGGGACGGTCTTTAACCGGGCATACGGAGAATGGGAGAGGTCGAGAATTCCGGCGGCTTTCCAGTCTTCAGTCGGTTTTGTCGGTGGAACATCGTCGGCCAGCATGGGGAGAAGGCCGTTGCGTTCGCCGATGACCGAGGCGCCCGCAGCCGGCAGAAGGGAAGCCGCGGAAGCGGCGAGGAAGCTTCGGCGCGTGAATGCGTTTTTCATGTGGAGAATGCGAAAATGCCGAACGGTCCCTTCTAGTCCGCGCAATGTCGCCTTGTCAAGAGAACGTTTCCTCTGCTGAGCTTCGGAAACACACGAAACTCTGCACAGAGCCTTGTCCTGTATTGCCGGCCTACTGTCCAGCGGAGCTCAGGTTTCATCAGTATCTTCCTCGCTGGATACCAGCGTCAATGAGTGAACGTTGACATCCTGTGGAGGAGCGAGTAAACATTTCCCGAAGATCCTAAAAATCGACACGGAGCTATGCTCACTGCACAGGACCCGAACCTGTCGAACCTGTAGCTTCGACAAAGCGACGGTTGTACGAGAGCAGGATCAGCCCGGGGGAAACTACGATGAAAGCTTTCTCGCGCAGAGACTTCATGAAGGTAAGCGGTGCCGCTGCAGGCCTGACTCTGTTGGACCGCGGCGCTGCCAGTCAGGCAATCGCAGCGAACGTCGGCGGTACCGTGAAGCTTTCCCAGTTCGACTACCCTGACGTGCAGTTGCTCGAGGGGCCGATGCTGGAGCAATTTCGCGCCAACCATGCATTCTTCCTCGCGCTCAGCGAGGACTCGCTGCTCAAGCCCTTTCGTCAGAAAGCGGGCTTGCCCGCGCCAGGCGAGGACATGGGCGGATGGTATAGCTGGTCGAACGAATTTGATCCGCCGAATAACATGACCGGCTACATTCCAGGCCATACCTTCGGGCAATACCTGTCGGGTTTGGCGCGCGCGTATGCGGTGACCGGCGACAAGGCAACGCAGGCCAAAATCAACCGCATGGTGCGTGGCTTTGCGCAGGCGGTCAGCCCAAAATTCTATGCAGATTACCCATTGCCTGCTTATACGTTTGACAAGAGCAACTGCGGCCTGATTGACGCTCACCAGTTTGCGGGCGATCCCGATGCGCTGGCCGCCCTGTCGCGGGCGACGGATGCAGTTCTCCCGTATTTGCCGCCTCATGCGCTCACGCGCGCTGAAATGGCGGACCGCCCGCATAAGAACATCTCCTGGACATGGGACGAGAGTTATACGCTGCCGGAAAATTTCTTCCTCGCTTACAAACGGAGCGGAGACCGACGCTATCTTGACCTGGCGCAGCGCTTCCTTCTCGACCAGGACTATTTCGATCCTCTGGCGGGCGGGCAGAACGTGCTGCCTCACCGGCACGCATACAGTCACGTTAACGCCCTCAGTTCGGCATCCCAGGCGTATCTGGTTCTGGGCAGCGAGAAGCATCTGCGCGCAGCACGCAACGGCTTCGGGTTCGTGCTGGCGCAAAGCTTCGCAACCGGGGGATGGGGACCGAACGAGGCCTTCTGCGAGCCGGGAAGCGGCACGCTCGGCGACAGCCTGACCAGTACACATGCGAGTTTCGAAACGCCATGCGGTGCGTACGGGCATTTCAAGATCGTGCGCTATCTCATGCGCATCACCGGGGACAGCCGCTACGGGGACAGCATGGAGAAGGTGCTGTATAACACGATTCTGGGCGCTAAGCCGCTGCAGCCGGGGGGATTCAGCTTCTACTATTCCGATTACAACAACGATGGAGCGAAAGTCTATTATCCGGAGCAGTGGCCCTGCTGCTCGGGAACCTTTCCACAAGTCACGGCCGACTATGGAATCAGTTCGTACTTCCATTCCCCCGACGGCATCTTCGTCAATCTCTTCGTTCCCTCGCGCGCCAACTGGCGGCGCAACGGCGCGCGCATCGCGCTGGAGCAGGATACGCGTTATCCCTGGGCACCGGAAATCACCATGCGGATTCGTACCGTGCAGGCTCAGACGTTCACGGTGTGGCTGCGCGTTCCCCAGTGGGCCGGGAAGAATACTTCCGTTGCCGTCAACGGCGGCAGCGCAGAGCAGGGAATTCAGCCGGGAACCTTCCTGCCTCTGCATCGCGAATGGAAGGATGGCGACCGGATCGAGTACACGATCGACCGGCCTCTTCGTCTCGAGGCGGTGGATTCCCAGCATCCCAATAGCGTGGCACTTCTTCTCGGCCCGCTGACCCTGTTTGCCATCAATGCTCCGCAAAGCCGTTTCAACCGGGCGCAATTGCTGCAGGCCGCCGGCACGGGCACGGTGGCGAACGAGTGGAGGGTTGAATCCGCGGTGGCCCCGGTGACGTTCCGAGCCTTCCCGGATATTCGCGATCAGCAGTATCGTCTTTATCACGATGTGGAAAGTTAAAGCTGGGAAAACATTTTCGCTGCCAGTCCCACTCCGCGCAGCCCGATTGTCGCTTTTGATTGGGCAGATTCCGGACCGATGCCACACACAGGGCTTCGACGCGCCGCAGATGCGGCTGGCAGACAACACGGGTCCGGATAGCCGTTGACGTGTGCGGGGTGAAAGCTCGTGAAACGAGGGCTTGACAACGTAGCCGTGCGGAGACAATAATCATCGCGATTTTCAGAAATTGGTAAACGTTATCTCAAATCAGGTATCGGTTTGATTCGAATTTACCAGGGCCCAAGACGCAGCTGTCCATTTGGAGGCGCCATGACAAGAATGTCCGGCAGGCTTCTGCCTGTCCTCTTTCTTCTCCCCTTTCTTCTTTCTCCCCGTGTTTTTGCTCAGTTCACCGGTTCGATCACTGGAGACGTGCAGGATCCCAGCGGCGCAGCCATTCGCAGCGCCACCCTTACACTGATCAACGACGGGACGGGAGAAAAGCGCACCGCGGCAACGGATGAAGCCGGTATCTACCACTTCGTCAGCATTGCGCCGGGAGCATACCATCTGAGCTGCACGGCGAAAGGCTTTTCGATAACCAGCGAAGCGGTGGTTCTCGAAACCAATCAGGTGCTGAATGTCCCCGTGAAGATGGTCGTCGGGAACGTCTCCCAGACGGTACAGGTCACGACCGCCGCACCGGTACTGGATACGGCGGATGACCGCATTCAGGAAACGATTACGACGGACACATTGTCGGATCTGCCGCTGGCCGGTCGCAACATGATCTCGCTCGTCACACTGGCCCCGGGCGTCACGGGAACCGGTGTTACATCTAACGGCAGTCCGGGATCGGGCCGGGACAACTTCTCCACTGAAACCCAGGTGGATTCCAGCGCCAATGGTCAGGGCGCAGTCGGAAACATGTATATCGTCGACGGTCTCGATGTGACCAGTTCGATTCGTGCCGGTGTGTTGAACCTGACGCCGAATCCTGACACGCTCAAGGAAGTCAACATTCAGACCGATACCTATACGGACGACTTTGGCCGGGGCAGTTCCGTGCAGATGGCCATGACGACCAAATCCGGCACCGATCACTACCACGGCAACGCCAGCGACTACTTCAATTACCAGGACATGTGGGCGGGCACGGAATTCATTCACAAGTACGCGCCCTTCCACAGCAACAACTTTTCCGGCACCATCGGCGGTCCCGTTGTGCCAGGTCATAAATTCGGCTACTTCTTCTTTGGATTTGAGCCACTGCGATCTTCAAGCGCCAATCCAGGACTCATCACGTTCGAGGATCCCGCCTTCACGGCATTCGCAAAGTCCGCCTATCCCGGCACCATCGGGACGCAGCTGCTGAGCACATACCCGGTTGGAAATGTGACGAACGTGACCGTCTCTTCCACCGCTGCCACAGTGTTCCCGGCCGGCAGTGCGCAGGCTTGCGGAACGGCGTCGAGCAACAATCTGCCGTGCGGCACGCCGGTTATCGACACCGGAGACTGGAATGCGACTACTTACCGAAATGGCAACCAGTACTTCGTCCGCGGAGACGAGGACTTTCACAAGGAACGTCTTTATGGAACCGTCTATCGCACCACGCTGAACTTCAACACGGCAACCGATCGCCCGGCGTTCTTTGAGACGGATAAGAACTACGAGTGGGCGATTCAGGGGAACGATACGCACATCTTCAGCCCGAATACCATTAACGAAGCAATTTTCGCAGGCGATCGTATTGAAGGAATCAACCCGACTACAGGTCTGTTTACCGTTCCCATTGTGAATGTGACGGGGATCGGCGCCGGATTCGGCGATGGCTTCGCGCAGGGCGACTTCATCCAGCATAACTATCACTGGAGAGATGTCTTCACCCATATCGTGAAGTCCCATGATATTCAGGTGGGCTACGAGGGGCTCTATGGAGACGACATCGAGCTGTTCGCCGGCCCCTACGATCAGCCGACCTTTGCGTTCAATAATCTGCTCGATCTGGCGAGCGATAACGTCTACACGGAAACCGGTCTCGCCTACGATCCTTTGACGGGACTGCATGCGCAATATAACTGGAATGCCGCGGGAGTGACCAACGGCGCGTTCATCCAGGACAACTGGAAGGCGAGCTCGCGCGTTACAGTCAACTTCGGGTTGCGCTGGGATGATTTTGGCAACCCATGGTCGCGCAGCGCCAACACCGCCTTCAGCAACTTTTATGAGGGACCAGGACAGACTCTGCAGGAGCAGATCGCCAACGGCATCCTGGTTCGCCACAACCACGCGCTGAATCGCTCCATCAGCGACGTCTTCAGTCCGCGCGGCGGCTTCGCGTGGGATCTGACGGGGAACGGTGAGTGGGTGATCAAAGCGGGTGCGGGCTTCTTCCACAACTGGCCCACCCTGGCCAACCTGCAGGAAGAATATCGAGGCAATCCCCCGGGTGATATCTTCCCGACCTTCTACGGAGGACAGACCCCGGCGCCGATCCTCGGCTTCGGTACCACCAACCAGCAGCCCTTTAATTTTCCCGCTCCAACATTACCGGCCAGGCCGCTCAACGCTGCGGGGGGCATAACGGGTCTGCAGTTCAACATCGGCGCGGTTGACCCCAATCTTGTCTCTCCGGTGACTTATACCTATTCCGGGGGTGTTGAGCACGAGTTATGGACACATTTCGTCGCCGGTGCTGCGTTTTCCGGCTCCAATGCACGAGATCTGCTGTCCGGGGGAGGTCAGGTCTACAACGTCAGCTACGGCCAGGACATCAATGAACTGCCCGGCGATCTGATCATCCACAACAGCACAGTTCCGACGCGGCTGAATCCAAACTTTGGCGAGGTCTTCGATACCTTCAACGATCGTTATTCGAACTACGATGCACTAATTCTGTCGTTCCAGGGGCGCTTTACCCGGTCGTTCTTCAATGCGTCCTACACCCGGTCACGGTCGTGGGATGATACGCAGATCTATCCGAGTTACCCCATCGACAAGTCACTGTGGTACGGTCCATCGAACTGGAACGCGCCCAACCGGTTTTCGCTGGCCTGGAACTACCAGATCCCCGATGTGAATCACACCTCAGGTTTGCTGGGCCATGTCGGCAGCGGCTGGATTCTCAGCGGCACGACGATTCTGCAGAGCGGGTATCCGGTGAACGTCTCTACCAACGCACCATTCATCCCGGTGGTCAATAGCAGTGGAGTCTTTACCGGGTATGCGGCCGGCAGCGGCGACTACAACGCGGACGGCGATAACTACGATTTCCCCGACGTCAGCAGCTATCACCAGGGAACCAGCCGCCAGGCCTTCCTGCACGGCGCCTTCACTCCCGCGAATTTCCCGCAACCAGCTACCTTCGGAGCGGAAGGGAACGAGGTGTTTAACCGCTTTACGGGACCCAATTTCGAGGAATGGGATGCCAGCCTCCTGAAGAACACCAAAATCAGAGAGGGCATTAACTTCCAGCTGAGGTTAGAGGATTACAACGTGTTTAACCGGGCGAATCTGACCAACATGGACACAAACTTACCCGACGCATCCTTCGGACAGGCGACTTCGCAGATGATCCCCCGCTTCCTGCAGATCGGTGGGAATCTTATCTTCTAGAGAGGCGAATGTTTGTTGGCGCGGGCCATGCGAGAATGGTCTGCCTGCAAAGGAAAATTGTCCCGGAGGCTTCCGAGGCGAGGCACTCCTGTAACTCGCTGCTGCGCCTTGTTATGGATGAGAGGAATTCGCACAGGGCTCGCCGCCGCACAACGCACCCGTGATCCCCTTACTCTCGACAATTGTATAGATTCGATCCACCGCGGGCAGACGAATGACTTCTTTTTCACCGTCGGGCCAATGAATTTCGGCGGTTCCCGCATCGCTGCTGTCAGCCAGGCCGAAGTGGGGTCGGAAGTCATTCGAGGACAGGTAGCTGCCGCCGCTAAGCACATCTTCGCGCTGGCGCATCCCATTCGCCGTCAGATAGACGGTTGCCCCGACTGCGTCGCGCGGACTTTTCGCGCCGCCGACCAGCCGCATCTCGACCCAATGGTGGTGATTGGGATCGACGTTGCGCAACAGCACTGGAACGCCATCCATGTTATTGATGACGACGTCGATCCTGCCGTCGTTGAAGATATCCCCGAAAGCTGCGCCGCGGCCCACGGTGACTCTGGTTAGTCCAGAACCTTCTACGGCGGGCACCTCAGCAAACCTGCCGTTTTTCAGATTATGGAAGAGCAGCGGCCGCTGAGCATAGCTGATAGCCCACTCGGGATGCTGATCGACCTGCGGATAAACATGACCGTTGACGATGAGCAGATCCTTCCATCCGTCATTGTCGTAATCGAGAAATCCGTCGCCGAAGCCGACGAAGGGGATTGTGGGTTCCGCAATCCCGGCCTGATAGCTTACATCGGAGAAGTTCCCCGTTCCATCGTTCTGGAATAAAACATCGTAGTCGTCGGAGAAGGTGGTGCTGACGATATCCAGATGGCCGTTGTTGAGATAGTCTCCCGCAGCAAGCCCCATGTTTGCTACTTCGCGTCCGGATTCGTTGTAGGCAAACCCGCTTGCGACGCTGTCGTCCTGGAAGGTGCCATGTCCCGTATTGATATAGAGATAGTTGGGCGTGGAGTCATTGGCGACGATAAGGTCAGGCTTGCCGTCTCCGTTTACATCGGCGAAGAGCGCACCTAGGCCGTAGTAGCCACTGGGATTGTCGACCCCCAGCTTCTTGCTCACATCGGTAAAGGTTCCATCGCCATTGTTATGGAACAGATGATCGTGTTCTCCTTTGAGACCGCGCGGGCCGCACATCACCGGCACCCCGCGGTACTCGCAGAAGGCTGTGCCCGCCGATTTTGAACCGTACACGGGCGGGTTCGCTAAATTCAGGTCCACATAGCCGTCGACGAAGAGATCGAGCCGCCCGTCGCCGTCGTAGTCGCCGAAGGTTGCGCCCGCGGACCAGCCTCCCGCCACGACGCCGGCCCGCTCGGCAACGTCGGTGAAGGTTCCGTCGTGGTTGTTCCGGTAAAGACGGTTCTTGCCAAAGTTGGTGACATAGAGGTCGGGGTAGCCGTCGTTGTCGAAGTCACCCACTGCGCACCCGTAGCCCCAGCGGTCGTTGGCCACGCCGGCTTTCTGCGTTACGTCGGTAAATGTTCCGTCGTGATTATTGTGAAATAGAGCGGCGTGCGGCGGTTCAGCTTTGCCATCGAGGGCATCGTAGGTCGAACCGTTGACAAGATAGATGTCGAGCCATCCGTCGTTGTCGTAATCGATGAGGCAAACGCCCGGCCCCTTAGCTTCCAGGATCAGCCGTTTTTCCGGGGTTCCGGCTTGGTGATGCCAGACGGTGAGCCCGGCCTGGCGGGCAACATCCTCGAAAATGATTGGGCCGGTCTTGACAAAGCCCCCCGCGGTGATGGGGCGCCTGCTCTCGTCATACACCGGCGCCGCTGCTGTTCCGGTCGCCATGCCGCCGGTTCCGTTCTGTCCGCCGGCCTGGGAGTGCATGCGGCTTGCGCCGACGAGCAGGACCAGCCCCATACCAATGCCAGTGATCAGGGTACGGTTGGTCAACGCTGAGGTCCCTTGTCAAGTGAGGAGTCTGACTGCATTCATCTGCATTCTCGCATTCGGGAGGGAGTGGCTGCACTCACTTCATTCTCATCTCAAAGCACCGGCCGTGTGCAGGCATGCCGGACCCGACCTGAGCGGTTTGTAGTTGGGCCGCCCAGGCTTTTGCGAAAACGAGATTTTGCGAAATACGTTGTCTACGTTTCGTCTCGTACCCCAGACAGTGGAGGAAGGACATAAATTGGATCGGCCGGTCCAGCGAAGGACAGCTCAGATGGCTCGGGTGCGGACCGGAGGTGTCGACGGGATCCAGCCCGTAAACCAGTTGCGTAAACGTTTACGGAGTGAAAAGCCTTGTTAGGTACCGGCGCTTTTCGCTTTGCTCGCAGCCATCTCTGGACTATGCTGTAAACGCATTCTCCGCCGGATTGGTGATGTCTCCCACGCGAATAACGAACCGTTTGGCACCGAAGGCCGACCGCATCGATATCCACGCCGTCGCTCGTCAGGCGAATGTCTCCATCGCTACGGTCTCGCGCACCATCAATTACATTCCTACAGTCAATCCCAAATTGGCGAAGAGGGTGTGGGACGCAATCCGCGATTTGAACTACTTTCCGAATACCCAGGCACGCGCTCTGGTTTCCGGTCGAAGCAGCCTGCTCGGCCTGATCGTCTCCGAAATTACGAATCCTTTTTTCCCCGAACTGATTCAGGGTTTCGAAGATGTAGCGGTAGAAAATGGCTACGAAATTCTCATTAGCTCCACAAACTACGACCCGGAGCGCATGAAGCGCAGCATTCGACGTATGGTGGAGCGCAACGCCGAAGGCGTCGCGATCATGACGTTCGGCGTTGAGCAACCGCTTTTGGACGAGCTTACCGACCGCAACATTCCTCTGGTTTTCGTCGATGTGGCGCCCGAAGGGACGGGAATCAGTGTCCTGCGCGTGGACTATTCCCAGGGCATCCGCCAGGGAGTTCAGCACCTGGCCGCTCTTGGCCACCGGGAGATCGCATTCGTCACCGGTCCTCTGCGTCTGCACTCTGCACAGTCACGGTTGACTGCCTTTCGTAACGCTCTGCAGGAATGCGGCATCCCGGTCGAGCAGCGGTTGATCATCGATGGCGACCACACGATGGAAGGAGGCATGGGAGCAGCCGAACGTTTGCTGGCACAGAAGAGTCTTCCCACGGCGATTATGTGCTCGAACGACATGCTGGCGATCGGCGTTCTGCACAAGCTCTGCCGGTCAGGTCTCCGCGTCCCGAACGATGTTTCGCTCATCGGTTTCGATGACGTCCATATGGCAGAGATGATGATTCCTCCCCTGACTTCGATCCAAATGTCTCGCGTCGACCTGGCGCGAGCCGCGGTCAGCGCTCTCCGCTCGCAGATCAAAGATTCCTCTCCGCAAAGGGAATATGTCATCAACACACGTCTGGTAGTCCGTGAGTCGACTGATTTTCCGCGGGGCACCATGGAGGGTCTGCGCAGGAGCACTATTTCGGAGCAACGATTGGGAAGCGCGGCCCGGAAACGGGAGTGAGCCCGGGAGTGGGCACGTCGCTGTGTGACCGTTCTCAGACGCCTGACTCGCTCCTTCAACAGCGGATCACGCTCCAATCGAATGTCCTCCGACAAAATAGTTCGTTCGCGCTCAGGTTCAGGGGATTGAGGGCGACAGCTTTCTCGCAGTGCGATTCGTCAAGATCGTGCTGGCCCGGGGGCGTAGGCGGAAGCCAGACTGGTTTCCTCGGGTGAAGATCCGGGATTGAAGCGTACCGCCGGTTCAACGGCATCCGCTGCCTCTCCGTATTGGCGGCCGATAAAGAGCGCGTTGCCCATCGTGTCAAACATTTTGCTGTCCTTGCTGGACTTCCCTCAAAACACGATAGCTTTTCACAATCTCCGGTCAGGATTTTCGGTCAGTCCCGGCTTCGACGGTCGCGATTCCCAGATCACGCTCCGCCAATTCCGCCGGAGGATTCCTCCAGGGCACGATCCCGGACGGCTCCCCGGCGATCATGTCCTGCGCTCTCCGCTGAATTCTGTGACGTCCTTTGTTTCCCCTCGATCCTGTTCGCTAAAAAATCGGCGAGAAAGAAAGACACGCCTGCTCCCGGACGCCGGCTGCGCGTTTCCTTCGGTAAATTGCCTGCGGGCGAAAGCTGGCTTTAGGACTATCCTGGCCGGAGTCCGGAGCCGTCTGCCTTGCGCAGAGTCAGGAAAAATCTCTGCGAACTTCCTCGCGAAACCGGACCTCGGCCTGCACGGCCGGAGAAATACCCAGAACAGGAGCGCTGGTGGGGCGGCATCCTGATTTCTCCGGTAGAACAAAGATGTGGATTAGTCGCGGAACCCGGAGATTTCGCACCGCTTGAGGGCCAGAGAATGGAAGGGTTGGACTGTATGGCGGAGAGAAGGGGATTCGAACCCCTGATAGAGCTTTTAAACCCTATAACGGTTTAGCAAACCGCCGCCTTCAGCCTCTCGGCCATCTCTCCGGCTCGGTTGTGGTCAGTATACAGGGAACCCTTGGAGCCAGACCCGAAATGGCGACTCTGTTGGCAAATCTTTGGCGTGGCAAAAGTAGGCGCAAACGTGTCTTAGCGCATCCCACCTCAGGTGGCTTGGGCCACAGGATGAGGGAGAGGGACGTATGACAGCTCAAAGCGGCAATAGCTCGCAGGAAAACCTCGTGGTGGGATATTTCTCCAACGGCGCGGACGCTCATCGCGCCATCAGCGAACTGATTGATGAGGGTTTTCGCGCCTCGGAGATGGGTGCGGCATTTCGCACCGGTCGGGCGGCAGAGGCTGGGCAGCCGGCCTCGGTGGGAGAGATGAAGGGGGTTAGGGAACTGACGGAGAAGAACCCGGCGCTGGCGGGTTCGGTCGGTGGCCCTGATTCCGGCGATGAAGCAGTGACTCCCGCCGGACTCGCGCCCGGCTCAGGCAATTCGTTTCCCGGCGCGCCCTCGACACCCGGACCGATTCCCGGCGCGGAGATTCCGTCGACACTGAAACACGACCTTCCCGAGACGCTGCCGCATGACCTGCCCAGCACGCTCCGTTCCGGAACCAGAACGGATGACCGGTGGCTGGAGCATTTGAATCGGACCTACGGCAGCAGCACGGCGGAGACCGCCAGGAATCGAAATGCAGCCGCCGCTTCCAGCCAGAAATTTGGCACCGGCGAAGGGACGCTGGGACTGTTTCCGGAGGTCGAGTATTCTGAGTCGTCGTTTGAGGGCTCGTTCTCGGGCATGGGGCTGGGTCCGGAGGAGGCGCGCGCGCTGAGCGGCGAACTGAGCCGCGGCGGCGCCGTGGTTACGGTGGACGCTGGGGAGCGTTCGTCGCTGGCCGAAGCGATCCTTGAACGCAACCATGGCCGTGTCCGTTTTGAGTACGCGGCAGGCACCACATCGCAGCCGCTGGATCGGGAAAGCCGTGTGCAGGTCTACGGCTCGATGGCCGACTACTATCGTTCAGACGAAGACCTGCGCCGCAAGGCGTCATGACGGTGCCCCGATCGATTTGGTGCAAAACGCCGCTCTTTCAGGACGGCGTTTTTGCTTTTCATAGAGACAGAAGCGGAGTAGATTCGGAGTCTCCACTTCTGCAGCGCGAGGGAACCGGATCGCCAGGACTGCTCAACCGACTGCTCTGCGGACTGCTCAATCCAGCCGGGGTATGCGCCTGCTGCCGCTCATGGCGGCGACCTTCTTCATGGTTTCCGGCGGCCCTTACGGAATCGAAGACATTCTCGACGCCGGATACCTGCAGGGGCTGATCATTCTGATCGCACTGCCGTTTCTATGGAGCTTGCCGACGGCGCTGATGATCGGCGAGCTGGCCAGCGCACTGCCGGAGGAGGGTGGATTCTACGTCTGGGTGCGCCGCGCCATGGGCCCATTCTGGGGATACCAGGAAGCGTGGCTGTCGCTGGCCGCCAGCATCTTCGACATGGCCATTTATCCGACGCTGTTCGTGCTCTACCTGGGCAGGCTCTTTCCGGCATGGACTGCAGGTTGGCATGGAGCGGCGTGGGAGCTGGGGCTGATCGCGTTGTGCTGCATCTGGAATCTGCTGGGGGCGCCGGCCGTGGGCCAGGGCTCGGTGTGGCTCTTTGTACTGCTGCTCTCGCCTTTCGTGGTGCTGGTAGCGGTGGCGATCTGGCACGGAACGCATCTGTCGGCGCACATTGCGTGGAGGCAATCCGGAGAGGCAGGCAGCCTGAGTACGGCAATCCTGGTGGCGATGTGGAACTACATGGGCTGGGACAACGCCTCGACGGTGGCGCGCGAGGTCGACAACCCCCGGCGGAATTATCCGCGGGCGATGATCGCAAGCACGGTGTTAGTTACGGTCACGTACGTGATCCCGCTCGCCAGCATGGCGTATGCCGGAGTCTCCGCTGGCTCGTTCAGCACCGGATCCTGGGCCGATGTGGCGCGGACCATGGCAGGCCCGTGGCTGGGGTTCGCGATTGTGGTGGGAGGGACGCTGACGTCGGTAGGGATGTTCAACGCGCTGACGATGTCGTACGCGCGGCTGCCGATGGTGCTGGCGGAGGATGGAATGCTGCCGGGAGCGCTGGCGCGGAAAAATCATCGCGGCGTGCCGTGGTTCGCCGTGGTGGCCTGCGCGGTTGCGTGGGCGCTGGCCTTGCGATTCAGCTTCGAGCGGCTCATCTCGCTCGACCTCATCCTGTATGGGAGCAGCCTGATTCTCGAATTTATCGCGCTGGTGGTGCTGCGTTTGCGGGAGCCAGCGCTGGAGCGCCCATTCCGTGCAGGTAGCCTGGTCAGCGCCTGCATGATTGGTGCAGTGCCGACCGCGCTGATCCTTTATGCGGACTTTTCATCGCGGCGCGAGCACATGGCCCACATGCCCGCGCTGCTGCTGGGCTCACTGATTGCGGCGTGTGGACCGCTTTTTTATCTGTTTTCAAAACGGGCGAGCAGGCGGCCAGGCACCGTCGCCGCAGCCGCCGACTGAGAACGGGATCTACTTTTTCGCGCCAACCTCGATCAGCTTTTTCCCGCGCGTCTCTTCGAAGTTCCGCACCGCGTACATCACGCGATCGCGGGCGTGGGAGGCATCCTGCCAGCCTTTGATTTCCACACGCTTGCCTTCCAGGTCTTTATAGATAGAGAAAAAGTGGGTGATTTCCTTCAGCATGTGCGGATAAATTTCCGAGTAATTCCACACGTCGCGATAGCGCGGATTATTTTTGCCTACGGCCAGGACCTTCTCGTCGAGGACGCCCTGATCGAGCATCTGCAGCAGCCCGATGGGCCGTACCTGCATCACGCAGCCGGGAAAGCTGGGTGCATCGACCAGCACCAGCACATCGAGTGGATCGCCATCGTCGCTCAGAGTCGAGGGCACGAAGCCGTAGTCGCCGGGATAATGCACTGGCGAATAGAGGTTGCGGTCGAGTCGGAAAACGTGGAGCTGCTTGTCGTACTCATACTTGTTGATGCCCTCCGCCGGGATCTCGATCACGACGTTGAACACCTCAGGCGCTTTATCGCCCACGGGGAGTTCCAAATAATTCGTCATAGGTAATTCCAGTATCTCTTATTGCGAAATTCTCTTTTTGAGAATGAGCGGGCGGCCGGGAATCGGCGCGGAGGGGCCTGCATTTATAATCGGGCACAATGAAGGCTCATGTCTATGTGACCCTGAAAAAAACTGTCCTGGACCCACAGGGCCAGGCGATCCACAACGCGCTGCGTAAGATGCGCTATGCGGGAGTCGCGGATGTGCGGCAGGGAAAGCACTTCGAGTTGACGCTGGAAGACGGGATCCCGGAAGCTGCGGCCCGCGCCGAAGTGGAGCGCATCGCGCGCGAAGTACTGACGAATCCGGTGATCGAGGAATACTCCTTCCGTCTGGAATAAGCTGGCAGTCGTGGGGATCGTGGTTCATCGGGCTGAACCGATGGCTTGAGGTGTCTACAACTTTCGTCGTCTGCTGGTTAACTGCAACTCCGGGGTAGGGTAAGAGATATGTGCGGCATTGTCGGATACGTCGGGAATAGCACGGAAGTCGTCCCGATCATTATTGAGGGACTGCGCCGGCTCGAGTACCGCGGATACGATTCCGCAGGGATCGCCGTGGGCGGCAATGGTGATGGGCTGCAACTGCGGCGCGCGCCCGGGAAGCTGCGCCGTCTTGAGGAAGTGCTGCACGAGCGTCCTCTGCATGGGACCTTCGGCATTGGGCATACACGCTGGGCGACGCACGGCCGTCCCACCGAAGAGAATGCCCATCCCCATCGCGACTGCACCGGGCGGCTGGTGGTGGTACACAACGGTATCGTCGAAAATTATCTGGCGCTGAAGCAGGAGCTGATCGCGCAGGGGCACAAGTTTGTAACCGAGACCGATACGGAAATCATCGCGCACCTGATCGAGCACGAGCTGACCTCCGCCGCGAAGGGCGGCAAGCCCATCCTCCTCGAAGACGCCGTGCGCCGGACGGTGAAACAGCTTACTGGCGCATTCGCCATCAGCGTGCTCTCCGCCGATGAGCCGAACAAAATAGTGGTTGCCCGCAACGGCCCGCCGGCTGTCATTGGCGTAGGCGATGGCGAGTATTTCGTCGCCTCCGACGTGCCTGGCATTCTCCATCACACACGTGATCTTTACTTCCTTGCGGACGGCGACATGGCGGTACTGACACGCGCCGGCGTCCAGCTCACCGACTTCGACGGAAATCCAATCGAGCGGCCGCTGCAGCGCATCCTCTGGGATCCGATCCAGGCGGAAAAGGGCGGCTACAAGCATTTCATGCTCAAAGAGATTTTTGAGCAGGCGCGCGCGATCCGCGATACCACGCTCGGCCGCATCTCGCTCGATACCGGCAAGGTTTTCCTCGCCGAGATGAAGATTCCTGACGAGACTTTCCGTAAGGCGCGCAATATTCATATCACCGCCTGCGGAACCAGCTGGCATGCCGCAACTGCGGGCAAATTCATGATCGAGCGCCTGGCGCGGATTCCTGTGGAAGTGGACTACGCCAGCGAATTTCGTTATCGCGATCCAATCGTCGACGCAGCCACCGTCGGTCTGCTCATCACGCAGTCGGGTGAGACAGCCGACACGCTGGCCGCGCAAAAAGAGATGATTGCCAAGGGCGCGCCCACGGTCGCCGTCTGTAACGTGGTCGGCGCGATGGTCACGCGCGAGGCGCACGGGACCATCTACACGCACGCCGGACCGGAGATTGGCGTCGCGTCCACAAAGGCATTCACGGCGCAACTGGTAGCACTGTTTCTTTTTGCGGTTCATCTGGCGCAGGTGCGCGGCACGATCAGCGAAGAGCACAGTCGTGAGCTGCTGGATGCGCTGAATCACCTTCCTGGGAAAGTGGAAGAGATCCTGCGCACCGTCGATGACGAGTGCGAGCCCCTGGCCCGGCTGTACTCGAATGCGCGCGACTTTCTCTTCCTCGGTCGAGGCATTCATTATCCGATTGCCCTGGAGGGCGCGCTCAAGCTGAAGGAAATTTCCTACATCCATGCCGAGGGTTATCCGGCCGGCGAGATGAAGCACGGTCCCAACGCGCTCATCGATGAAACGCTGCCTGTGGTGGTGCTGGCGACCAAAGACGACAGCAATCGAGATTCGGTGCTGCGTTACGAGAAGACGCTGTCCAATATTCAGGAAGTGACGGCGCGATCCGGGAAAGTGATTGCCGTGGCCACGCGCGGAGACGACCACATCGGCCAGCTCGTCGATCACGTGCTCTTTGTTCCGAGCGCGCCGGAGCTGCTGCTGCCGATCCTCGATGTAATCCCACTGCAGCTGCTGGCGTATCACATCGCTGTGCGACGCGGGTGCGACGTCGATCAGCCGCGCAATCTGGCCAAGTCGGTCACAGTCGAGTAGACCCGCTCAGGGCGCCTGAATCGTCGTCGTCGTCGTTGCACTGGGAGGGCCGATTCTCCGATCCGAAAGGTCGTCCACTCCGGGGACGAGATGACTGAGCTTCACATTGCCAGCGTACTGTTTGCCGATCTCGCGCAAAAGCGGAATGGCGTGCACCGCCTCCAGTCTTGCCAGGCTGGGATGCTTCTGCAGGAGATCCTCCACCTCCACAGCCCCGTACGAGCGGTTGTACCGCACATAACTGAACCAGCGCTGTCCTGGTAGCCTGGCGCCGACCATCGGGCCCACCTCGCTGTCGATCGGCTCACCGAAGATGCACTCTCCGAAACAGCGGCAGAGATAATCCTGTTCCGTGGCCGCGCCCTGGATCAGCGCTGCGGGAATCTTCGCTGCGTTGTATCCGACCCAAAGGCTGCGCGCTTTCTTCGGCAGCCCCGAGGGGAAGCGGATGGTTCCCAGCGAGATGACGCGAATCTTGTCGGGTCCCGTTTCCCAGTTCACGTTATAGCAGGGCAGGATCGCGGTGAGCGCGGCAATGAGCGCGGGATTGTTGTAGGGAGTGACAGCACCATCGACAAATACGCTGGTCGTGTCGCCAAGACGAATCACCTCAGGATCGAAATACACTGGCGCCGCGGTGCTGGCCCGTACCAGCTTATACAGCGGGATATCGAGGTTGCACTCCTTGTGCTCGCGATCGTTATATTTCGCCAGAGGATTGTTGGTCACCGGCCATGCGGAACCGGTTGAGTGGTTGCGCACCACGGCCATCAGCAGCCTGAGTTGCCCGTCTCTTGCCCTCAGCTTGTCCGTCCCCAGCAGCGCGGGCTCTTTCCCTTCGCCGTCTTCTGAAAAGATGCGTTGCAGCATGTCGGAAAGCGGCTGGGCATCGAAGCGCGAAATCAGAAATCTCCTGGGGTTGTACCACGGGACTGGCTGGAACATCTTGCCGCCATAGCTGACATAAAGATCCAGAATCTCCTGGACCGGCATCCCCCAGCACAGACAGGCAGCGATGATGGCGCCGGTGCTGGTTCCGGCAAAGAAATCGAAATGATCGCGGAGAACAAAGTCGTTGCGGCCATAGTATTCTCGCAGCAACTCCTCCATGCGGGCGAGGATCTCCAGCGTGAAAACGCCGCGAACCCCGCCACCGTCCATCGTCAGGATGTTCCTCATGGGTTATTTCCTCGGCAACTTTCCGTGCCGCATCAGCGATCTCCACTCCACCAGCTCCACAAGAAGGGCCCGCTCCACCCGATTGGCGACTTGCAGGATCAGTTCCCACGTATTCAGCGCATCGAATTGCGGAGACCAGTTCTCCAGCCATTGCCCCAGCTCCCGATAACGCCGCTGACGCCGGTCGCAATCCTTGATCACCACCAGCGCACCGGCGACCGTGGCCACCTGAAACAGCGCGGAGATGATCAGGGGAATCCAACGGCCTGCGAATCGTGTGTGCGGAACAATGCCAGCCATCCGGCCACCGAACCACCATGCTGCGACCAGCACCGCACAACCACCGCTGATCCAGGTCAGGGTGCGGAAGAACCGTCCTTCGCGGGCTGCCAGTTCGGATTTGCCGGAGAAATATGCGATCTGTTCCTGCAACCGTTCGTGGCGATAGGTATGGCGAAATTGCTCGAGTGAAACCTTTCTGCGGGCGCTGTCTTTCATGCGCAGAAAGTTGAGCGACGTCAGCACCCCGGCGAGATCGGGAATCGTTTCCGGCCCCACCAGATCGTAATGTGCCGGCGTATTCCACAACGCAATCATCGAGCGGCACACTTCGGCAGCGGTGCGCGTGCGCGCCCATCGCATCTGCCAGTAATCGAGACGAAGAATGGCCGGAAGGAGAGCCGCCACGACGCCAAGGGCCGCGCTGATCGCGAGCAATGTCGACGCCGCCGGGTTGCGCGCGGCAAATCCGCTGAACAACGCCGCAGCCGCGGTATACATTACCGGAATCGAAGCCAGTCTGCGCGAACGCGGCGCGATGCGGCTGGCATTGGCGTCCAGTTTCGCGAACCATGCGCGCGCCAGGGGCTCGCCTTCGTCCGGCGGTTTCGCGATGCCCGCATCCGGCAGCCCATTCAGGAAGTCCATCTCCGGATCTTCGAGTAGCTCTTCCATCCTTTCCCTGTTGAGGATCTGTTGTGCTCCGGTTTCACTGTGGAAAGTAACGACCGGCCGGCCCATCGTCTTCGCGAAGGCGACGATTTCAGCGGTGCCTCCCATGCCACGTGCCTCCTGCCCGTCCCACAGAGCCACCAGCAGCTGGCTCTGCTGGACCGTTTCGATTCCGCACTCGTAATACCCTTCGCGCCTCTGTTCGTGATCGGCGACCACCTCAACTGCTGTCGCGGCGCCAAGCACGCGCTGGGCACGCTCCCACGTCGGGGCATCGAAGTCGTTGCGGAATCGCTCCTGAGGCATAGGCAGCAACACGCGCAAAGGGATTCCCAGCTCCAGACAGCTCTCGGCAAAGAGCAGGTCGCCTCCTGCCGCAACCGATGAGACTCCGCACACGATGCCCGGCGTCGCAGACTTCCGCTGTTCGAGAAAACTGCGAATCAGGCTCCGGCACTTTGCCTCGTCAGAGAGCTTGCGGTGTCCGGTGAATCCGATGGCCAGGACAGCGGGCAGCCGGACCAGCGAATTGGTGGCATTCGGGCGCTTGGACATATCCGGCAAGCTCAAATCCGGGGCGAGCTCAGTCTGAATGCAGCTGCAGAATCTCCGGCAGCGGGAATTTCGAAATGTCGACCGTGACCTGCGACGTCAGAGCATTGATCAGGCGGAACATATCGCGATTCCAGTATTGATTCTCCAGCACGGAGGGGTCCTTAGGATCGCTGATCAAATATTCTTTTCCGCTGTAGGTTAACCCCACCAGAGGGTCCTTCAGCTGGCTCCTGTCAGGCCATTGCAATTGCAGCAGCGGAATCTGCTCGATTGCCGGGACGGCCGCACTGAAATTCGGCAGAGGCCCACCTCCACTCTCCGGCGGATCGTACCTGCTGGGCGGGATGGGCAGCGTGCTCTTTTCCAGCGCCTCGAATGCCGGGCCCTCCTGAGCGGCTGCGGCGATGACCGCCATGAGGGAGCGCAGGATGAGCTTGGCAGACATCTTTACCTGGACCGGGGCGCCGGGGGCTTCGCTCAGGGTCACCGCCGCCGATGACGTCGGAGCCGGGGATGCGCTCGATGCTGCGGGGCAGACCTCCTCCTGGATTTGCTGCTGGCTTTCCTGGGTTTCAATGGAGAAGCCGCTGGCCAGCACTTTGAGCGCGTTGGCCAAAGCCGTCCCCGCCCTGAGTCCGGTCATCTGCCCGTTCTTTTCGATCTCCTCCTTGATTTGATCCTGATCCGCGACGTAGGTGGTCACCGTCCTGCCGTCCTGCGTCGTCGTTACCGGGATCATCGGTGTGAGATAGAACACAGGTGTAAAGACCCTGCGCCCGAGCAGCCAGCCCTGGGGGGTGCGCTTCCATAAATTGCTTTTGTCGACCGCGTCTTCCTGATCTTTCGCGGCAAGGACTCCGCCACCGCTGGAATCACCGGTGTCCTTGCTCCCTCCCTTGTCCTCGCCAGTGTTCTTATCTTTAGGGGGAGGGGCGACGGGAAGCGTCGAATGCTTGTCGTAAGGCTTAAAGGTTTCGGTGCCGCCCAGGACCAGGTTTCCCTCTCGCTGCAATTCGTAAACCAGCGCGCTGACGCGAAGAAAAGTGACGTAGTTGCTCAATTCGTCGCTTTGTTCGGGAGTCGGATTGGTGAGGTTGAGCGGAGGAAGATTCCGGATGGTCTGGACTTCGCAGTCGTTGGTGGGTTTTCCGTCCGGGGTGAACCCCTGGGGCCTCGTAATCTCGATCCGGTCGACGAGCAGGCGGAAGAGCTGGTCGATCCTCCATCCCTGCTGATAGAGCGCGTCGAAAGTTTCGGCCTGGATCGGTTCGAGCAGGAGTCGCGCGTTGGTGTCGTCATTGACCGGAATGAACTGGAAGGTTGGATCGTTTTCCCAGATGAAGCCGGGCGTGCCGCCGCCGGTCGGGATCTGGACGGCGCCGCTGGACGAGGTCAGCTGGCCGCTGGCGCTCACGCTGCCCTGCATCCGGTAACTGCTCGTGATCTGGCCCAGCTTGAAGAAATACGCGGGGTCGTGATTCTCGAGCCGAGCAAGGTTGAGCAGCATCTGGCGGTTCGAGGTCTGGGCGTAGGCCGCTTCATAATTCCTGAAGTCGGCGCGTACACGCTTCGGACCGCAGCCGCAGAGAAGAATCGTACTCACTCCCGCGGCGAGGGCAAGGCGCGTTCTCCTGCCGAAGGGCGCGGGAAAACAGGGAGACGTAAATCGCAGCAGACTACGGCGTGAGCCCAGGTCCATGGTGCGCTCCAAATTGACTTAGAAAAATGTGCGCTGGGAGTGTTGCCGCATCATATTGCAAGCCCTGCAGGGTTGCAAGAATTTTCCCGGCAGCCTTCTCGCCGGCTTTCCACTGCGCCGGCACTCGCGGTTTTCATTGTGCGGGCCGGTACCTCGACGCCCCAGATTCTCGCCCATCAGGGCGCGTAGAGCAGCGCCATCTGTCGTTTTCGCGCGAAGCCCGCGAGCGCTGGCTGCCATTTTTCCTCAATGCTCCGCGGATCCTCACCAGCGGCCATGGCATCGAGGACACCACGATTTGCCAGCAGCGTATTCATCTTTTGCAGCTCGAATTGCTTGGGATAAAGTCTGTCCAGCGCGGAAGCCAGTTCAATGCCCAGTTCAGGAGCGTCGAGAACATCGCGATCCGTGATCGCGATATGAACCCCATGGCAGACTTCTCCGGCAAACGGATACGGCTTCTGCGGCGTGAAATCGATGGGCGCGAAGCTCACTCCGCGTAGCTGGCGGCGATCGAGAAACTCTTCGAGCGCCTGCGCATCGATCCACGGCGCTCCAACCAGCTCGAAGGGGGTGTCCGTGCCGCGACCGACAGACACGTTGGTCGTCTCGATGAGCCCGATCCCGGGATAGAGGGTCGCCTCGTTCAGGCTGCGCAGATTGGGTGAGGGGTTGACCCACATCAGGCCGGTCAAGTCATACCAGTCTCTGCGGCGCCAGCCCCGCATGGCAATTACCGTCAGGGGAATGTGTAACTGCAACTGTTGTGTGTCGTAGCGTGCGAGTTCACCCAGCGTCATGCCATGCCGCACCGGAATCGGAATGGAATTAACGTAGCTTTCGCTGCCCGCATCGGAGATCGGCCCCTGAACAAAGGAGCCATTGATGGGATTAGGTCGATCCAGCACCACGATTTCCGTGCCCGTTTGGGCAGCTGCTTCCAGAAAATAGCGGAGCACGGCTTCGTAGGTATAGAAGCGCACACCGGCGTCCTGCAGATCGATGGCCACGGCATCGAGTGCGCGCAGAGAATCCGGTGATGGCCGGCGGTCCGAGTCTTTCGACCCATACAGACTGATCACGGGCAGCCCGGTTGCAGCGTCGGTCGAGTTGGAAATCGCGGGCTGGTCGTAGACGCCGCCGATGCCGTGCTCCGGACTGAAGAGCGTCCGGAGGGTAAGTCCCGGAACGGCGCGCTCAGCGTCATGGGAAAGAACGTCGATGGTGCGCCGGCCATGGGCGTCAACCCCGGTTTGATTCGTCAGCAGGCCCAGCCGCAGCCGGCCGCCGTGACGGCGCGTCATCGCAGCCAGTTCGCGGAACCCATCGGTCTCCAGCACGTCAATGCCGGTCTTTACGTTGGGAGGACGAACGGGCGCGCGGCTACTTGCCGGTGCGGGCGTTTCGTTGGGTTGAATGCCCAGGGCCGTTGCGGCCGCATCGGCGATCTTGCTGCGCAAGGGCATAATTCCCTTGGGACCGTTGGGATGAACCGCGTTCGCCAGCACAATGACGTAGGTGTCGCTCGCCGGATCGATCCACAGCGAGGTTCCCGTGAATCCAGTGTGGCCGAAGGATCCGATGGGGAAAATCGTTCCCCGGTTGCGGGAGTACGGCGAATTGATGTCCCATCCAAAACCGCGCGCTGCAGTGCCGCCCCTCGGCTGCTCCGGCGCGACCATGATCCGCAGTGTGGCCCGCGACAGGGGAAACTTACTGGGCCGGCCCGCCAGCCGATCAAGCAAATTCTGCGCGTAGATGGCGACGTCGTCGCCCGTACTGAACAGCCCAGCGTGTCCTGCGACGCCGCCCATGCGCCGCGAGGTAGGATCGTGCACCACCCCGCGCAGCATCACGTCGCCGGGCCCTGTCGGCAGTCCGGGGACTCCGTAAGCAGAGGCGCCATGCTCGTATTGTGTGGGCGCGATGCGCGGGATCCACGATTCGGGCGGCAGGAATCGCGTGTGGGTTAGCCCCAGCGGGTTCATGATGAAGCGCCGCGTGTACTCATCGAGCGTCAGACCGGACAGTTTCTCCACCAGCGCGCCCAGCACGATGTAGTTGATGTCGCTATAGACGAATTTTTCGCCAGGCGGACCAGCGGGCGCGATCGCAAACGCGAGCCGATACGCTTCCCCCTTCCCCTCCCATGGCTGACCAAGGGGCAGGTCCGGCGGCAAACCGGAGTAGTGAGTGAGCAGTTCGCGGATGGTGATTTTCTGTTTTCCGCTGGCTGCGAATGCAGGCAGATATTTCGCCACGGGATCATCGAAGGCCAGCTTGCCTTTTTGATAAAGCTGCATGATCGCCGTGGCCGTCGTCAGCGGCTTGGTGAGTGACGCCATATCGAAGACGGTGTCGAGTGTCATTCGTTCCTGCGTCGGTTCGAGGGAACGCATGCCGTAGGCGCAGCGAAAAACAACTCTGCCGTCATGACCGACAATGACGACCGCACCCGGGAGCAAATGCTGATCGATGCCCTGATTGACGATCAGATCGATTGCCGCAAATCGGTCCTGCGCATGGGCAAAAGCGCAGCCCAGGACCAGCGCGACCAGCAGAGCCAGGGAGCGACGAATGCGGTTCATGCTTCGACGACCTCCTCGCTGCGCGCCTCCGGTTCAGGGAACAGCACGCTTGCGGTGTATCCGACAGCGCATGTCACCAGCGACCCAATGAGCACCCACCACGTCCAGGCGATCTTCGGCAGCACCAGCTGGTGGCCCGCGGCAGTGAATGAGAGTGCGCGCGGCTGAATCCAGAGCAGCAAATTGATCGCGACGCCAGCGGCCATACCCGCCAGCGTGCCGCGCTCGCCCGCGCGGCGACTGAGCGTGCCCAGCAGAAACACACCCAGCATGGCGCCCCACAGGACCGATGCAATCGAAAGTCCGATCTCGACAACATGCCCCCCGCCGCGGGAGAACATCGCCAGCGCGAACAGCACCGCTGCCCAGATGACCGTCATCAGGCGGGATAAGCGCGTGCGCAATCGCTCGGAAATTTCCGGATACCGGGGCAGATAAAAGTCAATCACCGACGTCGACGCTAATGAATTGAGGGCCGCACTCAGATTCGACATCGCCGCTGCCAGAATCGCCGCGATCATCAGCCCGGCAATGCCGACCGGCATTTGCTGCACGATAAACAAGGGGAAGATGCGATCCGATCCCACGCCTGGCACGCTGCCCATCTCTCTGTAGTAAACGAAAAGTCCCGCACCAATCAGAAGAAACAGCGTGAACTGAAAAAAAACCACCACGCCACTGGTCAAAAGCGCCAGCCGCGACTCGCGGAGATTTTTTGCCGCCAGCAGGCGCTGCACCATCAGCTGATCGGTTCCGTGGCTCGCCATGGTGAGAAAACATCCGCCTACAACGCCCGCCTGAAACGTGTAGGTTTCCGCCAGCGACCAGGAAAAGTGCAGCATCGTGAGCTTGTGCGCAGCCGAAGCGCCAGCGATCAGCGCATTCCATCCGCCCGGAATTCTGTGGCACACGGTGACGAGCGCGACCAGCGAGCCCGCGACGTACAGGAACATCTGTACGACGTCGGTCCAGATCACCGCGGTCATGCCCCCTTCAAAGGTGTAGAGCAGTGTGAGGGCGCAGAGGATCGCGATCGAAGCCACGTCGCCGGTTCCAATCGAAACGCCTACGACAATCGCGACGGCAAATACGCGAACGCCCTCCGCGGCGGCCCGCATCACGAGGAACAATCCGGCGGTGAAGCGATGCAGCCGCGGCCCGAAACGCTGGCCGATGAGCTGATAAGCGGTAAGCATCTCGCCCCGAAAATAGCGGGGCAGGAAAAGCACGCAGATCACAATCCGCCCGACCAGATACCCCAGAGCGATCTGCAGAAATCCGAAATCGCCCGTGAATGCCAGTCCTGGCACGCTGATGATGGTGAGCGTGCTCGTCTCCGCCGCCACAATGGAAAGCGCGATCGCCCACCATGGCAGATTGCGATCTGCCAGAAAATACGATCGCAGCGAACTGCCGCGGGATTTGCGGAAGCGCAGCCCGAACAGAGTGATCCCCGCCAGATACACGATGATCAGCGCAAGATCGACCGGGCGCAGATGCGACGAATGCAGGAGCGGTGCTGGCATGAGCGACTTAGTGTGCTGCCTCGACAGGCGGAATGCCAATTTCTTCGGGTGCAGGCAGGGTGTGATGCTGGCCCCACTGGTCGCGCGCAGCGGCAATCTTTGCACTGCGCCCGGCCCATAGCTGCGCGGCTGCATCGTAACGGGCCGCGACGATGTTCAGCCAGAAGGGACGATTCTCCATCAGCCACGCTTCACTGAAGCGCGAGCCGAGATAGCTGTATCCGTCGCGCAAATCTTCGCAGAGACCATTCACGCCGGCGAGGTTCCACAGATCGCGCGAGACGTGGGCTGCAATCTCCGGAGTTGTCTGACCGGTGTACAAGCGCCGGTAAGACTGAGCGACTTGATCGGCTAATTGAAATCGGAGAGCAAGGAAATCGATGCGTCGCGCGCCCAGGTCCATCGCATCGAGCGCGTCGGTTGCCCGGAGCGGAGCCGCTTCCCTGGCCTGGGTGATCAACGTCAGCGCGCGCTCGGCATCGAGGCGCACCTCGGCGCTTACCGGCAGAATTTTTGCGGCGATCTGCTGACCGGCGGGGGTCCAGGGATCGACCCAGAAATACGCATCGCGCGCATCGTCGAGGCCGGCTCTCGCCAGCGCCTGATGCGCTGCGATCAGCGCCTGTTGTGCCTCGCCGATGTTTCCGGTCGCGTCGCCGTGGAACACGGGGCCGTAGTCCCGCTGGAACTGGCCAATGTCGCTTGCGCCCGATTGCCACGCGGCCGCCGCGCCAAACAGCACACCGTACCAATCCTCAAGAAAGAGTCCTTCACCATCGTCATTCCAGATGGTGTTCAGCATGCCGGTGCTGCCCGCGCTTTGCCCGTCAGCAACGAATCGCTGGATGTTGCGCAGGGCCAGGTCGTAATCGGGCCAGACCCGGCTCCAGTTGTTGACACCGGGCGCGACCCAGGTTTCCATGCCGGCCTTCGTATATGGATCGAGCCAGCGCTGAAAGCCCTGCGGCTGCGGATCGTATTCCCATGCGACGGCGACCATATCGTGCGGGAGGTTCGGTACCAGATCCGCACTCTTCATCGCGATGTCGCCCCAGAAGAGCAGCTGCCGATGGAGCGGCGCAAGGGCCTGATGAATCTGGGAGAGAAAATCGATATAAACGGCGCCGAGTCCGCGCTGCTTCACATCGTCGGCAGTCTGTCCCTGGCCCAGCTCGAAGGTCTCATCGGCGCCGATGTGCAGAAATGGTCCGGGGTAAATGCCTGCCAGTTCATCGAACCACTGCGTGATCAGCTGCATCGATCCGGGCTGACCCGGCGCCAGCACCGCGCCGTTGGGAATCTCAGCCAGCGGAGAGTACTGCTGCCACGTGAGCACCTTGTGCAGGTGACCGAAAGCCTCCTGCTCCGGAATGATGGTGACGTGGAACTTCTTCGCGTATTCCACCAGCGCTTTAGCGTCCTCTGCCGAAATCGATCCTCCCGGGAGCGCCGGGAGAGGATTCGACGCATACTGCATGGTGTTTTCGAAGTACGGCGAATAGACGTTTAGTTTGTAAGCAGCGAAAGTGCGGATCTGCTTCTTTTGAAATTCAAGCGTCGGTACAGGCCCGCGCGACAAGTCGTCATGAACGCCGCGCCAGCGCATCGCCGGCCAGTCCCGAATCTCTGCGCCCGTCAGCAGCGGAGCGCCCTGGCCTCTTTGCACAAGCTGTATCAGGGTTTGCGCGCCGTAGAAGATTCCGGTCGCGGTATGCCCGATGACATAAGCTTCGCGCTTTCCCGTGACGAGCACGTAGCCCTCAGGACGCATGGCTTCATCGAGGCTCATTCTTTCGCGTGCCAGCACCCGATGCGCAAGCGCTGTCTCGTCGCGCAACAGATAGACGCGCACCGCCGTGGCTGAATTTCGCAGCGGAACGCCGCGCGCCTTCAGCTCCTCGCGCAAATCCTGAGCGGCGAACCGATCGTCTTCGTCAGTGGCTGAACCCACCACGCGCACACCGCCGGCGAGGGAGAGATTCTCGCGCACTGTGAACTCGCGTGGCTGCGGAATCAGCGGCGGTCGAGCCGAGGCATGCGCAGCGGAGATCGCGAGCGCGATCGAGAGGCAACAGACAAGGGCCAGAGAGGGCTGGGCAACCGGAGAGTGAGTCACCTGCTCATCGTCTGATGTTCCGGCTGGAATGTCCACAATCAGGCTTTGGCGTGCGATTGGCTGCCGGTTTGGCGTGCTCTCCACAGAGCGCCGGCCAGCGCATCGGCCGGGGCATCCAGCACCACGATCCCAGGATAACTTTTTTGCAAATCCGCAACCAGCGTGTCGCGAACCGGCGCGGCTCGCTCGAGAATGCTGCTGGCAATCGCAACCGTGGGCACGGCGAAAGTTGAGCCGGCAGGGGCCTCGAGTCCGCGGATGTGCTCGATCACCAGGCCTGCGAGCATGGCCAGATCCGCGCCGCCCTGTTCGAGCACTTCCCGCGCGATCGCGTCGCCTTGTTCCGCCGCGGCAACCACCACCGGCGCCAGCCTCGAAAATTCCGGCGCGGGATTGGCATTCGCGAATTCGACCAGCTCCCAGATGGTGCCAAGATTCCAAAAACTTTGCGCCATTTCCAGCACACGCGTCGGGCGCTGCTGATCGATGGCGAGAAAGCCGCGCCGCAGGGCTTCGAGGCCAATGAAATGGCCCGACCCCTGATCGGCCATCGCAGGACCCCATCCCCCCGCGGTCACAGTTTTTCCCGTAGCCGCGCGGCCAGCGACGTTGGAGCCCGTGCCCGCAAGCACCAGCACGCCGCGAGCGCCCCAAAATACAGAGTCGAGCGCGATCACCACGTCGCCGACGATCACCAGCTCTCCGCCAATGTGCCGTGTAAACGCATCGCGCAACCAGTTCAGCACCAACGGAACGTTTTCTCCGGCTGTGCCGATGCAGCAGCGCGTGATCGACCGAACCGAGACGCCCGTGGCTGACTCGATCTGCCGCAGAGCATGCTGCAGGTTGGCTTCAGCGGTGTCCGCGTCCACCTTCATTCGCTTGATCGTGCCGGTGCTTACCCGCAACAGTTCGCGAGTGTTATCCCCCAGGACAAATTCGGTCTTCGTGCCGCCGGCATCCACGCCGAGAAAATACTGCATGCAATTCCTGTCTCCGGTCCAGGCCGGGATTCGATCCTCACGCCTGCGCGTGAGAGCTATCGCTGCCGCTTGGGCAGAAGCGTCCAGATCGCCGGATCTTCTTCACCAAGAACCCACGAGCAAAAGCCCTGCAGTCTGTTCCGCTGCATTAGTTCATAGCGGTCCCGAAACGTATGCAGATCGGTATAGAAGATCCATTCGCGCATCTGGTCGCGGTAAAAGTAAAACCAGGCACTGTGATCCTCCTCGTCCCACTGAATCTTGCCGCTCCAGTCGTGCGCCAGCTGCAGCGCGTCCACTGCGCTGATGTAGTCGGCCGTCGGGTTGGGCTTCTCCGTGGGCAGTTCGCTCTCACGGGTGGGAGGCGTGATCGTCGGCGCGCCCGTGTACCAGTGGTAGCCGTAGAGAGGAATGCCGAGCGAGAGTTTTTCCTTCGGGACGAACTGCAATGCATACTTCATATTGTCGACCGTCCACTGCCAGCCCGCGACGGGTCCAGGCGTGGTCCAGCGCGTGTTCTGGTCGTAGGTCATCAGGCAAACCAGATCGACGGCTTTCGCGATCGCCGCCAGGTCGTAAGCGCCGCGCCAGTCCGTGTAGATCCATTTCGCGAACCCGCCGCTGCCAGGATACCCCGGCGCATTGGGAACCGTGGCGATGCTCAGCTGGAAACCTGCGTGGTGCAGTTCATCCGCCGTGCTTGCCACCATTGCCGAGAGCGCGTCGCGATCCGTCCACTCGACATTCTCCAGATCAAACTGGAAGCCGGAATAGCCGTGCAGCTTGCACTCGCGAATCAGCGCTTCGTTCATCTCCGCCTGCGCCGTTTTGCTGCTCGCCAGGAGATGAAAACTCCTCTTGTTGAACAAAGCGACGATCGGCATCACCGGCAGCTTCTCACTCTGTGCCTGGGCCAGCACGGCAGGCTCAGGCTCTCCCGTCACCAGTCCATTCTCATCGACCTGATACCAGGTGGGCACCAGAAGGTCGATTTGCGACGAGTGGGCAAAGAAGTCGCGAATCGATTTGGGATCGCTGGTCATATAGAACAGCGCTACGGGATGATCCGCAGCCAATGCCGGCGGCAGAACCGCGATCAAAAGCAGCCACACCAGGTGTTTTATCGAACTCATACCGCGAGCACCTCAATATCGTTGGCTCTGAAGGCTCCCAGAGCGTCGTTGGTAATTCCGGAATCGGTCACGAGAACGTCAATCTCGTTGACCGGACAGATGAGCGCAGGGCTGACCATGCCGATCTTGCTCGAATCGGCGACCACGATCACCTGTTTCGCCTGGCGAACCATGGCGCGGAAGACAGCCGCTTCGTCCGGCTCAATGGTGGTGACGCCGCGCTGTGGATCGACGCCACAGGCGCCGATAAATGTCTTATCCATGAAAACGCCGTTGAGCATCTCGATGGCGGTCGGGCCGGTTAACGAAAATGCGCCTGCCCAGCGCATCGTTCCGCCGGTCAGGGTCACGTTCAGCGCCGGCTGATTGCTCAGCTCCATCGCAATGTTCACGGCGTTGGTGATGATGTAGATGGAATTGCGATGGCGGATGCACCGCGCTACCTGTGTCGGCGTGGTGCCGGCCGTGAACCCCACCGTGTCGTGCTCACGGATGAGTTCTGCCGCGGCCATTCCGATACGCCGCTTTTCCTCCGTGAAACGCGATTCCCGCACATGAAATGAGGAGTCGAAGCGGAAGGGTTCGTACTGCATTTGTCCCGCCAGCCGCGCGCCCCCGTGTGTACGATGCACCAGGTTGCGTTCTTCGAGACGGGCCAGGTCGCGGCGAACGCTGGGCGCCGACGCGCCCAGGTAGCCGACCAGTTCATCCACAGAAGCGTTACCGTGCTGCAGCAGTACCTGCAGAATCTTCTTTGCCCTTTGCTCAGTTTTCAGAGACATGGAATTGCCGACCTATTATCGCTGAAAGCTGGAATCTCGCGGTTCATTTCTACGGGGTTAGCGGGGTCGCGCAGCGATTCGTTCCTCCCCGGCGCGCTGCGCCGCCGAGACCAGGGCCCGCACGTTCTTTTCGTCCACCACAAACCGAAGATATTCACGATCGCGAATCTCGCCCATCTGCACATCCTGCCGGTGAAACTCCACCGGGCTGGGACGCGCCGTTCGCAGGCTGGCATGGAACTCGGTCGCACCGGTTGCTTCGGCGACGCCGGCGATCGTTTCCGGCGTGATGCCGCCGCCGGCCATCACGGCGAGCCGGTCGCCTGCTGTTTCCACCATGCGCGCCACAACGGCGAGGCCTTTGGTCACTTTGGGTGCACCGCCAGAGGTCAGCACGCGCGCTGCTCCCGTGGCGACTACATCTTCCAAAGCTGCGCGCGGATCCGGCGTCATGTCGATGGCTCGATGAAACGTCACCGGCAACGGACCGGCCAACTCCACTAACTTCCGGGTGCGAGCCACGTCGACCCGTGCCTGCCGATCCAGCACGCCCAGAATGATGCCATCGGCGCCCAGGTCGCGTGCCTGACGAATGTCCTGCTGCATGATTCCGAATTCCAGATCGGTGTAACAAAAATCTCCGCCGCGAGGGCGAATCATGACGAATACGCCGATGTCGATCTGTTGCCGAACGATGGAAACGAGTCCTGCAGAGGGAGTGACGCCGCCCTCCAGCAAATCGCTGCATAGTTCCACCCGTTGTGCACCGCCGCGTTCGGCGGCAATCGCCGATTCCACCGAATCGACGCATATTTCAACTTGCATAAACTCCGAATCCATCTTCCCTCGGCCCGTCTTTCCACGCGCCGTTATACGATTGCCGGACATTGCGCCGGGTAGGCCCGTACGGCTGCCGAGCCGAGCATAACAGGGCAGCCGTCCCCTGGATCATCTCCGTTGCCATCGGCCCTAGAACGTGATCTGCCCGGTCAGCTGCAGAACACGTGGAGTCCAGAGCGAAATGTTGCCGTACGGTGCGTCTCCGCCCGGAATAAGCGATCCGAAATTCGAATTGCCCACATTCGCACTTGGGAACAGGTCATTCGAAGTCGGCGAATGCCAGGTACTACCGAAGTTGAAGACATCGGCGCGGATCAGGAGCGAGGTCGACTCAGTGATGTGCGTCGTCTTGCCCAGGTTCGCGTCGAGGTTTTGGATATACGGCGTGCGTTCGGGACTCTTGTTGGTATTCCCATAACGCCCCAGCGGCGGATTCGAATATTTGCTGGTGTCGAAATACTCCGTAAGCGTTCTCTTGAAGCCGGGCGTCGTATGGAAGGTCGAATTTGCGTTATAGCGGCCTGTGTAGTATTCGCCCATCTGATCGGCCGATACACTCGCGCCCACGTTGAACGGCAGTCCGCTGCCCAGCTGGTAGATGCCGCTGGTCGTCCATCCGGTCACGATTGTATTGAGCCAGCGCGAAGCGACCAGGTGGTCGGGCACGGTGTACACATAGGACGTGACAAACCGGTGCGTCTCATCGGAAGCCGCCAGCCCGTATTCCTGGTAGGGATTCTGCGGATCCTGAATCAGGCTCGGTTCGCCGTTCAGGTTGTTGACGCCTGAAGTCACATCCATAGTCTTCGAATACGTGTAATTGGCGTGAAAGTTCAATCCGTGATAGTTCCGCTCGATCAACTGAACCTGCAGCGCGTTGTAGGTGGACTGGAAGCCGTTGATGTTCGCGTAGAAGTACGGCGGCATGTTGGCGAAGGGTTCGCGGGTATCCATGGGCTGGAAATTCGGATCCGTGAGGCAGGACGCATTGTTGCCCGTCGCCTGGGAAATATCCACCAGCGAGTTGCAGGAGTCGTTCGCCACGGTCGGTGGCGCCGCGGCCCCGATGATGTCCTGGCTGGGTTGGTGCAAGCCGTGGTCGCCCACGTAGCCCACGTCCAGCAGCAGCGTTGGCGTCATGCTGTACTCGGTGTCGAACATCCATTGTTCGTCGTAAGGGTTGCGATTTCCCGGCCAGTTGGTCTGGTTATAGGGGAACTCCCAACCCGGCGTAACGAAGAGCTGGGCGGAGCTAATGGGCGCCGACCAGAGGTTCTTCAGCACTGCGGTGGACTGCGTCTCCGTCCCACTCGGCGCTGGGTAAGGGGTCGCAGTCTCGTCGTAAATGCTGTCCTTGTCGAACTGCGTGCCATCGTAATAGCGGTTATATAAACCGTAGAAAATGCCGAACCCGCCGCGAACTACCAGTTTCGGCATGGCCTGCATGGAGAAGCCAAGGCGCGGGGCGAAGTCTTTATTATCGATGGGCACTAGGGTGTTGCTGGCGCCGCACTGCAGGAAGTTCAGGTTGGGAGTGCCGCCTGCCGCCTGGATCCCCGCCTTGACCGATTGAGTAAAGTTGCAGTTCGCCCAGACGTACTGGCCGCCATTGGCGGGGTTGAAGGCAAAACCGTCATTGTGGGCGCTGTGGAAGTTGGGCGGCCGCTCCCAGCGCAGGCCGCCGTTCAGCGTTAGTCTGTTCGTCACGTGGAAGCTGTCATCAAAAAACACATTCCAGTTCGTGCCCCAGAGGATGTAATCGTCGCTCGCGATCGGCGGCGGGCCCGTCGCCGAGTTCGTATCGCCCAGATCGAAGTCGGCCACCGGATTGCCCTGATACTGCGCGGTGGCTGAATAAGAGCCGCTGCTCGCATATGGGTTGCCGGCGAGGCCCGGCACCAGAGCCGTGTATTCTCCGTTGAAATTCACCGATCCGGTTCCCAGGTAGTTATCCAGTTCGAAGAGCTGGACGCGGCGTACATCGATGCCAACGTTCATGGTGTGGCGGCCGCGGACCATGGTGACGGTGTCCACACCCTGATAGATGTTGTCCGCGTAGGTCGTCGGCTCGCCGCCACCGATGCAGTAGTAGATATTCGGACTGAAGCAGGTGTTCGGCAGGTCGAAGGTCACCGGGTTCGGCGCGCTGTTCGCCAGCCCTACCTGCGCCGAAAGGTTCGGTCCATACGCCGTGGTCACGCCGGTCAGGAAGTGATTGCGGCTGTAGCCCAGCGTCGCCTGGTTCAGAGTGTCGGCGCTGAACGTGTGGGTCCATGTGCCGCCGAACAGCTTGGGACGGGTATAGGTGGTGCCGCTTTGGCCGAACGAAATGCTGCCGCTGGTTTGTGACAGGCTTCCCACGTTGGCCGTAAAGAAGAGATGATCGCTTTGCCCGATGTACTGGTCGATGCGCCCCGTGCCCACGCCTTGCTTCTTGGTTATTTTGGTATCGACTGTGTAGTTGCCGCAGCCGGTCAGCAGATGCGCCGACTCGGTGCAGCCCGTGCTGTTCGGAGGCCCGAAGTACGCGCCAATCGCCTTGGCAACGGGATCGATCTCTCCCGGAGGAATCATGTTATTCGCGAAGGCTGTGCGGATAACCGGGCTGTTGGTGGGACCGAGCGGCAGATTGGAGTTATAGGCGGGGTTCGGCACCGAAGTGCTCGGATCGTAGATGGGGAACGGCCACGCGCTGAAGTCACCGCTGAGTTCCGCCGGCGTCGGCGCAAAGACGGTCTGAGGATTGTTCACCTTCGAGTACAGGCCTTCGTCATAGCTCCCAAACCAAAACGTCTTGTTCCGCCCGTCGTAGAGGTGCGGAATGAACAAGGGTCCCCCCAGCGTGCCGCCGAACTGGTTCTGGTGGTACGGCAGACTGAGCGGTCCCGGCGTGAATCCCGCCGTACCGGCGTTGGCCGCGTTCACCGCTTGCTGGAACTGGTTGTCCGGCTGCATCCAGTTGGCTTCGATCGACTCGTATCCAGCCCCGTGAATCATATTCGTCCCCGATTTAATGGCGACGTTCACCTGCGTCACGCCCGGCCCATATTCGGCGCCGTACATGCCGTTCATCATCTTGAATTCCTGAATCGCTAGCTCGTTCGGAATGTTGATGGGCGTCGAAAACTCGTAGTCGGCGTCATAGATGCCGTCCACACTGTAGCTGGTGCTCTGCGCCTGCACGCCGTTGGAACTCACCGAGAAATACTCGTTATTGATGCCGTGGTAACTCCAGTCCGCTTCGTCACCGCCAATTTCAATGGTCGTGCCCGCGTTAGTGATCATCAGATTCGTGAAGTCGCGTCCCACAACAGGGAGACTCTGAATCACGTCGCTCTGCAACACCTGTCCAATGGTGGTGTCATCGGTATGCAGCATCTGTGTGGCGGCCGAAACCCTCACAGTCGCGTTCACGCTGCCCACCGTCAGCTTGAAATCCTGCCGCAGCGTTTGCTGGATCTCCAGCGTGAGGTTGGAAGCAACCTCCTGCGAAAATCCAGTGGACTCGGCCGTGACCGAGTACGTGCCTGGGTTCAGGTCCGCAGCCGTGTAATCGCCGCTGGCGTTGGTGATCAGTCGGTGCGTTACTCCGTTGCTCGCGTCCGTCACCGTCACCTTCGCGCCCGCGATGGCGGCGCCGGAGGGGTCGGTCACATGTCCAACAATCGTTCCCTGGGCATTTTGCGCCAGCGCTCCACGGACGGAAAGCAGCAGGAAGATTCCGAGCATTGCAGTCAGCGCACACCGCATACGAAACAGCTGAATCGAGGGCATGGTGGCAGGTTCCTTTCGTCGAGGATTTCTCTCTTGCAGGACGTCCGGATCGGTCATGTCCGAACGCATGAGCGTTGAGGTTTGGCCTCCGTATCAACGCTGATGTGGGCACCATCTAACCACATTTCTGGAGTTTTGACCATAAAAATGATCGAATTGAACAAAAACAGCTGTCTCGAGTCCTGCCTCATGCGCCGGTAGAAAAACCGCCTGGCTTTGTTTCGTGGCGAAGGATGGTTCAGGGATGCGTCAGTTCCCGTTCGGCAGCCGCCACTGGAGAAGCGGCAGAAGGCCGGAATAGTCATCCGTCCAGGCGCGCAGTCCCGGTTTTGGTGGAATCTCCCTGGCGAACGCCGCGACCTGCGGCTGCGCGAGAAATGCCGCGTTATTCGTCACCAGCACCCAGGTCGCACGGTATTCGCCTCGGGCTTCCTGCGGCGGAGTATCGACGAGCCGCGCCGCCATGCCCGACGCATCCGCCAGCGCCGCAATCTCCGGCGTCAGGTCGAGATACTGGTTCGATACATGGAACGCCAGCATCCCCCCCGGCGCGAGATGTCTGCGATACACCGCCATCGCCTGCGTCGTCAGCAGATGGATCGGAATGGCGTCGCCGGAGAAAGCGTCGATCACCAGCACGTCGAAACTCTGCGGCGCCTCGCGGCTGAGCGAAATCCTGGCGTCGCCATCCGCGAATGTAATTTGCGCTCCGGATTCGCGCAGGTAGGTGAACAGATGCTCGGCGATCGGGCGGACCAATGGATTGATCTCGTAGAAGCGAATGTGATCGCCAGCCTTGCCATACGCGGCCAAAGTCCCGGCTCCCAGTCCGACCACGCCAATGTTCCGGGGCCGATCGTCGCAGCAAAAGCGCAGCGCCAGTCCCACTCCGGAATCCGTCGCGTAATAGGTTGTCGGGCTGCGCCGAAAATCCGGCGCGAACCACTGCGTACCGTGCTCGATGGTGCCGTGCAAGAGCGTCCGCACCGTCTCTGCTTGCGGCGGCACATGCGACTCGCGCACGCGCAACGCCCCATAGAAATTGCGCTCCTCCACCAGCGTGCTGCGCGCATAAACAATGTGCAGCATGATGACCAGCACCAGCAGCAGCGCCGTCCCCGTTCCCCACAGCAGACGCTGTGCCCATCCCTTGTCCCAGAACATAATCAACGCCAGCGCCGCAGTCGACAGAAACGCCAGGGCCACGTCATAGTTCGCGTCGAACACCAGAGGACACAGGATTCCGATAAAGATGGTCCCCGCCGCGCCGCCCGCCGCGATCAG